>VTLG01005866.1_pt1 | contig 34396 bp, 49 predicted proteins | sample 4694571 | NCBI WGS metagenome assembly VTLG01 (sample SAMN12604809, study PRJNA352737) | marine metagenome | biome: ENVO:00000447; feature: ENVO:00000209|ENVO:00000569|ENVO:01000036; material: ENVO:00002151; isolation source: viral sequences binned using virsorter ...
TAATTTAGACTCAATCGTGACATCCCTTAAATCTTTAGATTTTATGACGCAAGAGTCGGCCCATAGGTCTATCATTTCACCAAATGTTGGCTTTTTCTTGAAAAAAGTAAACATAAACACCTCAAACACAGTCTAATATAGTCTAATTATATTTTACAAGTGTAAAGAATGCAAATTTCGTCCCACTTAAATATTATAGATATTATTATTGACATACTTTTATATATAATATAATATATTTAAATGATTAAAACATTCGATGGAGAAGCGATGTCAGGACTCCGAAAAAAAAGACAACTATCACTCGATAGGCTTGCTAGGCAGTTAGATAATAAGTATGGTTTATACACTACAAATTCAACTTTGAGTTTGTATGAGCAAAACAAAATAAAGAATCCATCCTTTGTATTGTTGGCTAATATAGCCGATTTATTTGAGGTAAAATTGGATTATTTTATAAAAGATAAAGTAAAATAATAAAGTGGATTATATGAAACATACTTTACATTTTATATGGTGTAGGCGTTGCCAAAAATCAAAAAATCAGCAATTTAACATCGTTGTTTTTTCGATTTGTTCAATATTATTAATGGTTGGTTTAGGGGCTGTATTCTAAAAAAAAAGACCAGACTGCGTAGATCTGGTCTTTAAATCAAAATAAAAATGTAAGCATCCCTATTATAAGGGGCGCGAGGAGAAAATAGCAAATGAGTGATGATTTTTTTGAGGAGTTCGATGGGCAACATGTATGTATACGCGAGCTTATAGGGGACAAATTCGAGTATGAGGACGGTTTTTACATATACCGTTACCGCACAGACCTTTTGTTTAATAAATTGCGTTCTTGGGAAGACGAATTCACGCAATACAGGTACACCGATACACCTTTTAATACTGCACCATTCAACGAAGAGTTGATCAAGCATTACAACTCTTTTTTGGCTAATTACAAAAAGAGATCATTGAATTTTCAGGGCAGGATTGGAGCCTTAGAGGCTCGTAATATTACGGATTTGATTTGGATACTCGATAATTTAAAACAAAAAATCGATGTTGACACTTACGAAGGTACAAACGGGTTTGTTTCTTTAATAATTAAGGTACCCAAGCGGATGAATGTTGTTTTAAAAAGATTGTGTTCACATACAAATTGGGGTAATCCGTGCTGGTACGAAAAGATCGGGGGAACAATTCAAGAGGTCTACGAAAGGTCGCTTTTTGAAATGTATGACGAACCTTACCAAGAGCATACCGTGGATGAAATATTAGAAATGGCAGCTGAACGCTATCAGGACTGTTATTAAAAATTAAGGAGAAAAATTATGACAAATGAAATTATAAACAACGCATCAACAATTACAATTAAAGAGATCAAGGATTGCATATGCCCACACGCCAACGACAAAGAGTGTTTACTATTTATTGAGTTGTGCAAGAGCCTAGGGGCTGATCCGTGGATGAAGGATGTTCATTTCATTAAATATAGCCAGTCAGCGCAGCCACAATTTGTTATCGGCATAGGGTTCTATCTTAAGGCAGCTCAGTCACACCCTAAATACAGGGGGCATAAAAGTTGGACGGAGGGCGAGGGTAACAATTTAAAGGGGTGCGCTGAGGTTTATGTGGATGGCTACATGATTCCTGTTTACGTTGAAGTTGATCGAGCAGAATACGACACGAAAAAAGCAATGTGGCTCAAAATGCCCAAAACTATGATCAAAAAGACTGCGTTAAGTCAGGCACTACGGCAGGCATTTTCAGAGTTATTTAGAGCGACCTACACGGAAGATGAAGTGCCTGACATGATCAATATTTCAGAGGAGCAAAAAAAGGAAACGCAAGTGAAAGAGCCAATTAAACCTAGATCGGAATGCTTTACTATTGAGCAGGCTAAAACCCAGATTGAAGCGTTAACCTTGGAGGAGCTGGAAACGGTGACTAAGGGTGATCTTGTTAATCCGATTACTGATATCTTAAAAGATGTATATAAGGATGATCAGCCGAAAGTTAGGCAGATTGGAATCGACCGAGTTAGAGAACTCAAAACCAAGGCACGCGCTGAGGCTAAAAAACAGTCCATTAACAAAGAAATAGAGGTATTGTCGGGCAACACGAAGGATGCAGAACCAGAGCCAACTTTCGTGGTTTAAACGACCGAAATTAGATCATATAAAAAAGCATCGGCCAAAGGGTAATGCCTTGGCCGTGCTTGATTATTTATGCGCGAACATGAGAGTTGTCGATGGTATTCATGTTGTACCGCCATTAACTATAACAGTGAAGCAACACCAGTACGTTAATACACGTCGCAGACTAGCTGATAAATTAGGAATAACTAAGAGTATGTTTGACCGCGCTATATCTTGTTTAACTAAGAATAATCTGATTTACACGCAAGAAATAACTATTGGAAACAAGAAATTAGCGACAATTTTTAGCGTAAATTTCGATAAAAAAAGTGAAGCCACACGGCACACTGATTTTGTGCTTAAAATCGACCTTGTTAAGAAAAAAGTGAAGCCACACGGGAAAAAAGTGAAGCCACACGGCAAAAAAAGTGAAGCCACACGGCACGAAGCGGATAACCAAAATTATGCACAGGTTAGTAACTCGACCGAAAAATTGTCTAAAAATGTTGAAATTAAGCACGATATTAACAAAAAGGACACTGTTGTATCTGGACAAAAAAATGAGTTATCAACAGTAAAAAAGGGGGGTGAAAAAGGAGGTCTAAAAATAAAAAGTGAAGCCACACGGGAAAAAAAACGAAGCCACCATTCTAAAGAAAGTAAACTTTCTAAGAAGAATAAAGAAGAATTATCTTATTGTTACATGCTGGGGATTAACGAAAATTTTTTAGAAAAATCAATAAAAAAGGAGGACGAAGTGAATGTTTACAATCGAATCAGTTGGGGTGACGAAACCCTGAGAAAGGAATTTAAGAAATTTTTGCAGGATTACGCTAAGGCGTATCCCTTCAAAATGGGAGACCAGGCGTATATCGAAAAAATATTTAACTCACCAAATATTACAAAAAAATATAAAATCCAGAATCTACTGTTCTGGCGAGGCTATATGCTATCAAACCCAGATGCCAAGTACGCGAAAAATTTTAAGACATTAATCGATTCCGAATGGACACCAGAAGGGGTTGAGGCAGGCTATAAATTTTATCGCAAAACAACAAAGAAATCAGAATTTGCCAATTCTGCTATGGCGCAGATCCAAAAAGAGAAGGACGAACTCGATTATCAGGAAACTCAATATCGCAATGGCGTGAAATATTGGGATCACCTAAAATCTAGTAACCCCTCAGAGGCACGAATTATCGAAAATAAGGCACTTAAGCTAGCCGGAGGGTGTGCTGGTACATTACAACAGAAATTTTCCAATTCTAGCCCCATTAAACCGTCCGATAGAAATTTAATACTTGGTTGTGTTTTAACTATCCTTGAACAAGACCCGAAACATCATTCAAAAATTAAGGAGATGTCATGAACATTTTAGCACAAAAAATGCCCTTCTATGACCTATCGTCTCAATACGGTAACGAGCAATTATACGATTATTTTTTCAGAGGGGTACAAGGATGGTTATTGCGTGCGTATAAAGCAAATTTTGATGACCTATCTGGATTTTATCGCAGTTATTCAACAACCTTTTCAGGGTACATCGAGGGGGTATCCGAAACAGATATGATGGATTGCATCATTGCACTAAATGCAATGTTGTACGGTAATGTTTATCCCGATCAACTCACATTCCATAAGTTTAAAAAAATATACCTAGTGCCGATTCAAAGCTTAAAATCATCGGACAAATTCAATTCTTGCAAACGTGATATTTCAAAAATGTACAATTATTTTGTCGAAGGATATTTACGGTTTTTGGACGAAAAAATTAAATGTGCGAAAACTAATGATTTTTATGCTCATTTTACGCACTATTTATTTTCAAATTCTGCCGATTTTAACACATTCAAGGAACACGCAACTGAAACTCAATTGATCATATTTTTTGAGAAGGTAAAGGGTGTGTACATTAAGTACATATGTGGGGCGTACCCATCACTAGATTGCTTTAATGGAATTTTTGCATTCACTAACTATGGGCATCAGGAACACTCACCGTTTGAAATATGCAGAAGGGGCAACAGTTTCAAAGATGTTGTTAGCAGCCATAGCCTAGGACTGCTAGAGGACTTTTGTGACAACAAAAAAGGGGCAGCTCTTAAGGCTGATTTACACAACGTGATTTGTAATTTAGGAATTAAAATTGAAAGTCGAGAACTTAAGGCGTTACTTCAAATGATTGTCACGGACAAGTTTACCTACGAACAATATAAAAAATATCGTTCTGAACCCGAGGGAAGGGCTATACTACAACAACAATTAAACTTGTTCCTCAATTTGAGGCAAGAAGGAGGGTGTGTATTTGTTAAATAAAACTAACTTATTTGTAATGGGTTTGCAGAAAGTTAATAAAAATCTTAAAAAAAAAGGTAAAATATGGAAAAAGTTAAAAGAAAGAAATCAAGTAAAATTAAAATTAAACACCCAGATTTGAGTGATACGCTTATAACTCAGCTAATGGTCATAGATAGGTCTGTTTTGTCGGGTATGACTCGTGAATTTAAATTTCACCCAACTAGAAAATGGCGATTCGATTTAGCTTGGGTCGATCATAGGTTAGCCGTTGAGTGTGACGGGGGGCAACGGTCAAGCTATGGAGGAGGCAGGCACAACACGCCTAGGGATTATGAAAAAATAAACGAAGCTAATCTTTTAGGTTGGACGGTGTTGCGGTATCAAGGTGGAATGATTTTAGAAAATCCACAAAAAATTTATAATAATATTCAAGAGGTGCTAAATGGGTAAATTAAGTTATTTCAAGATTAAAAAAATGGAGGCTGATTTCCAAAAAGATTTTGGCGAGGCGATATCAGAGCTGGCAATGTGCTATCAGAAAGGATTTGAGAAATACAAGGCAAATGATTGGCATTTAAGAGGACACGAACATCACATTGGCCATATCAGAAAACATTTAGATGCGTTTATGCAGGACCCTAAAAATCCAGAAGAGCGGTATAACTTGATCCACGCAGCCCAGCGTTGTATTATGCTGGCTCAAACTTTCCATAAGGACGATTTTAGGTTATTTAGCAAGGATTTTTTATATGATGACACGCCAGGAAATGGAGAATTTCAATTCTGATAAATTCGACCAGAACAATTTTAGCTCTAAAAAAGTAGAGCGATTTTTCAAAAAAAGATGGGTAAAAAAAGAACCATCACAACCAAGTACCGTGTCATTTCGTCAATTTTATGGCTGGTCTGACGATTTGCCACGGTATAACGCCAACACCGCCGTTTCATTCGAGCAAATGCAGGAAAAAAGATTCTAGTAAAAGTCGAATTTTTTCATAAAATCAAGCCTTTTTTTTAGCTATATCTATGCCATAATTATAATATGGGAAAAATCAGAACGAAGCGGGCGACGTTGTCGCTTACAATGGAGGCCAGGGATAGCGTGAACCTCTTAAAGGGGCTAAATTCGGTTTTTTCAGCCGTTTGCGAGGGGGCTATGTGTGAAGGTGGGAAAAATGAAAATTTTGAAACGGGGATAGATAATCCATCGGCAAAGATAAGGTATCAGGGAAACTTCAAAAAATCACAGGATAACTTGCTTTATTTTGAAGATAGCCTGAAATTATTCAATACACTAAATGAACTCAACGGAAAGTAACGGGAATGGGCATAAGATCCAAGCGAGGCTGGCTAATATGCGCTCAGAATTAAGGATCAAGTACCCTGATATTACTGCTGATAATTTAAATTGTGCGCTTGATTTGGCGAGTATGATTTTAAATTCGTTTACTACTGAAACACGCAACAAATTACGGCAGATTCAGACGAAACAGGAAAATTTTATAGCAGGGGTAAAGTATGGGGCTACAGTTTTAGTTACGTTGCTATGTGCTGCTGGCGGACTGTTGCTGGAGAAATTGATCTCATAATGGAATTACGAGACCAATACTCATACGTGGATGAACAGTCCAGGCGCGAGTTTGCTAAGTTGAATGGGATTAAGCTGTACACTAGACCGCCTAGGCACTTTCTTGATTGGTTCCTAGGCGGTAAGTTATCAGTACGTGAGTTAGAAATTAAACTCAAAAAGTTTTATCAAAATCTTAAGAAATAATATCTATTTTTTCAAATTCGATAAAGTCGTTCACGGTGTGATTGTCTTTATAAATCGAATTAATCGTAAACAAAATAACCACGATTGTAATTAGTTGGGGGTTATCAGCAAGTTTTTGGTTCATCTGCTGAATTGTTGATAACCCTATTTTTATACCTGTGAATTTCTCAGAGCTTCGAGCGATTTCAGCCTTGTTACACCGAGCAAGCAATTGAGCAAACTTCTCTTTATTAAAATAGGGTTTAAATTGTTGTTTCATATGTTGATATTATAATAGTTTTATCCAAAGGTCACGCAATAAGTTAGTGTCGCTGCACTTATCCAATAGACCGATTTATACCAGTCCTTATGAAGGATATACACTAGTGAGGCCATTAGATTTAGAAATATTAAAATTATTGGGAATAGATTTTTCATGTTATTATTTAATTGCCACGGTTGGAACATCAAGCCACTTAGGCCCGCCCAGCTTGCACAAAATGAAAATGTGTAAGCTAGGCATTAGTTAATATCCTTGTATTTCTTAATCAAGTCTTTCCACGTCTCAGCGTCAGTTGCTAATCCGTCCATGTCGTAATACAAAGGGAGGTTATCAATCATTCTTTAGCTCATCACAAAATTCTGTAGCCCAGCCTAAAAATGTCATATCGTTATATGCTGAGTACCACGTATCCTTATCATGTTGAGCCCTTAAAATAAATTTGTATTGATACGTGGTTTGGCTACTAGGACACTCGTCACTGTGATAACATGCCTGATATTCACGTTCATCACTCTGAAATTTTTCGATAATTGTACGGCTTAATCGATGATCTATAATTTCTAACTGCGTACCTTCATAAAACCAACAATTATAAACAGTCACTATATATTTATTACCTATCATATTTTTCATTTCACACCTCTTTTGTTTCTATTATAGTTAGCTACAAAATCGTTCCATGTTGCAGCATAAAGATATCCCATAGTGTTATAATCGTCTAAATCTTTCTGTTCAATTAAATTATCATTAAACTCTATTTCACCACTTTCTATTTTATCTCCAATGCTTGTATATTTTTTATCTAATCGCACACAATTCTTTCTAATTTCTTTAAGCTTAACAGCGTAATCACCCGAGTCTATACATTTGTTTTTTAATTTGGGTAAACGGTAATTGATTTTATTGATTAATCGACTAAATTTATGTGCAATTTCATAACAAACCATAGAGTTTACCCATCTTTTATTTTTTTCACTAAGTTTTTCACTATCCAATTTTTTTAGCTCTGTACGTGGCTCTTTTGTACAGTCAATAATAGTCATATTACTTTTTAATGGGGGTAACCCATCCTTTTTGCGCATTGCGTTCTCTTTCTCTAACGCATCTTGCATTTCTTGCTCTAAAAAATTCATTTCACACCTCTTTTAATTATTTTATTAGAATCTTTACAATATGCCCACATTTCAGAAACAACTTCTATATTCATTGTTCTACCTCTAAGTCTTGATAGATCTCTTTTTCTACGTCTGATAGGTACGATTCTAACAATACAGACTCATTTCTATAGTCCTCATTGTAGAACCTATCATCTAATTTAAATTTTGCTTTGTACGCTTGAATATCAGCGTTTAATTTATCCATGATCTCACGTTGTCTAATATATAAATCTATTATTTTTCCACTGCTATTTATTGCTTTCATTTTTACCTCTTTTAATTTATTAAATTTATTGTTAATATTATTGGAATTTCTACTATTGTAGATTACGTTAAACAAAGCTGTTGTCCAACTTATTAAATTTCTACTATTGTAGATGTGATTAAAAATAAGCACTGTTGTTCAACCTGGTACAGGGGATGTACCAAAAACCATCCCCATTATTTCCAGTCAAACGCACTATCAGGATCAACCGTGTCGTGATATTCATTATCTTTATCTGATATGACGGTTGTACCTATAACGACAACATATCTATTTGGAATATCAGAAAATACCCATTTTTGAACCGTTCCCTCACAGTCTGTTGATTCTATATCGACTATTTGATAATTAAAATCGTTTATTTCTTGTAGTAGATCATAAGTAATTTCTTTTGTTGCTCCATTAATATCTATTGTTAATTCATCTATATTTATATTTTTGATTTTCATCTTTACACCTCTTATTTAAATTCTTTTCAATAACGTCTTCACAGAAACCGCACTTAGTACCACTTGGTCGTTATCCATAATGACTATAGATTTAACCTTTCTGTTTTGAGTGGCATCGATTTTTTTATACTTCTCAATTAACAAACTAGCGTCATTTGATTCTGTATCTACAACCGCCACCAACTTACTTACTGGAATAAAATTGTTAAACCCTACATTTAAGACACTTGATTTATTTTTGCTCATTTACTTTCACCTCCTGTTTAATATGTTCACTATAATAGCAGATTTACGCATTATGTCAACACTATTATTATATTAATTTGTTAAGTTACAAGACTGTACACTTGATTTCTAGTTTTGTTCGACTATAATAAAAATATGCACCAAGAAATAAATAGGGATATTGATGAACGATTGAATATTGAGAAGTTGTTGGGGCGAGTAAACTTAAATTTGACGGGTGAAGGCTTATTTAACAAAACATCTTATGGAATCCTACACCCCTCAGATATAGAAAATATAGATTTGAATTGGTTATTGAGTCATGTTTCGTTTGGATAAGATACAAGACTGTAGGAATGATAATGGGTGATATTCTATTTTATGCAACATTATGGGGATTGGTAGTGGCATTTATTGTAATTGTCTGGCTAATGATTAAGATAATGCGTGAGTAAGATTTTTCTTTGTTTTGTTTTATCGAAACAAGAATAAAGAAAAATTATGAAAGAAAAGACAAAAAAAGAAAGGGAGAAGAAAGTCAAAAAAGTGGCTAAGACTAAGATTAAAAGTCTCAGTGTTAAGGGGAAGGAACTGAAAGCCGTAGAACTTGGCGATTCACCTTGGGAGAAGAACCATATCAAAATTATTGAGGCTATGTATACACTAATCAAAGATAAGTCACGTACTACGTTACCTAGGGTTGTAGAGATAGCGCAATTCACAGGGTTATCTAAACCAACAGTTAGTACGCACCTTAAGGCTTATCGACAATCAGTTAAGGGCGCACAACGGCACAAGGAAGCGTTAGATGATTACACTGAGCTGGTTTTATTGAATGCGTTACGACTATCTAAGCACAGCGTACCTGCACAACGATTATTACTAGAATGTGCTGGATTCTTAGACCCACAACAAAACGTTACCAATAACAACACGGTGAATGCTATTAATATTTCATTGTCGGAGGATGAGTAATGTGGGGTAATTACACCTATATACTAGCTTGCACGGTAACCATAGCGGTATTGATAATTATTCTAACATTCGTATTCCTAACAGCCTTCACGCTAGGTATAAGAGCCATGCATTTCTATCGCGTACAACAAGATCCGTTGCGTACCTTTAAGAAGGAACAGACTTTATCTGACGTACTAAAAGAAGGTGACGAACAAGATAGATTAGATCAAGGGTGGGTAGGTTGAATATCAAGTTAAATCCCACACAGACAAAGCTATTCAAAGCTATATTCCAAAAAGTTGACGGTAGGTTAGAGCAACGCACGGATAACCCTTACACGCATTGTGCGTTGTGGGGTGGTTACAGATCAGGTAAGTCATATGCAACCACATTATGTATATTTTTACTTTGTACGCTATATTCAGGGGCTAATACTGCAATAATCAGGGAATCTTACAACACGCTGTACGATTCCTGCATCAAACAAATGTTGGACGCATTCCCACCAGAATCCAACGGGTACGAGTATTCAAAGACAAAGAGGGAAGCAGTATTTAATAACGGATCAGTTATCCAATTCAGGGCCTTTGACGTTGACTCTAAGATCAAGTCATCTAACTATGATGCCATCCTTCTAGTACAGGCTGAGGCTTTGACAAAGGATCTTTATTTAGCTTGCCTCGGAAGGTTGTCGGGGCAAGCAATTAAACGACCTATCATAATGACTGAGGGGAATCCTGGTTCGTCTTTTTTTAAACAGTTATATATAGAATCAACAGAAGAATGGCGCACTAAAAACGGCATTTTATACATTAAGGGAACAGCGCACGAAAACATTGCGAACATTCCTAAGGACTATATAGCGAACCTTGAAAAGAATTACCCTGAATCGTTCTTAAAGCGGTTCTTATGGGGTGACTGGGATACGGTTGATGATCAGGTCTACACAGCAATGATGGCGCATCACAAAATCAAACGATTGCAGGTTCAGCCTCATTGGTACAAGTGCGTAGCATTGGATCACGGCACGGTTAACGATTCAGCTATTTTATTTTTAGCTAAGACTGAACACGGCACTATTTACGTATTTGATGAATGGCACGGCAAAGGGGCAAGCGTTCAAGACTTACATCGTGTGTGTATTAGATACGGCTCATTACCTGTAGTTGCAGATTTTTCTATGAAAGCAGGACGAATTGACGCTGCATCGGTTTGGGATGATCTTTACAGAACTGGACTAAACCTAATCGAATCAAAAAAGGATAAGATGGCCAATATATTATTGGTTAATCAGCTATTTCATACTAACAACTTACAGATTTTCGATCATTGCACGTACACGTGGGAACAACATGAACGGTATCAATATAAACAGTCATCATCTAAAGAGAATCGTAAAGAAGAGGTCGTGAAAAAAGATGACCATAGTTGCGACGCATTACAATATGGTATTCGCTATTTAAGCGACATTGAAGTACAGCCACCCACGAGTTTCGCACCACTGGCTCGTGGGAGGCCTACGTTAGATGAGCTAATCAAGGGAGGGTACACGATTGAAGGATAGGAGTATACATGAACGGAAATGTTAACGAGTTACAGATAATAAACATGGAATTAACAAAACGGCAAGTTGATTTTGAAAAAAGGTTTGAAAATAGAATTGCAGTACAAGTAAAACAAGCAGTTCAGAACTGTGAGGACTTTATTTATAAGCAGGTATTGAAGGTCAATGAACGAACCTGCAAAGAGGGAACAGAGTTGAGCAATGCTGTGCTAACTAAAAGATTAAGCGAGGTTGAGACGCAGTTAATCGATTTAAAGCGCAATAGTAACCCATATGTATTAAGCGAACAGGTCAGACAATTACACGAAAAATTTAACACAGCTATTGCTGAATTTAATTATATCAAAAAGAAACAAGATGAATTGGATTGTGATAAGTTTATCGATACATCAATCACACCTGAAGAACTAAGGCAATTGTATTCGTCGAGTGGGTGTTCACAGACAGAAATGGCTAAATTTTTGAATGTCGACAGGTCTAGGTTCTACCAGATATTAAATGGGCAAGAAACTAATGTTGATTGGGTAAGACGTAACAAGTTGAAGCGTTACTTCTTAAAGAAAATACACGATGCCTCTTCATGACATCAAATGTCGAGACTGCTCTAATATCGACACTAAATTTATTAGATTAAATAAAAAAGAGTTTCTACAGTGCGATCGTTGCGATTCATACAACGTATACATATATTTTGGCAATTTTAAGCCAACTACCATTTGTGGTACAGCAAGGTATGTGTGTGCAGGCAACGGAGAAGTACCGATAACAGCTAAAGAGATTGACGCTAAATGTAAGTCTGAGGGGTTGGTATATGGCACACCGCAAGAATTAGAGCGTGAAGCGTCTAAGCACCGTTATAGGAACGAATTAGCGGACAAAAAGGCTAACCGTAAGTTAGCGGAAGAAATATATGCTGAAGCAAAAAAAAGGAATGTGTAATGAAAGTACAAAGTAAACAAAAATCAAGTATCAAGAAAGATGCTGCCCTTAATGTAAGAGATCAATTTTTTAAAATTGAGGCTGTATATGATTATGAGGCTGATACGACTGAGTTAATAATGCCAGACAAGTTACGATTGTTACCTAAAATTCACTTATTAGATTTCCTTAAAGACTTATCGGATTTGGTTCAGGCTGAAAGGTATAAAACGTTAAAAGAGTACAATGAATCATCTTGATTTATTCAGTGGGATAGGTGGATTTTCGTTAGCTGCACAATGGGCAGGGATAGAGACAGTGGCATTTTGTGAAATAGACCCATTTTGTCAAAAGGTGTTAGTTAAGAATTTTCCAAACATCCCTATTTTTGAAGATATAAAAGAGCTTAAAAGGAGTGATATCAAGTATGAAATCGACATCATTACAGGGGGATTCCCATGCCAACCCTTCAGCGTTGCAGGAAACAAAAAAGGAACGAAAGATGATCGCGACCTCTGGCCGCAGATGTTTCGAGTTATACAAGAATTCAAGCCTACTTGGGTCATTGGTGAAAACGTTGCTAACTTCGTTAATATGGCATTCCAGCGCACGAAAACTGACTTGGAAAGTGAAGGGTACGAAGTGCAACCATTTATTATTCCAGCTTGCGGTGTCAACGCGCCACACAGACGAGATAGGGTCTGGATTGTGGGCTACACCGACAACCCAAGAAATAGAACACCCGAATATGACGCTGACAAAAACAGGGCGGAGATTAAGCAAGAACAAGAAGACAAGTCACAGCTTGAATTTAGCGGATCAGATCAGACTATGGTCTACACCAACGACAAGGGATTTCAGAGATTTCAGCAATCCAACCCCGACACAGTACAGAGCGGTCAGAAATCGAGATTCCCCTTCAGCGGCTTTACGTATGACTACGAACTGGGGCTACCGAATATCCCCAAAAATCTACGAGTGGATGATGGGGTATCCAATCGGGTGGACAGAATTAAAGGGTTAGGAAATGCAATTGTGCCGCAGGTTGCGTATCAAATATTTAAAGGAGTAATACATGCCACTTAAAAAAGGAACTAGCAAGAAAACATTTAGATCTAATGTGAAGGCTGAGGTTAGGTCAGGAAAGCCGATTAAGCAAGCGTTAGCTATTGCTCATAGTGTTAAAAGAAGAAGTAAGAAAAAGGGGTATTAGATGGAGTTAGTAAAATTTAACGCAATGAAAAACGCTGTAGCGGAGTGCCATAGCATTGATGAGATAGCTAATATAAGAGATAAGGCTGAGGCGTATAGATACGCTATGGTTCAGGCTAAAGAATCGCCTGAGATTATTAAAAAAGCTAGTGAGATAAAGTTAAGATCTGAACGCAGGGCAGGACAAATATTGCTTGAAATGCCAAAAGATAAAGGGGGTAATCCAAATTTAATAGCAAAAAGTCCTAACCCCTCACAGGCTAGTAGGGGTTATCATAATCTTGAAGACTTAGGTATTACATATAATCAGAGTAGCCAATGGCAAAAAATAGCAAAGATGCCAGAGGAGACATTTGAGGAATACATAGAAGAGGAAAAAGATATAACAACATCGGGAATAATTCGAGTAGCTAAAATAACAGAGAAACTTGCCACTGTAGAAGCTAAGGAAAAGGAATATCAGGAGCAAGTAACAAAAGAAAACGACTTTGATATTGATATATATAACACGGATAAAAAGTTTGACATTATTTATGCTGATCCTGCTTGGGATTATTACAAAGGGGGTGATCATAATCAAAGCCTCAATTATTCAACAATGACAATGCATGATATTGAGAATATACCAGTAGATAAAATAAGTTCTGATAATTCTATCCTATTTCTTTGGGTAACATTCCCTATTTTAAAAGAGTCTTTTAATGTTATAGAAAAATGGGGGTTTTCATACTCAACCTGTGGTTTTAACTGGGTAAAAAGAAATAAAAAAGGAGAAGGTTATTTTTTTGGACTAGGTAATTGGACAAGGTCTAACTCCGAGTTATGTCTGATAGCTACAAAAGGCAGCCCAGTAAGAATAAATAACAGCGTTCACCAGATATTAGATGATCCATTAACAGTTCATAGTGCAAAACCTAAGAGAGTAAGGTCATTAATTACGCAGTTAGTAGGCGAGTTGCCACGAATAGAATTATTTAGCAGAAACGAGGATCAGGACGGGTGGTATAACTGGGGAAATAAAATTTGATTTGTAATTTTAATAATGATTTAAATTTTGGGGAGCAAGGTGAAAAAACAGCAAAATATTTTTTGGATTTCCTGGGGATAGAATATATGGACAAGAGAGATCAAAGGTGTGGCCATGACTATTATTCTCAGAGTTTGGGTAAAATAGAGGTAAAAAGAAACTTTGATATCCATCGTAAACGTTTGTTTTTAGAGGAGGATCATAACAGTGATCCTAACATAGCTAGCCTTTATAAGGGATGGTTACATACAACAGATTCTAATTTTATATGGTTTGTAGATAAAGGAAATGTAAAAAACAAAAGGAAAACAGGAAAATTAATAATCATTTTTAGGACAAAAGATCTTAAGGCATTTTATTGCACGAATAAAAGCAAATACCCTTTATTAGAAAATAGTATTACATATAAAAATGGGCGACCAAGAAACAGGAGTACTTATAGAGATATACCCTTAGAAGATATCCCAGAACATCTATACATAGTCATTTATTCCAAAAATTAATAAAAAAAGAACTATGTATTACCTGATATAGGTCTAAGTTGCGGTTGGGTTAATAGTCATCATTTCGAGTACCATTTTAGTTAAGTTAGCACTAGAAGGACTTGTCCATTCTTCTTCGATAAATCGAGCAGGCCCTTTAATTTGTGATTGTAGGGTAAAATTTCTTAGCATTAAGGCTTTGGTCGTTTCTGAAAGAGGTAAAACTTTTAGATGAAGTTCTTTAAAACCTAAATTTTGACAATGGTCATTAGACAAGTCGTTTCTGTTTCGATCTAATAGCGATGCTCCAGACTTTAATCTAAAAAATCCTTTATTAATACCTACGCCGCCAAAAAAATTCCCAACTAAACAATCAAATGACGGTTCTTGGTCAGGGCTTTCAACTTTAGGTCTTATATTAAACAGTGGGGGTAACGTTTCTGGGGTAACAGGATGTTCAGGCCTTTCAACAGTTGTCTTATCATCATCTATTATCAACATTTTTCCTATTTTAATAAATGCTTTTTGTATCCTTATTAAATCTAATTCCAATGTAACTAATTCCATCGTATCTTGATAATCTCTATCCCACTCAAAAACATGATGAACATCCCGTAATTCTTGACAATCAGCTTGTGTAATGCGGATATCTTCTTTGTTTGATGGGTCTATATTTCTGCCACATGCTACAACATTGAAATAATTTCGCGTGATAATTTTCTCAAGGTCGGATGTCATCCATCTGCTTTCATAATAATTTGCATGAAAATCGATAAAACGACCCTCTTCGTACACACCTTTTCCTAATAAAGTATCAATTGAAGTACCTTTTTTAGTAATACATCTCTTCCTGCAATAGAGATGATTTTTAAATCCATTTACAAGATTTGGAAGATGATTATTTTGGGGGAAATCGGTAAAATGATGATACACGGGTAACCAACCCATTCCCCATTTAAAAGGTGTATTTTTTGAAATCCCATTTTTAAGAGGCGTAGCGGACAATGTTCGCATGGAAAACCGTTTCAAATTTAAGTCGAGCTTTACAAGATTTTCAGCTAAAAATGTATTAGGTACGTTTGTTTTAACGGTTATTCCAGCAGTGCTTGAGTTTAATTCTTCGCTAATCCTATCAAAAAAGTCCTGTTCGAAAACAGGTGGTATTTCAACATATTCAGTGCTTTCTTTTTGTTCAAAATGCATAATTGGCGATTCATCAGGTAAAAACAGAGCTATTTCTAGTGCCTCCTGTGCCAGATCATAAGGTAATAAATCAGTTGGGAATTTTTTAAAAAGATATGGGGCATAGCCAAGCATCGTACGGTTTTCGTAACATAAAACAACTTCTTTAACACTATCTCTGTACTCATTGTCAAAATAAGCTCCTGCGATTGTCTTAACACCGCCTGGATCACCCTCTAATCTAGGCTCTGGCTGATTTTTAGCCACAGCACCATTTAATTTAATATCTTCAAAACGCAATTCTTGCTTGAGTTGGACAAGCTCTCTGTGAACCATCTCTTTGGCTTCATCTGGGTCCATTCCTTCTTCATTGTATCGTGTTGCTAATTGATTAAGCCTATAAGAACAATCTTGTGTGTAAGAAGGATGTGGGCCTCTATGAGTAGATCCTTGTAATACAGGATCATCTTTTTGGTCTCTAGGTAAAACTTTAATGTAATGATCTAGTTCTTTATCAGTGAATCCAATTTCTCTCAAAAATTCATTAGTTTTTTCAAATTTAGCTCTAGTTTCATCATCTTTTATGTTTGCTCTTTTATCGGATTTCCAAATTTGTTCAGGAACTACATGATGGTGTTGCGCTCCTCCAACTGATCTACTACGACTAATCATTTTTTAATCCCTTCAATGGTGTATCTAAGCCAAAAGTAAAATCAATATTCGGGTTTAGTACGTTAATTACATAATATTTGCCCGAAACATCTTCATTGGTAATCTTTACGGGGAAACTTTCAAATTCACCTTGGTTATTTTTTTGTAGTAATTTCAGTACAAATTCGCTACAAATTAATGGAATGTCCCAACACTTTAGAAAATGATAATCATTAGCATCGGGATAAATTTTCATCTCTATTGCACCAAAGCCAGACTCAGCCCATTTGATTGTTTCATTTACAGAATCAACGAATGATTTTTTATGATGCTCACCTTTTCTTGCTTTTAGTACACCTTTTTTTTCAAGCCATTCTGCATAACATTCTTTTACTGATTTTAGTTGATTAAACAAACTAGAACTTATCCCATTGTCATTGTCTAAAGATCCTTGAAATGTAGAATCAGTATCCCCCGTCAAACGCTTCCGCATTGTATTATAGAATTGATCACCATTCATTTTGCACCTCACCAATATACTACTAAAATAATAGATAATATTAAAGTATTAATTGATATTTTGGGTAATTAGTTAAAACTGAGCTGAATTCCGTCTTGGCTAGGAGGTGTAGGGTTGTCAGGATCGCCATTAGTTAAACCTAGAGCATCAGATATATTATAAATAGCGGTGGATTGCACTTGTGGGCTTAACGTACCAACTAAATCTAAGATATCTCCTAGGTTCAGACTGATATTTTTTAGATACTGTTGAAACTGAGGTTCGACAGGAACTTGAGCCAGCTGTTCTTGTTCTTCTTTTAATTTGCCGATAATGGCTCGGTAGTTAGGGTAATCCAGAGCTTTGAGTATCATTTCTTTCACATCGATGTTATTAATATCACCAAACACGCCGTCCTTGGCTAATTGCATTGTAGTAGCAGCAATAGCAGCCTGAGATTGAGGTAGTGCCGAACCAGTTTGAATTTCACATTCATATTGCGTTAAGGAAAGATCATTTAGTAATTGCTGAGGTATTTGTTGCGGAGCTTCACCTGATTCTTGATCAATTAATTCAATTACTGGGTTATCCTGGTTCATAATGGCAAAGCGTTCACCCGATAATCTCATTACCCTAGGCTGTGTGTAATAAAGCTGTATTAGCGTAATACCCTTGTTTGAAATATCAACTAAAAAGGACTTAAAGTTGCGTTGTATTTCACGAATAGAACTCATTGGACTTTCGATCAAATCCCTGATCATAGCACCAGAATTAGCACCTACAGGTCGCTCACCAGATAACATAATTTCATTAATACGAGCCAATGACAGCGCGTCTTTTTTTAGGTCGTCTATATGTTGTCTTACCAATTGGATATCTTCTGATAATTTATTCGTCACCAAAATAGGAGGTTGCGATGCACCGCGTTTCATTGTTACGATATCAAAGTTTTTGGCTAAATCAACAGGGTTAATAGAGTCTGGTGATGCTAACAAGAACGATTTATATTTCATCATTAATTCATTTAGTTTGAAATATGCGGTTGTTAATTTGTCTTGTGTCGACATCAACGTAGCTACTTCGGATGCACCGATTAAATAATTAGTATTTGAAGGGTTAAAGACTGAAAAAGGAAACCCGAACGGATATGAAATAGGGCCGTCCTCTAAAATGTAGTCACCGCAATAAATAATTAGCCTTCCATTTGGATATTTAAAAACATTCTCACGCTTAACTTGTTCGGTATCACTTTCATCACCTTTTATTGGTGTAAAAATAGTATCATCTTTCAAATAGCATTCATAAATTGTGAAATTAATGGATGTTGCACCTGGAATATTACCGCCTTTTCTAAGGTAGGTCTGACCTGAATCCTCTTTATTTTCGTAACCTTGAATAATATTAGTTTCTTCACCAAGATCTATTTTCTGATCTTTCCCTTTTTCTAAAGAATCAATCATATCTAATACTTCAGGGTTGTTTCGGTACTGATTAATCAGATCGAATTTGGAAACTCTACGACGAACGAAAATATAGTTAGCGTTCTTTACGGTACTTGCTTCAGGCTCAGGAAAAAAATCGAGCGGATTTATGCGTGATATATCAACGTTACCAAGGCCATTATCAGCCGATTGATCCCAACTTGCTTTAGCTATTCCAATTCCAAAAACTAATCCATCTCTGACTATTTTTTGCTGAGTGGCAGACATTTCATTTTCACGCTTCACCGAATCCCAAACATCGTTGATCATATCCGATACTGAATCGATCTGTTCTAGATATTCAAAATTAGCGTGTGACAAGGAAGTGGGCTTAACAGAGGTGCTAATTTGAGCATCTAGTGCAATAGTAGCCTTAGTCTCAACAATAGGTCTTATACAGTTGTAATAGTCACGTGCATTGCCTAGTTTAGCTTGGTTATCGAAATCATAACCAATCTGAGGTTGAACTGACCCGTTGTAATACTTTTCATACTTCTTAAACTGTTTATGATACGGGGTTTCGGACGCTATTTTACGTAGGCCATTCAAGTAGGCGATCAACTTTTTGTTTTCTTGGGGCATATAACTATTTTACACTTAAATCGTCACATCTAAAGCTAACTTATTCTAAAATAAATAGAAAAAGTGTAAAAATATTAGGAAATACTTTAATGATTTTAGATAGCTAAATTCATATTATTAAAGTATATGGAAGTTAAAAATGGCCAGCTGCTTCGTTTCAAAAAAAATATTGATATTAGTGTTTGGGTTGATTGCCTTCTACCTGCTGGTCAAATGGGACTTAAAGAAAATCACGCTCGCATCAAGATCAACAGTTTTTCGCTTGATATGCCAGTACGAGAAGTAGAGAACCTTTTTGTTGATGCGGTAGAAGAGGACAAGAAAGGGCCAATCAATTCAGAACCAGAGGTCATCGTTGAAATTAAAAAGCCACGCAAAAAAGCAGTGAGGAAAAAGAAGAATGCATAAAAAAGAGGGCGGTATGTTCATAATCAAAATTGGCGCACCAGAAGGTGTACCTAAAGATGAAAATAAAGAATATAAAAAAGAAAAAGGTGAAGGAAAAGCTTTCACTAAAGAAGAGTATGGCGGTTATTCGCCGAAGGTTTTAGTCGACAAGTTAGAGGACATTAAAGAGTCAATTGCGAACCAGAACACAAAAGAAGCTCTTATGAAAATTGACAATTGCATCGTGAGATTAAACGGAAAGGAAAGGCCCTTAGCCGACATGAAAGATCCGTTCATAACATCACCGTTCCAATTGGACAAAATGTTGCCACAACCTGGCAAAAGTTCTTAGGAGGAAAGTTAATATGGAAGACATCCAAAACGAGGATGCTGTAGAACAAGTCGAAGAAAAGACCACCCTTACGTTTGGGCAAGGTGAACAAGACACTCAATCAGCATCAGAAGACGGACAAGTCGAGCAATCGGTTTCAAATTGGAATGAAGACAAGAGATATAAGGAACATTGGGGTGAAGACCCCAACAAAATGTATGAATCTTTACGTTTTCACGAAAAAAAGCAGGGTGATTATGATAAACAAATTAATGAGTATAAGGAGCAAGTAGAAGGACTTAACAAGTATAAGGACGACTATAATGCCCTTGAAAAATTATTTGATCATCCGGAAATCGGGAACGAACTTCTAGGAGTAATAAATAAATATCAACAACCGCAACAGACACAACAAGTACAACCTCAGCAACAAGACCAACTATATGCTCAGTTGCAAAACCAAGTTAATGATTTTAGTAAATGGAAAGAGCAACTCACACAGCAGGCAGTAGCGCAACACGTTCAGCAACAGGAGCAACAACAGTTAACTCAGATCGATGAATTCGCGAAACAGTATAGGATTAACTATGATCGTGACGACTTTCTTAAGGCCGCTAAAGCTAAAAATTTAGAACCTCAAAATTGGGGCGATTATTTTAAGGCTCAAGCAGTAGACGTAGCAATGAAATCCGCCGCAAACAGAGCAGCAGAATCAGCACTTACAAATAAATCATCGATCCCAGGAACGTTGCCAAATACCACAAAATCACTTGGAGCAGATAGCGGGTTGTCACTGAGGCAACAACTAGAGAGTGTCTTGTAATTTAAAAAGGAGATTATCATGGCATTAACATCAGATCAATTAGATGAAGCGTTGGCAATCGCACACAGGAAAATTAATGATGAAGTAGCATCAGGTTTTTCAAAGGCTAACGCATTTTATAACACAGTAACAAAATCACCATTATTAACATATTCAGACGGTGGAACCTCTATAGCTATTCCAATCGAAGCCTTTGAAGCTGAAAGTACTGGTTTTATAGACGGGAAATTCGGAACGATACCAGTAACAAGCAACCAGCAGCTTTCTCACTGTGAATTCGATTTTAAGCACTACGTTTCTACGACTACCTTCAACCTTAGTGAGCTATCTAGAGGAACAGGAAAGCTCAGTATCATCAACTTAATCGAGAAAAAAATCGCATTAACTAAACAAAAAGCAATTCGTGATTTAAGTTCAGCATTGCACACATTATCTAGCACTGATCCTAATCAGATTAATAGTCTGAAGGACGCAGCAGCGGACGCAGCTTATGGTGGAATATCACCAACTGACGTACCTAGCTGGGCCTTTAATCGTGACACGACTTCCAATACGATCAATTACGCTACTATCAACGGCAAATTCCAAGAACTAGTAGGTTTAGGACAATCTGTTGGAGACCAAACAGGAACGTTTATGCCTGATATGCTTATCAGCTCATCCTATACGATGGGTAAATTTTTAGATTCGCAACAATCACAGCAACAGTTTGGAACTGAGGCTTCGTTAAAATCAGGGTTCCAATCGATACTCTTTAATGGAGTGAACTGGTTCGCCGATAATTTTGTCACAGGTAGTAAAGACGGCAGTACAGCAGACAATGAGCTTTATATATTAGCTTCTAATACATTCCGCCTTTTCTACCGATTTGGGTTCGATAAAAAATCACCATTAGACACGTTAAATATGCGCCTTCCAAACCAGGCAGCAGCGTCATCTCAAAACTATATGACGATGAATCTGTGTAACATTTCACGCAGAAACAACGCAGTTTTCACAGCGTTAACATAAATTTTAAAGGAGGTATAAAAATATGACATATAGAGCGTTAAACAATATGCAAGCTATCGACATTGATAGCCTGGACACACCATCATCTACTAAAGAGTACCCTTTAGCTACAACATTGCACGTCAATGACACCGCGAAAGGTGGAGAATCTGTGTTCATTTATGTGAAGGCACACGCAGGCTTGTCTAAAGGACAGCCAATCCAACTTGTGGAAGGGTCGGGCGGTGATGCTGAATTTGTCACGGCTTCTGTAGCCACATTCGAAGATGGGCAAGGGGCTCAAATTGGATTCCCAACAACTACTGTTACATCGGGGCATTATTTCTGGGCGCAAATATCAGGTGTGATCACAGCAGCAGCAGGTACTGTTGCAAGCGGAGATAAAGTCGAGGTTCTGAACGGTGGGACTACTGTTGTGGAGGATGAAGAAACACTTCGGAATGCGCATACTCTCGGCATTGCAAAAACTGCAACATCAGGCGGGTTAGCAGATATTGTGGTAATGCCTGGCAGACGAGTACACATAGCCTCTACGTAAGAAAATGACTGATTATCAGGCAATATGGTCGCACGATGGAATTCGGTACTTCAAGTCGACGGGCACTGGAACGACATCAGACCCATATATTCCTGTAATCAACACATCGGGGGGGGATTCAGGTGGAGGAACAGAGTTTGATAATGCAACTAATTTTGAAGTTACGATTGGCTCTACTTCAACTGAAATAAAAGCAGCTAATGCAAGCAGGAAATTGCTTGCATTAGTGAATAATTCAGACGTGAACATATTTATTTCTTTAGGTTCAGCAGCGGTGATGAATAGTGGGATTAGATTAAACGCAAATGGAGGAAATATAGTATTAGCTAGCCCAGTGTACATGGGTGCTGTTTATGGTATTACCGCAGCAGGAGGAAAAAGTTTAGTAGGAGTAGAGGGTACATGACGTATATCTATAACCCACAACAATTAGAGGCTTCAGAAAATACGTATGTCACCGCCATAGCCTTTTCAACCTCAACAGGCGTACTTACAGCAACACGAAATGATGGAGTAGAGCTTACCACTGATTTAGATGATCGATATGCCCAAGAAAATACACACACCACATCCGCTACTTTTAGCTCTACAACTGGTGTTTTAACTCTTAATCAAACTGATCCTGTAGGAACTGTAACAGTAGACCTTGATGGCCGTTTTCCAACTGAAAACACACATCTTAATACTGCAACATTGGGTGTAGATAATGTGCTTTCGCTTGGAATGGTCAATCCCAGTTCTACTATTACGGTAGACTTATCAGGTTTATCAGATCTAAACACCCATTTAGATTCAGCATCATTCAGTTCTAGCACTAAAAAATTATTGTTGAATATGGTTAATCCAACTAGTCAGATCGAAGTAGATCTTTCTGGAATTGAAGGAGACAACACCTACGTTACCTCGGCAAATTTTACGGATGGAACATTAAAATTAACACGAAATGACAGCGGAACCGTGTCAGTCGATCTAGATGGTAGATACGCAACACAAAATACACACGTTGAGGATATGACATTCAACACCACGACACGAGAACTAAAACTTAGTTTAACCGATCCGGAAAGCGAACTGAAAGTTATTATTGCTCCTCATTTTGTAAATACTTATTTAACGCAGTTAGCTTTCAATAAAGATTCAGGAGCGTTAACTGCAACATTGAATGATGATACAACGGTTAGTACCGATTTAGATGGTCGTTATATCACAGAAAACGAAAACACCCATTTGGCTTCGGCTACATATAACTCAGATTCTAGCGTGTTACGACTAAGTATGGTGAATCCTGCGTCTAATATCGACGTAACTATAGAAACCGAAGATCAGCAAAACACACATTTGGATTCAGCGGCATTAGATTTAACCACGTTAGAGCTAAATATGGTCAATCCCGAAAGCCAGATTACAGTGGATTTGGGGAGTTTAATTACTGGCAAATACTTGCCGATCACTTTTACCGAGTCCGAATATTCAGGCGATTTAAATTTTTTACTATCCGCAGGGGTGTATAAAGTAGCTTCTACAGCAACAAATACACCGCCAGATATTCAAGGCAGTACACATTATGTGTGTGTTTATTCAAATCGGATTGCAGATTCTAATCCCACAGCCGTAACACAAATCTGGACAACCGCCGTGAACCAAAGTGATGGGTTGAACCCAAATACTCGAATGTGGATGCGTGTGTATGCAAGTGGGTCAATACCGATTGTTTCGCCTTGGCAGGAGATAAATAACGGTGGCTTAAACGGATATTTACGTGGTGTGATGACGGCTACTGGACGTGACTTCAATGATCCACGATATAGGCAGTCGGGATATTATTATGTGGATAATGTGACATCTACGACACAAGGATGGACAAATGGCCCAAGCAATTTTCCAGATTCACGATTTAACGTTCTAAAAACGGTGATGTTGGGCGTGAATAGTACCGATTTATCGTATGGTAATGGCTATCAGGAATTATCAACAGCCACATACGTAACCGCACACCCAAATGTTCGGACTTGGAAAAGGAGCTTTGAGGCATCATCGACAGTTGAGAACTATACTGAGTGGCACGAAGTTTTCCATCAAGGCGTCCCAGTGGAATTGGAAGTCCAAAAAATTACAAATTCAATAGATACAAGATCAGCTATAGATGTTTCAAATGTTCGGGTTCTAAATTTGAATTTGGGTTTAAATTATTCCATTCGCGAATTTACAAATGGAACAGAAGGGCAGATCGTAACAGTCATAAAGACGGTTAATTCAGGTTTTGTAAGGATTTGGCATTGGGATTCATTTAATGGGGGAAATATCGTAACGCCATCAGGTACGGAGACAGCAGCAAACCTTAGGTACCACCGTTCGTGTGCATTTATAAAAGTCGGCACTTATTGGTACCCATACAATTGGGAAAGTAGCAGTAGCTAGGAGTATAAAAATGTTAGTAAAAGACGCAATATCGAGAATAAGATTTCAAACGAATACAAATGACGATAACACTGGCCGTAATATTAACGCATTATTCAGCAATAAAAATTTAGTAGCTCAATTCCAGATTTGTCTGGATCAATACGCAGCCTTTACAAAGGGCATTGAAGATATATTTAGCTACCCATTAGGAAAAAATGTAAGGTCTATTACAGGGCCTAGCGACATCATAAGAGGCGAGGGGTACCGTTACATATACCTTTGGCGTGATGGTAGACGCTATTCGATTAATATACGAGAGCTTAATTTTACACAGACACGATTCCCTTATCAGACGTATTCAGGAACACCAAGATTTGTCAGTATTTGGAACGATGAAATTTACTTTTATCCCGATTTTTCGACTGATTATAATTCGACAACTTTAGACGGAGAAATAACTCAATCCAGTACTACAATTACAGTAGTTTCGACAACAAATTTTCCTAATCAGAACGGACGAATAACAATTGGTGATGAAAAAATTAGGTATGAGTCAAAGACCGCTACGCAATTTTTGAATTGCACCAGGGGAATCGAAAACACAACGGCAGTCGCGCACGAAACGACATCACCAGTGAAAGAAAACAATTTACTTATTTTCTATTTCAAGATGGTCAAAAAAATCACTGTAGACGATAACGATGTCGTTTTCCCCGAAGACATGGAAAGAGAATTACCTATAGCAGAAGAACATATGATCTCTATTATTGATCTGACCACTTACATGCTATTGCAGAAAATTGATGCGGTCAGAGCAGAACCGTATAAAATCGATGCTGCTGGATTTCTTAAAATGGCTAAGTCTGACATCGAGTGGGGAAGATCAGATATTACATCAGGCTTAATGATCAGCTCACCGTTTGACTTTGAACTTAGCAACGCAAGGATGACATTTTAGATGGATATAGTTTTATCTCAAACTAAAGGATGGAGAAATGATCGAGGCCGAAAATTTATTGGCAAAGACTATCTGTATGATATTAATAACTACAACTATGATTCTATTATCGGCTGTACTCGAATTAATTTCCCAAACGTAGTTTATAATATTTCAGGCACAGCAGGGATCGATGGGATATACGAGTTTAGGTACATCGGAAGCCTTGGAACCCTCGTAAAGGAAAACATTGTTGTTGTAGATGGCAAAGTAATAAAAAACTTTTTAGGCACATCCGTAATTGTGTACGAAGGTCTCACAGCAGGTCATAAATGTACGTTTGCAGTGTTGAACGACAAGCTATTCATAGCTAATGGATATGACGATGTTCTTGTTTACGATGGCACTAACGCCTATGAAATGGGCGCACCTTTAGCCAAAAATTTAGGAGCTGCTGGTGTTCTTACAGGAGCGTATTACTATGCAATAACATATGAAGTAAACGGTGTAGAGTTAGTAACAGGAGCCGTATCTAATACGGTAAATCCAAGTTCAAATTCAATTACCGTAACATGCCCGATTGGGCCAGCTGATGTAACAGATCGAAAGCTGTATCGTACCGAAGCAGGGGGTTCAGAACTTAAATTATTGACTACATTAGGAGACAATACGACCACAACGTATGTAGATAATATTGCAGATGGGAGTCTCGGAGCTGACATTCCTTCAATTAATTCAGAAGCTCCAAAACCCAAATATATTACGGTTATACACGAGCGATTAGTAGGTGTAGGAGTTAGCAGAAGACCTAATTATCTGTACTACTCAGAGACAGAAATTGAATCATTGTTTGCAACGACTGGAGCAACGGATATATCGGGTCAAGGGAACGACAATACGGGATTAACAGGGATGGCGGAAGACTATGATCTAATCGTAGTTTTCTCAGAAAAAAGGATTTACACGGTTGATTTATCAGGAGAAACAGCAAGCGTTAGACAGACAACTTCTAATGTAGGGTGTTTGGATGGACACTCAGTAGCAAAAGTACCGCCTAATCTAGAGTTCAAAGGCGGTCTAATGTTCGTATCTAACGAGTACGATATTCGTGTATTTAACGGTAATCTAGCCGTAAATCTAGCTACCTCATTTGATAATTTGGCTACTGAAAACTTTTCAGCACAGCTTAACCCTTCGGATATGAGATTAAATATGGAAAATGAAGAACTGGAGGGTAGGTTCTTTGATTATAAATATCACCTAATAATTGATAAAGAAATTTATATTTACGACATACGCATTATGGGCTGGTCGAAATATTTTATTAAAACATCCTCATATTCCCCTGAATACCGTAAGTTTGGAATATTGGGCGATAAATTTTACATAGGTCAAAAAAATACAGGAATTGTAGAAGAAATGTACAAGACTGAATTGTATAGGGATGAGCCTGTTAATGCTTTTTTTGAAACTGGGGAGTTGTTAGTAAGTGACAACTATAAGTACTGGAAAGACCTTGTTATTTATTACGGAAACACAGGGAACATTCAGCAGAATGTAGTTATCACACCTGATAACAATTCCAATCTATCAAAGACTCTAACCTTTTCATTTACTGCGGATGGATTTGATTCAAATTATTTCTCTACTACTTACTTTCAGACGGCAACTAACACGGATGACTATAAGGTTGGACATATTAATGAGTATGCAAGATGGATGCGGTTTCGGTTTGAGTGTATTACAAAATTTAATTTTAGAGGTTTCAAAATGACGGTAGATACAGTGAGTAATAAAGAATGACTAAATTAAAAGAAAAAGAAGTTCGTGATGAAACAATAGATTTGGCTGAAAAGTTAATTCTTGAAAATGGGGATCCGATTATTTTTCCACTTAAACATCGGTTTACCGATGGGATGTATATACGTGAAATCTTTATGCCTGCTGGATCAATTTTGACATCAATGATCCATAAAACCAATCACCCTTTTGTAGTATCAAAAGGAAAATGTAAGGTATATGACGGTGATAATGTTTTGGAAATTGAAGCACCATACACAGGTATAACTGAGCCTAATACACGAAGGTTAATATATGTCGAAGAGGACACAATCTGGACAACATTCCACGCAACTGAAAAAACAGATGTAGATGAAATCGAAAAGGAAATAATTATTGATCGCAAAAACGAGTATGTGGATCAAGATCTATTGGATAAAGCTGGCGAGATAGCGCGGAGCGTAAATGTTTATACAGATAATAAAAAGTTAGGAGGAAAATAATATGGCATGGGCAGTGATAGGAGCAGGAGCATTAAAAGCAGCAGGTAATTACCTACAAGGTAAAGCAACAGCTAAAGGTGAAATAGCAAAAGCAGATGCTAGTAGATATGGTCAAGATCTACAACGGCAAACTCAAATAGATAAATTATTGATGGGCGCAGATCTTGGAAGATCAGGTCAACGCAGGGCCGAAAGTGCGTTGAATCGATTTATGGGTGATTTTAACGAGGCGACAACGGGTACACCGCAAGCGGTATCGCGTTTACAGCAATTAATTAGAGAGCAAGCTTTGCCAGAACAGCAACGTGCGATGAAATTAGGTAACATATCTCGCCAGCAACAAGGTATCAGAGGTATTGATTCAGCTGTTTTAGCGCAACAACAATCTAATGCTTTGAATAAAGATTTAGCTATGCAAGCGGAAGGAATGGCACTAGAACAAGCATTGAGGGATAGACAGGCCAGACAGCAACAGGCTGCTAAATTAGCGCAAGGATCATTAGCTGGGAGTATTGCAGGTACAACAAATTATAAACCAGAAAAAATCTAGGAGAAATTATGGCAGCTAACAAAGAATCGTTATTTAAAATCGGCCAAAATGTACTTAGCAATACTGTAAACACGGGTCGCAACTTATTGAATAAAGTTGATTTTGCAAATATAGTTCCCGATCCTACACCTGAGCAGATTGAGGCTGATTACATAAATCGCATTGGTAATTTTGCTCAGCCAGCAATATCTAAAGGAAGCGAGGTATTACAGGGATTGCAAGATTTTGCACAACAATCAGTACAGCCAGCCCAAACAAATGTTATGGAACAAGGCGATATGTATGGCCCACAAGAGCCACAACAGCAAGGATTTTTAAGACCTCTAATTGATTACGCTAAGTCACCAGAAGGCGCACAAATGATAGCTGATACGTTGCGTTTAGGGTTCGCAGCTACACGTAAAGATCCGATTGTTGGAGGGGCTATAGCAAAAGGTTTAACCGATGAATTATCGCAACGGCCTATTCAAGCAGCGAAAAGAGAAAAGGCTGCTCAGGACAAGGAAATGTTTGATCTAAGATTAAATAAATTACTTTCAGAAACAGATTTAAATCGTGCAACTACACAAGACTTTTTAAGTAAGCAAGGACAAATACCAAAAGATTTTACTGTTGTTACTCAAGAAGAATATGAAAACGTACCTTATTCATATAAAAAATATTATAAAAGATTTAAAAAAGCAGATGGGACATACAATTATGGTGCATCAATACAGGGCTTGGAAAAAATAGAAAAAAGATTACCAGCAGATCGGCAATCAGTGAGAGATGCAAGAGATGCCTCAGAAATGGTAAATAAAAATGTCGATTTTCTACTTAATTCACCTTCATTTAATAGAATGGTTGGGATGATGAAAGTAGGAGCTTTCAATATTCCAAAAGGTGAAACTAAAACAAAGTTAAAATTAGCAGATCAGGATGATATAGCATTTATGGAAACGCTAAAGACTATAGCAGCTGATAAATTTTTAACTACGTTAAAAAATACTAGGTCTGAAAAAACAGGGGCAACAGGTTTTGGTCAACTTAATGCGACAGAATTTAAAACTTTAGAAAGGTCTATCACTTCACTTAAAGAAACACAATCACCAGAAGTTTTTCAAGAAAACTTACTCACAATCAAAGGTATTTTAGAGAGAGGAGCTAGAAGAGCAGAAAGAGATTTTGTGTCAATACATCGAGATTTACCTGAATATGACACGATCCCAATAACTAATTACGAAGATATGCCTACAGGTGGGATAGAGGCAGAGGCAACTACTGATACTCGAGCAACTTCGCAAAAGTTAATCGATAAAGGGGTAGATTTAGCCAAAAAAAGGATGAGGGGGTTATTTAATGAATAAAAAATTAGAAAGTAAAATTATTGACGCGTATAAATCTGGAAAATACAAGAATAATCCACAATTTACAGAAGACTTAAACACCTTAATAGACGCTGGAGAAATAGATAGAAGCCTACTTGAATCACCACAAGAAAAATTTACAGAAGAGCAAATTAATTTGATTCCTGAGCTTGCTGGAACAGTAAGAAATGAAGCTATGGGGGAGATGAGCGATACTACAGAAGAGGGTATAAAAAAAGCCTTAAATGTTGCATCTAAAATTACACCATATGGAGGAATTGCGTTTAACTTAACCCCAGCAGGTATCGCAAGATCAGCAGCGTTAACTGGGGGGTCGCGTTTTGTAGAGGGAATTACTGGTGGCGAATCAGTTACAGAGGCGTTAAAAAATGCAGCTATAGCAGGAATAATTGATTCTTCAATAGGTAAAGCAGGAAAGTTTGCAGGTGATTTAGTGCAGTCTAAGCCTGTTAGTAATGCGCTTGGACAGGTCGGAGAATTTTTCTCATCAGTGCCACAAAAATCAGTTACAAAAGCCATACAAAATCCACAGATATTAAAGAAAACAGAAGATTTTAAAGATGTTGGGGTATCTGCAAAGGGAGCAATGTCAGACTTAATGAGAGATGTAGGCAGAAAGGGTCAATTTCAAAGAAGACTACTAAGAGGGAGTGACATCAAAACAGATTTAGGTGTTTATGTTGATCGTCAGAAAAAGTTATTAACAAGAAAAGAAGGGTCACAGCCAGTTTACAACGCTAAAGAAAAAAAGGAAATTAACACGTATTTAAATGCAATTAAAAAAGAAGACGATCCAGCAGGGCTAAATCAAATAATTAAAAGAATAGATGAAGTAACTAACTATAATTACAAAGATAAAAGGCCTGAAGTAGTCGAATCAAAATTAAAAGAAATTAGAAATAGATTATCATCAACTCTAAAAAGAAAATTTAAGGATTATGACGCAAGTAGGGCAGAGCAACAAAATATTTTAGGTGGAGTTAGGAAAAAAATAGGCAAAAAATTAGATAAAGATCCATCAGCACTATTCAAAAGAAAACAAAGTGAAGAAGTACAGGAAGGGCTTGAAGAGTTAGATAGATTAGTACCAGATGCAAGATTACTAGATCGCGCAGAAAATATACGAATACAAGATCAATTTTCCAGATTCGCACCTGGACAAGGTGGTGGATCAGGTAGTGGTCAGGGAGCTGCTAATTTATTAAGAATGTTTGGGGTAGGTAGGGCTACTGAGATAGGTACTGCTTTGGGTGGACCAGTTGGGGGAGGGATAGCAGCAGCATTATCATCAGCAGCACAAAGCCCATTATTAAACCGAGAAGTTATTAAAAGAACACCAATTATCCCTAAAGCATTAGCCAAGCTTTTAGCAAGGCAACAAACCCCACTACAACCCGAACCTGACGGATCAATTTCAAAGGACACGGTATTAAGAAATCGAGGAGGTAATTAACAATGGCATATCCATCAGATAGTGATTTTAGTTTATATGACGGTTCATTAATAACAAACGTGCAATGGGATAGTAACTGGCAGAAGATACCCATATTGTGGTCTTCTGGCAGCTATGACATCAACGTAAATCAGATCACAGCAGGAACTTACGTAGGGCTTCCCTCAGATAATTTTACAGGAACCACAGGAGAAAGTATTGATGCTGGAGATATTGTAAGGCTATCGGGAGGGCTTTTGTACAAGGCTACTAACGCCACATCGGCAGGTGTTACAGGAGTTGTAGGCGTATCCACAACCACTACAGCGTCAGGACTAACCGCTACTGTGGCGAGTGATTACTATTCAAGTTTCAGCTCCTTAACTGTAGGAGCTACATATTACGTGGGTGTAGATGGAGAAAAAGTAACTACTGAACCAGCAGAGTACCCAGTGGTTATAGGAACAGCCGTCTCAGCTACTAGACTCAACATAAATATCCAAGAGGACAAAACACCAGTCGGAACTGTAATGGCGTACACGCTAGGCACAAAGCCCAACGGTACTTTACTTACAGACGGAACGTTAATTTCAAGAACGACACACGCAAGGTTGTTTGGCATAATAGGAACAACGTATGGAGCAGGAGACGGCTCGACCACATTTGGATTACCCGATTTTGAAGGAGAATTTTTGCGAGGATTGGATTCTACAAGAACTATTGGCGATACGCAGGCAGATGCAACAGCCGTTAATGGCCTTGCTACAGCGTCCGCAGGCGACCACACGCACTCAGTGCAGGGCGTAGGGGCAATAAGTGGTTATTTACTGAGGTACACGGGAGGTGGTGGTGGTTCCTCAACAGGGATCAATGCACAATTTACATCGAGTGGATCTAGTAGCGCATATATGACAGCAGCGTCCGCAGGTGCCCACACTCACAGTTTAACAGGAGACACGGAAACACGCCCAGCAAATAAATCTGTTTTGTACTGCATTAAACTATAAGGAGTAAATTATGAATTTTTTCAAATATCTTAAGAAATTAATAAATATTATAGATAAATTGGAAGCGGTTAGCTCAATATTGGAAGATATTAGCAAAACGGCGAGTAAATCGGTTAAGGAACATTCTAAAACCTTACCAATATCGGAGAAAGTGCTAAAAAAGATAGATCGTACAGCGTCAAAAATAAGTGATTTTGACAAAACATTGGAAGATATACAAAAGAAAATTAAGTGAAATTAACTGAAAATTTTTACCTACACGAATTTGTTACCCGCCATTTACATAAAAAATGGAAAGACAGGGCGGTTATTTTTCTCGATGATCGCATAATATATTTAGCGCAATGGATTCGGGAACGATTCGGAAAACCGATGGTAATTAACACCTGGAAAAATGAAATGGACGGCGGTTGGAACTATCGCGGATGGAGGCCAGCCAACTGTACAGTCGGTACACCCAACAGCCAGCATAAATCAGGACGGGCTATCGATTTTCATATAGAAGGAATTCCCGTAGAAGAGGTGTACGAAGACATCTGGGAAAACGAAGGCACTTACCACAGTTACGGTTTAAGATGCGTGGAAGAAATTTCCAAAACACCGACCTGGATTCACATTGATTGTAGAACAACTTTTACTGATTATAAGGTTTTGAAGGTTTAAGCTACACGAAAACGTGTATTCTACGGCAAAAACTACGACTTTTCTCGTTGGTATTTGTCTACTTTTTCGTTATCCCTCGTTGGTATTTGTCTACTTTCTGATGGTATTTGTCTACTTTTAGGCTATTTTTCGTGATTTATTAAAATCTAATTTTTCAATAAAATCGGCACTAGCATCCAGAATAGCCTGCTTGTTAGTGTAATATTTAGCCGTAGTTTGAATATCTTCATGCCCAACGTATGCGGATACTTCCTGAATCGCCATTTTGTTGTGCGATAAGGCCCACGTAATAAAGGACGGTCTAAAAATAGTGGGGTAGCACTTAAATGGTAAATCGAATTGTTTTAAAATCGAATTTATGCAATTTCTGTGCTTGAATTTTCCTTCACCGTGAAAAGGGTAAACGTGATTGCGGTGAAACTTAGGCATAGTATTAAATGTATCGAAAGCCTGAGGACTCATTTTGATTGTACGTTGTTTCCCCTTGTTATAAGCAGCCGATTTAATCGTCACCATTTTATTTTCAAAATCAATATCAGCCCATTTTAATCGAGCAAGTTCTTTTAATCTAATCCCTGTATAAGCTAAAATCCGATTCGACCATAAGTTTTGACGCTGATTATACTCAGCCGATTTATGGTAAGGGCGAGCCATCATTTCGATTGTACATTTTTGAAAAACATCAAAATTTTCCAGTGTCATAAAATCCACAGGTTTTAGCTCGCGATTTGGGCAGTTGTCGATTGAAGGTACTTTTTCGATAAATTCCATTTTTTCAGACCAGCGAAAAAACTGTTTTAACATAGACAAGTACATATTTGTAGTCTTGGGCGAGTTCGTCTTACGAAGCACCCTCTTAATTTCCTCTATTTCGGCAAATTTAACCTGTGTTAAGGGTGTACGTAGGGGGCAATGCAATTTTAAGGCTTTAAGGTGCGTTAATTTAGACTCAATCGTGACATCCCTTAAATCTTTAGATTTTATGACGCAAGAGTCGGCCCATAGGTCTATCATTTCACCAAATGTTGGCTTTTTCTTAAAAAAAGTAAACATAAACACCTCAAACACAGTCTAGTATATTCTAATTATATTTTACAGTGTTAAATTATGCAAATTCCACACCATTTAAATATTTAGTCAATTTATATTGACATATTGGGGCGTACAGTATATTATAATTTAATGATTAAAATATTTGATGGAGAAGCGATGTCAGGACTCCGAAAAAAAAGACAACTATCACTCGATAAGCTTGCTAGGCAACTGGATAATAAGTATGGTTTGTACACTACTAATTCTACATTAAGTTTGTATGAGCAAAACAAAGTCCAAAATCCTTCCTTCACATTAGTGGCGAATTTAGCTGATTTGTTTGAAGTAAAATTGGATTATTTTGTTAAAGATAAAGTAGAATAATAAAGTGGTTATTATGAAACATACTTTACATTTTATATGGTGTAGGCAATTCCAAAAATCAAAAAATCAGCAATTTAACATCGTTGATTTTTCGATTTGTTCAATATTATTAATGGTTGGTTTAGGGGCTGTATTCTA
>VTLG01014380.1_pt1 | contig 34393 bp, 58 predicted proteins | sample 4694571 | NCBI WGS metagenome assembly VTLG01 (sample SAMN12604809, study PRJNA352737) | marine metagenome | biome: ENVO:00000447; feature: ENVO:00000209|ENVO:00000569|ENVO:01000036; material: ENVO:00002151; isolation source: viral sequences binned using virsorter ...
TGACTTCAACATCTCCAATTAAGCTATACCATTTGGAATGTGTAGTTGGGGAACACGTTTATATCGGCACAGACATCAAAGCTCGTAGTTTTGAACAAGCAAAATCATTTATGAAATTTTTATTTAAGGATAAAATAGAAGAAGATACAGAAATATTTTTAATTAAAGAAACGACTTTGCACTAATGAAAGATCCTAGATTAAAACGAGCTGGCGTATCTGGTTACAACAAACCAAAAAGAACACCAGGACATAAAACTAAATCTCATGTGGTGGTTGCTAAAGAAGGCAATAAAATCAAAACCATTAGGTTTGGTCAGCAAGGAAAAACTGGTGACAAAACCATGACAAAACGTGCTAAGTCTTTTAAAGCTAGACACGCAAAAAATATTAAAAAAGGTAAAATGTCCGCAGCTTATTGGGCGAATAGAGTAAAATGGTAAAGCCACAACAACATCAAAGAAAATTAACTAAACAAGAATTAAAAAAAATAAAAAAACAACAACAACTTAAAAAACACAATCAACTAAAAAAAGATGAAACGCAAATTTCCCAAAGTACCTAAGACCAAAGGTGGCGTACCTAAGAAGTATGTTGCTGGTGCAAAGAACCCTAAAGCAAGGGAGAAAGAAATAAAAAGAACTGCTAAACTATACAGACAGGGTAAATTAACCCCAGCTATGATGAACAGAATATCTAAACAAAGGAGCAAAAGTGGCAGGAAGTAAGCAAGCAACTATAGATAAATACGCTAAGTCTAGTGGTATTTCCAAAGGCACTCTAGCAAAAGTTTATAAACGAGGTCTTGGTGCATATTATTCGTCAGGATCTCGACCAGGTGTATCTGCGCATCAATGGGCGGCTGGCAGAGTACGATCTTTTGCTACAGGCAAAGGTGGTGCAAGAAAAGCCGATGCAGATTTACTTAGACCAAAACGTAAAAAAAAGAGGTAGTCATGTATCATTCAAAAAAGAAGAAAAAAACTAAAGCTAAACCTAAAACTAAAAAAAGGAAGTAATCATGCCTTTTAGTAAATATTCTCCAAAACAAAAGAAGTTAGCTAGAGTAGCTAAACCTCGTAATAAAATTACTGGTGCTGATTTTAAAAAATTAAAAGCTAAAAAGAAAACTAAAAAGAAATGAAGAAAAAACTAAAAGCACCTAAAGGCTTTCACTTTATGAAGTCTGGCAAGACTTATAAATTAATGAAGCATGAGGGCAAATTCAAACCACACAAAGGAGCTAGTCTAACTGCTGAGTTTGAGGTGCAAAAAACTCATGGTTAAGACAAGTGGACTTTGAGCAATATTATGTTGAAGCATCTTTATTATTAGCAAGTGTCTTAGGTGGACTTGCTCTCAAAGACTATTCTGTTTCTTTTATCAAAGGCCTTAAATTCAAACTAAATTCACAATTTAACGAAGGCGATAAAGTCTTACTCGATGGCGAACAAGCCATGATAATCAAGATTGGTATGGGTACTACTGTCTTTGGTGTATATTCAAAAGATGGTTATACTTGGCGTTATATTAGCAATACCAAGATAGAGAGTTTAAAATTAGAGAAGATAGTTGATAAAGATTTACACGCTGACTCAGCACATGAGAAAGCTATGAAACTACAAAAAATATTAGAAGGTAAAGACGATGATTGATAAATTTTTTAAACCTATTAGTGATCTGATTGGTAAAGCCATACCTGACAAAAACAAACGTATGGAACTAGAAGCCAGTATCAAATCACAAATGATTGATTTACAAAAAGCACAAGCAGACATAAATTTAGAACAAGCCAAACATCCTAGTATTTTTGTTTCAGGCTCTAGGCCTGCAATCCTTTGGATTTGTGCATTAGGTTTAGCTTGGCAATTCTTTTTAGCACCTTTAATGAATTGGGCGGTAGTTATCTCAGGCTCAACAATTCAACCACCAGTAATTAATACCGAAGGACTAATGACTTTGACTTTATCTTTACTTGGTCTTGGTGGTTTAAGAACTGCTGAAAAATGGAAAGGTGTAGCTCGTAACAATATGAGAGAAGAAAATGTTAAAGACGTACTAAAACCTTGATATGGTTTTTATGACAGAAATACCAGCAGTCTTATCTGATAAGAGCGTTAGGATATTTGAAGGCCCATTGGTTTATGCTAATGACTTTGCCGAAGCTGAACGTAAAGCAAAAGAAATGAACAAAGATTTAATGGTCGTAGGTGAATACTATATGGCTGAAAAAGTATTATTTGAAGATGAACTGGGAACTTTATAAAAACTTTAAAGCAGAAGAATTTGCTTGTCAGCATTGTGGCAAGGAAGGGATTAAAGAAGAATTACTCAATAAACTGCAAGCTCTTAGAACTTTTTTGAATTTTTCTTTTGTAGTCAGTTCTGGCTATCGTTGTCCAGAGCATCCCATTGAAGCAAAAAAATCTAAGCCTGGTACGCATACTACAGGCCTTGCAGTCGATATATTGTGTCGTGGTACAGAAGCATATAAAATTATTACCCATGCACAAGAATATGGTTTTACAGGTATTGGTGTTAATCAAAAAGGCAATAGTAGGTTTATTCACCTGGATATTGCAGATCATTCAGAAGAAAAACCAAGACCTACTGTATGGAGTTATTAATGGCAAGAGCAACAGTCACAGAAGTAGATAAGCGTTTAAGCTCGCACGAAGCTGCTTGCGAACAACGCTGGAAAGAAAACTATAGACGTTTGGATGCTATTGAAAACGCCATTACCTCAGTTAATAGAACGATTAGAAACACCCTGATATTTGTCCTAACTATATTTTTAGGCGTTACAGGATTTCTACTCCAAGAAGTTATTTACCAAGCCATCTCATAAATTATGCCCTCACAAAAAGAAGTATTAGAAGCTAACGAAGCAGAAGTTATTTTAAATAGCGATGTATTTAAAAAAGCTGTTGCTAACCTCAAAGAAGAATATATGCAAAAGTGGGAAAACTCTTCTGAAGCCGATAGCAGTTTTAGAGAAGATTTACACAAAGCAATCAGAATTTTGCCTGAAGTAGAAAAACATCTCAGGATTATTATTGAAAAAGGCAGAATAACTAAGACTCAATTAGACAAGATAAGAAGCATAACAAGATAATAATTGTTGAGCTTTTCTAGTCTTTTAGAGTAAAATTCAAACATTATTTACACTAAGAGGTAAAAACATGGCAACAACGGAAAAACCGACTGCATTACAAAATAATTTAGAACAGGCAGAAAAAGCATTTTCTAACTTACTGACTCCTGAAGAAGAAGCACCAGTAGAAGAAGTTGTTGAAGCTGTCGAAGAATCTGTAGAAGAAATTGAGGAAGTTGCCGAAGAACCAGAAATGGAAGCGGAAGCTGCCGAAGAAGTCGAAGAAACAGAAGAAGAATATCTTGAAGAAGATCAAGATGAGTCACAAGAAGATCAAGTAGAGCTTTTGGATGACGAGCAACCTCAACTTTATACCATTAAACAAAATGGCGTTGAAGTAGAGGTCACACTCGAAGAACTCCAAAACGGCTACAGTCGTCAGCAAGACTATACACGCAAGACTCAAGAATTGGCTAATCAACGTAAAGAGATTGAAAGCCAACAAGCAGAGTTAAGGCAAAAGGATGACATTTATAAGGATTTGTTACCGAAACTTGAAGCTAATTTAAAAGCTGAGTTAGGTGAAGAACCAGATTGGAAAGCTATATATGACGAAGATCCTATTGCTTATGTTCGTGAAAAAGACATTTGGAACGAAAAACAAAAACGTCTGGAAGCAGCTCAAGCTGAACAGCAAAGAATCAAAGATGAGGAACTTGCTGAACAGCAGAAACAAGTTAAAGAATTTGTTGAGTTTGGCAACCAGCAGTTATTGGAAAAAGTTCCTGAGTGGAAAGATGCCGAAAAAGCTAATTCTGAAAAGATAGCGATTAGGGATTACGCCATAAATGTTTTAGGATTCACGCCACAAGAAATGGATCAAGTTTATGACTATCGCATTTTGTTAGGTTTAAGAAATTCTTGGTTGCATGATAAAACTATCAAAGCAACAAAGAAGAAGCCGACACAGAAAGCACCAGCCAGAGTAGCTAGACCTGGTACTGCCAATCAAGTTAAAAAAACAACTCCTTTGAAAAAGTCAAAACAGAAATTAGCTAAATCTGGAAAAGTCCAAGATGCAGCTAAAGTTTTTGAAAATTTAATTTAATTTCTAGCGAAAGCTAGAGGAGTATATAAAAATGGCTAAAGTCACAAACGCCTTTGATACTTATACTGCGACTGCTGACAGAGAAGAATTAAGCGATGTTATTTATAACATCTCTCCAACAGCAACTCCTGTAATGAGTGCCATTGGTAAAAACAATGTAAAAAACGTGCAATTCGATTGGCAAGTAGAATCTTTGCCATCCGCAAGTGCAACTGGGAAACTTGAAGGTTTTGAACTTTCAAGAGCAGCTTCGACTGCTACAACTAGAGTAAGTAACGTCTGTCAAATCTCAAGCAGAGATGCGACTGTTACTGGTTCACAAAACGCTTCTGATGCTGCTGGTAAAAGAAGTGAAATGGCGCACCAATTAGCTCTTATGGCTAAAGCGTTGAAAAGAGATATGGAAGAAGCCTTAACTCAAAACAATGCTAAAAACGCTGGTAACGCTACTACTGCTAGACAAACAGGTGGTTTAGAAACTTGGATCACTACTAACAAGTCTATCGGTACTAATGGTGTTTATGGCGGTAGTGGTGCAGCTACTACTAATGGAACGCAAAGAGCTATTACTGAGTCTCTTGTAAAGACTGTCCAACAGTCTTGTTTCACTAATGGTGGTGAGCCTTCATTACTAGTTGTTGGCCCTCACGTAAAATCAGTCGTATCTGGTTTTACTGGTAGAAGTTCAGCTAGACAGTTTGTAGATGCAAATACTATTGAAGCATCTGTATCTATTTACTCTGGTGATTTTGGAGAACTACAAGTAGTTCCTTCAAACAGAAGTAGAGCTAGAACTGCCTTACTATTAGATCCTGAGTATGCAAAAGTTTCTTATCTTAGAGATTTTGAAACTATTGACATCTCAACTATTGGTGATGCTGAAACTAAAATGATAGTAGTTGAATTCGGTTTAGAAGTGAGCAACGAAGCTGCTCATGGAGCTGTGTACGACTTATCAACATCATAAGTTTAATTAAGGGGGGTGAGTAATCACCCCTCTTTTTTAAGATGGCAAGAAGAACAGTAATAGACACTAGAACAAACTTTGTTAGCGAGTTTGCTACAGAAGATGACAAGTTTGTTTATCACACCAAACAAAACGTAGCTCCAATTTTGAAGCACGTTAAAGACTTACAAGAATTAAAACCAGGTAAAGAATTACGTCATGTTGCGGAAGTACCTATGGTAATATATCAAAAAGCTATACGAGAAGGTTGGGCAAACGATAAAGCCAAATGGAAAAAATGGTTGAATGATCCCAACAATAAACTTTTCAGAACTTGGCAAGGTAAAGTATGACTTACGATGAATTAAAAACACAGATAGCAGATTTTCTAAACAGAAGTGATTTAACTTCTAAATTGGATTTTTTTATTGATGCTACCGAAGGTGAACTTAACAGAAGATTAAGAACTAAAGATATGGTAGTTAGAGCAACTGCTACTGCCGATGGTCAATATTTATCTTTACCAACTGATTGGTTAGAAGCTATAAACGTAGAAATAAGCTCTGGTGATTTTACACCTTTGCTACAACAATCTATAGAATCTTTAGATGTTTATAGAAAGGCTAACGACAATACTTCTGGACAACCAGTATTTTTCTCTATTGTTGATAAAAGTTTAGAGTTAGCACCTACACCTGACACAAGTTATACATTACAATTAACTTATTATGCTTCGATAGCAGCGTTGAGTAGCACAAACACTACCAACTTTGTATCGACTGGACACCCAGATGTTTATTTATATGGTTGTCTAAAACACGCTTCAATCTATTTAATGGAAGATGAGCGTGTAAATATGTTTTCTCAGTTGTTTGAAAAAGCACTAGAGGAAATGAGAATGGAACAAGAACGTGCTGAATTTGGCAAAGGCTCTTTAATACCAAGAAGAAGAACTTATGGCAAAGCACACAAAACAACTTATCATTTTAAGAGTTGAGGTAAGATATGTCAGGATTTAGTGATTATTTAGAAGATAAAGTATTAGAACACGTATTCGGTGGTAATGCTTTTACAGCACCAACTACTTTGTATGTGGCTTTATATACAGTAGCGCCATCTGATACTGGTGGTGGTACAGAAGTTTCTGGCGGAGCTTACGCTAGACAAACAGGAACATTTACTGTTTCTGGTACAAACCCTACAACTGCAAGTAATACAGCAGCTATTGAATATCCTACAGCTACAGCTAACTATGGAACTGTTGTTGCTGTTGGCATTTTAGATGCTTCTTCAGGTGGTAATTTATTAGCTTACTCTACTTTAGATTCCTCAAAGGTCGTAAGTAGTGGGGATGTTTTTAGATTCAATGCTGGAGATCTTGATATAACGCTGGCGTAACATCATGGCCAGTATCGGCTATAATCAGGGTTACTACAGTAGATCCAAATATAACGACTTAGCACACCAAGCTGAAGCCACAATAGCTGGCGTTAGCGGTGTTAGTGCAACCTCAGTTTTTGTTGTTGATGGCTCTAGTACCATTTCTGGTACAAGTGGCTTTAGCTCAATAGGTACACAAGTAGATTTAGGTACAGCAACAGTTCAAGCTGTATCTGCGTTTAGTTCTGTAGGTACACAAATTGATGCTGGTAGTGCAACCATAACTGGTGTTTCTGCCTTTAGTTCTACTGGTCGTCTAGTTATTGCTGCTTCACAAACTATCGCAGCAACTTCTGGCTTTACTTCTATAGGTACACAAATAGATCGTGGTGCTGCTACCATTGAAGCAATCTCTAGTTTTAGTTCTATTGGTGGGTTAAAATGGACAGACCAAATAGTTGCAGCAGATACTTGGACAGAACAAACTGTGGCAAGTGATACTTGGACAAACCAAACAAATCCGACAACTACCTGGACAGATTTAGACGAACAAGAAGTAGCATAATATGGCAGACACAACAACAACCAACTTAAATCTTACTAAACCAGAAATAGGCGGTGCTGAAGATACTTGGGGTGTATCAATAAACTCCAACTTAGATACAATTGATGCGTTGTTTGGTTCTTCTGGCTCTACTGTAAATTTTGGTAGTGTTCAGGTTGCTGGCACTAATGGTGTCAATATTCAACAGGGTGCTATTTCAATTAAAAATGGTGGTACACAATCAAGAGTAGATTTTTATTGTGAATCTTCCAATGCTCATTATGCAAGATTACAAGCACCAGCTCACTCAGCATTTAGTGGTAACGTAACTTTAACTTTACCTGCAAGCACAGGTAGTTTAGTTGGTACAGGTGATTCTGGAACAGTAACAAATACCATGCTTGCTGGTTCAATCGCTAATGCAAAACTAGCTAATTCTTCTGCAACTCTTAATTCACAAACTTTAACTTTGGGTGGCAGTTTAACTTTAGACACAGACAACATTGGTGAAGGCTCTAGTAATTTATATTTTACGAATGAAAGAGTTGATGATCGTGTAAATGCTTTATTAGTTGCTGGCTCAAACATAACACTTACTTATGACGATGCAGGAAACACTCTTACTATTGCAGCTTCAGGTGGTGGTAGCGGTACAGTTACCGAAGCCTTCAAAACTATTTCAGTAAGTGGCCAAGATAATATCGTTGCTGATAGTGCAACCGATACTTTAACAGTAGCAGCAGGTAGTGGTATTACACTTACTACCAACGCTAGTACTGATACTTTAACAATAACAAACTCAGGTAGTGCTTCAAACTCATTTGAAACAATAGCTGTAAGTGGACAATCTAACGTAGTAGCAGATTCAGGCACAGATACTTTGACTCTTGTAGCTGGATCTAACATGACAATAACAACTGATGCTTCTACAGATACTATTACTTTTGCTTCTACAGCAAGTGGTGGTAGTGGCGGTAGCTCATCGTCATTTACAAAAAATACATTTACAGGTGATGGTTCAACAACTGCTTTTACTTTATCTAAGTCTGTATCTAATGAAGATAATCTTATTGTTTTTATTGATGCAGCCTATCAAGCAGATAATGTTTATAGCGTATCTGGAACTACTTTAACTTTTGCTACAGCACCAGTTAATACCAGGCTAATAGAAGTCTTTATTATAGAAGGTGGTATTGTAGGTACTGCACCAGTTATAGACACTATGACAGGTGATGGATCAGATACTACACTTGCGTTATCAACTACGCCTGCTTCTGAAAATCAAACCTTTGTAACTATTGATGGTGTTGTACAACATAAATCAACTTATTCGGTATCTGGAAGCACACTTACCTTTTCTGAAGCACCACCAAATGGTAGTGCTGTTGAATGTATAACTTTTGTAAATGTTGCATTGGCTACTTTTCAAGATGCAGATGGCGATACCAAAATACAATTAGAAGAATCTGCTGACGAAGATAAAATTAGATTTGATACTGCTGGTTCTGAACGTATGGTCATTGATGATGCAGGAAAAACCACTATAAATGGCGACACTTTTATAAATAGAGGCAATCAAACGTCAGGTGTAATCAAATTAGGCGGTACAACTGATGGTGCTTTCGTAGATTTTGATGGTTCAGGTTTGCAGTTAAATACACAACGAGATCCAAATACAGGTACGTTTGTAAATACTGGTAAGTCTCATGCTTCTATTATTTTGAAAGGTGATTCAACAGATTCCAACATAAGATTTTATACAACAAGTTCTAATAATACGACAGCAACAGAAAGAATGAGAATTGATTCTGATGGTAATTTACTACTAGGAACAACTACTAGAATTAACAACTCAAATACTATTGCAAAAACAACAGACCACGTTCCTTTAAATATAAGAAGAGATAATGGTGCATCTGATAATTCAATTTTAATTTGTATTCAAGGTACTAATACAGCAAAAATGGCAGTCAGAGGCGATGGAGATTTAGAAAATGTAAATAACTCTTATGGTGCTTTATCTGATGAAAGGCTTAAATCAAATATTGTTGATGCTAACTCACAACTTGAAGATATTAAAAAAGTCAAAGTAAGAAATTATACTTTAGATTCAACTGGCGAAACTCACATAGGAGTTATTGCACAAGAATTAGAAGCAGAAGGCATGAATGGCTTAGTAGTAGAAAGAGAAGAAGGTTATAAAGGAGTTAAATACAGCATTTTATTTATGAAAGCAATTAAAGCAATCCAAGAATTATCAGCAAAAGTAGAAGAATTAGAGGGTAAAATAGAATAATGGCAATTACAAAAGTATCAAGAAATTTATTAAACACAGGTGTATCAGATAGTTCTGACGCTACAGCTATTACCATTGATAGTAGTGAAAATGTTGGTATTGGAACTACTAGTCCTGGAAAAAATTTAGAGGTTAATGATTCAGCAACACCCACTATAAGATTTGGTAGGTCCAATTCATTCTATTGGGATGTTGGGCATACTTCAAGTCAGTTTCAGTTCAATTCACAAACTGGCGGTACTATTATGCAACTGAATTATGACGGTAATGTTGGTATAGGAACGACTAGCCCTGTTGCAACCTTACAAGTTAAAACACAGGCAGACGGAAACTTAGCTTTTCAAAACTCAACATCAGTAACTGGTGGTGTCAAACTAAACTGTTTCAACGATGCAGCAAATGCTAGTTCTCCATTTGAAATTGATGGCTCTAGTTTGCAGTTTAATATTGCATCAACCATCAAAGCAAGAATAGATTCTGATGGTTTAAAGTTTGGCTCAGATACCGCAGCAGCAAACGCTTTAGACGATTACGAAGAAGGTATTCATGTAGCAACAATTGCTTGTGGCACAAGCGGTACTGTAACACTTAACGGTGCTTACTCAGATTTAAGTTACACTAAAATTGGAAGATTGGTTACTGTTACAGGATTTTTAATTGTTTCATCGGTGAGCAGTCCTGTCGGCTATTACACTATAAGTTTGCCATTTACTGCCGCAAATTTAACAGATAGAGCTGGAGATGCTACTGTGAACATAAAGCATCACTATGGGAATAATGCTAAACCAAGTGACATAGTGGCTTTTCTTCCTCAAAACAGTTCTATATTTTATGTTTACAGGGGAGATGTAGGAGTAACTAGAAGTAGCACTGCGGCAGAAGAACTAAGAGCAAGTACACAAATAATGTTTACAGTGACTTATAATGCGGCATAAAAAATAAAAATTTTTAAAAGAGGTAAAAAATGGCAATTATTAAAGAAACAATTGTAGATAAAATAGAAGTTCTTGAAATCGGTACAGTACAAGTCAGAACTGCTACAGTAATAAAAGAAGATGGCAATGAACTTACACGTTCTCTACACAGACACGTGTTACATCCAAGCATTAAAAATACAGAAGATACTTGGGAAGATACTGACATATCTGGTGAGGATGCAAAAGTTCAAGCTATCTGTAATGCAACATGGACTGATGAAGTGAAAACTGCTTATCAAGAAATGATAGATGCTCAAACTAATTTAGGTGATGAATGACAACTAAAATACCTGTAGAACTATCAAGCACTCCTGGAATCGTAGATAACAGCGATGCTACTGCTATTACCATTGATAGTTCTGAACGAGTAGGGATTGGAATTACATCACCAACAACTGCTTTAGAAGTAATTGGTGATATTAAAATTAAAGAAGGAAGTGCTTATTCAAATTATGGTCTAATAGATGTTTCCGAAGCAGTTCTTACTTTAGAAACTTATAGCGTAAATACAAGTTCTTATCCTGCTAATATCATATTCAAACCTGCTGGAACAGAAAGAATGAGAATTGATTCTAATGGTAATGTATTAATTGGCTCTTCAACTTCAATAGCTTCAAATATAGGATTACAAGTTACAGGCACAAATGCTGCAGGATTTATTAGTTTATTTAGAGATGATTCAAGTATAGTAGCAGATGATGATTTAGGTGGTATTCTTTTTTATGGTGATGATAATAGTGCAACTACTCAGTTTGCATCTATAAGAGCAACCGCAGAGGGCACACATGCAGATGGAGATAATCCCACAGCTTTAAGATTTTTGACTACATCTGACGGTGCTGAACTTTCTGCAGAAAGAATGCGAATTGATTCTGGAGGTGGTGTTGCTATTGGAACAACGACACCAGATGGAGTAAGTAATTTAACAGTTAAATCACAAAATAGCACTTCTGGTCAGGAATTTGTATCTTTACACCATCAAGCTTCTAGTGGCTTGATTTATTTTGTGTCTTTTATGACAGGTAGTGGAAGTGATGTAGGTTATATAACTTTTAACGGAACTACAGGTGCTTTTACTGCTGCTTCTGATATTTCTCTAAAAGAAAATATTAGAGATTTAACTGGTGGCTTAGATTTTATTAACCAAATTAAGCCAAGAATTTTTGATTGGAAAGAAGAAGGAAAGGGTAAAGACCAAGTAGGTTTTATTGCACAAGAAGTAGAAGAAATTAAACCAGAATGGGTAGGAGAAAAAGAAGGGTTAAAAAATATTCCAGTAAATTTACCACATTCAATTCCTTATTTGATAAAAGCAATCCAAGAACAACAAACACAGATTGAAGCCTTACAATCTGAAATTAACACTCTAAAAGGAGGATAAAATGGCAATATCATACGAATGGGATGTAAAAACTGTGGACACTTATCCTACTAAAGATTCTAAATCTGACGTAGTTCATAATGTGCACTGGCGACTAACAGCTACTGATGATACTAATAATGATGCAGACGGTAATCCGCAAACTGCAACAGTATATGGGTCTCAGGGTTTAGATACTTCAGACTTATCAAGCTTTACAGAATTTGCAGACTTAACTGCAAGTGATGTACAAGGTTGGGTTGAAGCAGCTATGGGTGAAGATGAAGTCCAAGCTAAAAAAGATAATCTTGATGCTCAGATTGAAGAGTTAGTAAATCCAACAGTACAAACAAAAACTATAGGCGGTTAAAATAATATATAATTTCTGATTATGGCAGATACATTTACTACTAATTTAAACTTAACTAAACCAGAGGTAGGAGCTTCTACTAATACTTGGGGTGGTAAAATCAATACAGATCTCGATGCTGTCGATGGTATTTTTGCTGCTGCTGGCGATGGTACTTCAGTAGGCCTTAACGTAGGCTCTGGTAAAACTCTTACAATTGGTGGCACTTTAAAAATTGGCTCTAATACCGATGCAAATATTTTAGTAGCAAACGGCACAAGTTTTAATCCAGTAGCTTTGAGTGGCGATGCAACCATAAGCAACTCTGGAGTTCTTACTTTAGGCTCAGATGTAGTAGAACAATCAATGATTGCTGATGATGCTGTAGGTGCAGATCAATTGGCTGCTAATGCGGTAGTCAATGCGAGTATTGCTGCTGCTGCTGCTATAGATGCTACAAAAATAGCAAATGGCAGTATTAGTAACACAGAATTTCAATATTTGAATGGTGTTACTTCTGCAATACAAACTCAATTAAACTCTAAAACTACCGCAAGTAGCACAACAACTTTTACTAATAAATCTGGAAATATATCTCAATGGACAAATAACTCTGGATATTTAAAAGCCACAACAGGAACAAATGGTTTGGCTTCTGCTTTTTCACAACAAACTGAAGGATATATAAAATTTGCTAATGGCTTTATTATCCAATGGGCGACTCTTAATACAGTTTTTGGTGGCACTTGGACTTATCCAATAAGTTTTCCAAATCAAGTTGGACACGTTTCTAAACACGACATTAGAACAGGTTCTTCTAGTAACGGAGAAAACTATGTTCATAGCATAACTACTTCAAGCTGTGTTTTTATTAGTGGTCATAATGGACAAAAAACTTTAATGGCAATAGGTTGGTAAAATGGCTAAATATGCTCATGTAGATAAAAACAATAAATTATTAGGTTGGTATGACAGCGAAATACATGAATCTATACCAGAACCTAAAATTTTAGTTACTGAAGAACAATGGCAAATTTCTATACACAATAATCACGACTATTGCGGTAATGATGGCGTAACTAAACATACAAACACAGAGCCTACCTCTGAACAAAAAATAACTGAAGCAAAAGTATATTTATCTGATACAGATTGGTATGTAATTAGAGAAGCAGACTCAGGTAAAGAAATGCCTAGTGAAATTAAAATTAAAAGAGCAGAAGCAAGACAAACTATTGATGATTTGTCTTAAAGGATAAATCATGGCTTTAGTACAAATAACACCCCCAGCAGGAATAATAAAAAATGGCACAGACTATGCCAACAAAGGTCGTTTTGTTGATGGTGATTTAGTACGTTTTGAAAATGGTTATCTTAAACCTTTAGGTGGTTGGACATTTTTTAGATCTAATCCAGTCGGTACATTTTTTAGTGGCACAGTAACAACTGCTTCATCAAGCGCAAACATAACTGTAACCACGACTGTTACACATAGTTTATTAGTTGGCGATACGATTGTCTTAGAAGATTTTGCAGCTACAGGTGGCATTACTGCCAATCAAATCAACACAACTTTTACAGTAGCAACTGTACCTTCAACCACGACATTTACCGTCACTACAACTGGTACTGGCACATCTGCTGCAACCTCTGCTGCATCAAGAGTTATACAACCAGCAGTTCCAATAGGTATGTATTCTTATAAAACCAATAATGGCGAAGAAGTCTTAGCTATTGGTACTAGATCTGGTGTAAATGTTTTTTATGATAATGCTTGGTATGACATCACACCTGCTGGCTTTGTTGGCGATGATGTTATTACTTCAACTGGTTATGGTGCATTTCACTATGGAGTCGAAGATTGGGGAGATGCAAGAAGCACGTCTGGAATACAGTTTGATACTAAAAGTTTTTCATTTGCTAACTGGGGTGAACACTTAATATTTTGTTTTGCAGGCGATGGCAAAATATATCAATGGCGACCTGATGCTGGTAGTGGCAGTCCAGATACAATAGCTACCGCAGTAACCAACGCACCTACTGGTTGTCAAGCAGTTATTGTGAGTAATGAAAGACATTTGATAGCCATAGGTTCTGGTGGCGATCCTCGTAAGATAGCTTGGTCTGATAGAGAAGATAATACTACTTGGACATCTTCTGCTAGAAATACTGCTGGTGATTTACAAATAGCTACAGGTGGTCAAGCAAATTACGCAGTCAAGTTTGGTAACGATATTATTATTTTTACCGATGTTGGTATAAACAAACTGTACTACACAGGCAGTCCGTTTGTTTATGGCATACAAGATGCTGGGGTAAATTGTAAAGCAATCAGTCCAAGATCAATTACATCTTCTGGTGGGTTCTTATCATGGATAAGTGAGAACTCTTTCTTTACTTACGATGGCAGGGTTAGAGAGCTTAAATCAGATGTGCATGATTTTATCTTTGATAATTTACAACAAAACACTCAACAAGCTACCTTTGGCGCACACAACATTGACTACAATGAAATCTGGTGGTTTTTCCCAGTAGGAGATGTAGATCAACTAACACCAAATAAATACATTATTTGGAATTACTTAGATAATGTTTGGTCTATTGGTTCATTAGATAGAGGTTGTTGGATAGATCAAGGTGTTTTTGCAAATCCGATTGCTTGTGATTCTAGCGGCTTTGTTTATGAACACGATAAAAGAGCTTTGTTTAATTCACCAGGATTGGGAACAAGAAAGCCTTTTTGTCAAACAGGACCATTGGAAATAGGTAATGGAGATCGTGTTGCACAAGTAAATCAAATCTTACCTGATGAGGAAACTACAACTTTACCAGCAATAACTTTAAGTTTTACTGGTCGTTTTACACCATTAGGTACAGAAACAGATTTTGGTAGTTTTTCTTTCAATGCTGATGGTTATACCGATGCTAGATTTTCTGCTAGACAAGTGCAGATGAAAATAGAAGGCGATGTCACACAAGACTTTCAAGTTGGCAAGATTAGATTGGATGTGCAACCTAGAGGTCGTAGATGATAGATCCTGCTAGTAAAAGCCAATATATACAAAGAGTAACTAATGCCAAAGTAAGTTTGACTACTACCAATGCAACTACTTTATTTACTGCGCCATCTGGTTCAGATTTTGATTTTGCAGTTATTGAGTCTATTTTAGTTAATAACAACAATGCTGCATCAACTACTTTAAGTGTTACTTTGACTGATGCTAGTTCTAATGTTTTTAATATTTATGACGATTTTACTGTCGCAGGCAATACAACTGCTGAATTATTAAGTAGAGATTTAGTTTTACAAGCAGGCGAAATAATTAAATTAACTGCTAACGATGCTAATAGAATTATGGCAATAACCAGTTTAGTTGAATATGCAAAGGGTGATTAAAAAAGAAGATTGGGAACTTCAATGGGATTATTGCAAGCAATTTATTGAGCCTGCTCTAAAACATCAAGATTCCTATACAATAGACGACATAGAAGATAAAATAAGACATGGATTTTTCCATCTGTGGCCAGGTAAAGAATCAGCTTTTATAACTGAAATTGTTACTTATCCACAGCACAAAGTGATGAATTTATTATTTTGTGGTGGCAAATACGAAGAACTAGAAGCAATCTTAGCTTCTATTGAAACTTTTGCTAAAGCCATTGGTATAAAAAGATTATATGGTGGTGGTCGTAAAGGCTGGCTTCGTAAGATTGAACATCTCGGCTTTGAACGAGAGTATATGATTAGAAAAGAATTATGAGTAAAGGCGCAACAACACAAACAGCAGAAGTACCTGAGTATCTACAAGATCTTTATACAGAAGCATCTAGGCGAGGATTAGAAGCTGCTGATATACCTTTTCAGCCATACACAGGCGAAATGGTTGCTGGTTTTACACCAGACCAAATGCAGGCTATGCAAGCAACTAGAGGATTATTCGGTCAAGCTATGGCTCTTGATCCTAGAGCTGATTTAGCAACTTTAGCAAGACAAGGCACACCTACTGTGCAAGCTGCATCTTTATTAGATAATTTTGCTAATTATCAAAGCAATTTAGAAGGAGCTGTAATAGATCCTTTTTTAGCAGATATAGATAGACGAAGGGATATATTAACAAATCGAGCGCAAGACCGAGCAATAAGAGCTGGTGCGTTTGGTGGTAGTCGTTCTGGAATTATAGAATCAGAAGCTACTAGACCGCTAGACGAAGCAACAGCAAGCACTATTGCTGGTCTAAGATTAAAAGGTTTTCAAGATGCAGCAAAACTCGCTGATGCAGATGCAAAACGTAGGCAACAAGCATTTTTGCTAGAGCCACAATTAGATTTAAAACAAATGGGATTACAAGCTAGTTTATTAGGCGGTGAGTTAGGCGAACAATATCGTACACTTGGTTTATTATCTGGTATCGGTGGACAACAACAAGCATTAGAACAAGCTAGATTGCAAGCACAAAGAGCTGAGTTTGACAGAGAACTTGGCTTCCCTGCTTATCAATTAGGTTTATTGAATACCGCAGCAGGTGGTATATCTCCTGCGGTTATTGGACAAAGAACGCAGAAAGAAACTGGCTTGGGTGATATTTTAGCTGCTGGTGCAGGTTTAACCGCAGCAGCTTTTAGTGGGGGTATGTTAGGTGGTAGCGGTGGTGGTGGCGGTTATTAATTATGAGTATATTTGATCCTAACAATCCAACTGCTTTTAATTTGCTTGGCAATCAACAGCAACAGCCTTTTACTATTAGCCAAGAAAACTATCAACAACCAAGCACAAACGCAAACGCAAGTGGCATGAACAGAAATCAACGTATTGGTTTTATGTTGGCTGCTTTAAGTGATGCGTTTGCTGGTAGAGATGTTGCTGGTCGTGCTATGGAAAGAGCGCAAGCTATAAGACAACAAGCAGAAATTGATAGACAAAGACAAGAAGCTCTTGAAAGACAAAAAACTATTGAAACTTTAGGAGCAAACTTAACTCCTGAAAAACAAACTTTAGCAAGACTTTTTCCAAGTGAATATGCTGAATATGTTTTTAGTAGAGATAAAAGTCCTTTAGTGCAAATAGATCAAACTCAAGAAACTGCCTTTCAAAAAGAAGCAACTAAATCAGCTTTTAGACAAATAGAAGAAGCTGAAAAAACTGTAAGAAATTTTCAAGACATTGAAGGCCGTCTTGGTATTTTACAAAAACAAATTGAAGGCGGATTAGAAACTGGAGTTTTAGAAGAATTAAAAACTCCTTTTCAAAGAATTGGTAAATCATTAAATATTTTAAGTGAAGAAGAAGCAAAAAATTTAGATGCAAAAGAACTTTTTGCAAGAACAGTAAATTATATAGTTCCAAGAATGAGAGTTGCTGGTTCAGGCTCAACTTCTGACACTGAAGTACAGCTTTTTAGAGAATCAGCTCCAAGTTTATCACTAGAAGAAGGCGGAAATCTTTTAATAGTTGGCGGTATGAGTGCTATAGCTAAATACAACAGAGAGCGTGTAAAATTAATGAATAAATATCTTAGTGATCCGAAACTAGGAAATGGAGATTTAGTTGGGTTTGCTGAATACGCAGACAATGTACAAGGCTCAGTTTTTAAAAGTGTAAATTCTCAAGATGATTTTGATTTAAAAGTAAAACAAGGAAATTTAAAAGCTGGAGATTTTATTTATGATGGTATTTATGGTGGCTTTAGAATACTTACATCAGAAGATATAGCAGGAGCTAAATAATGCCTTTACAGCCAAAAGTAAAAAAGCAATCTCAAGAAGTTGATATAACAACTAATTTAAGTAGGTCTTTAGGACAAGGTTTGCTTTTTGGCTTTGCTGATGAAACTGAAGCATTTATAAGATCACTCACAGGATCAAAAAATTATAATGAAAATTTAACAGAAATTAGAGATGAATTAGATATATTTAGAAAAAAAAGTCCTATTGCAGCTTATGGCACAGAACTTTTGGGATCAGTACCAAGCACTTTACTTGGTGGAGCTGGTTTAGCAAGATTAGGAATGAAAGGAGCAGGAAAAATAGCAGCTACAGAATCAGGAATTTATGGTGCAGGTGTTGGAGAAGATATTGAAGAAAGAGCTATTGGTGGCGCACTAAGCGCAGCTACAGGTAGTGCTATAACAAAAGGTGCTAAAAAAATATTACCTGTAAAATCAGAAATGGCAAAAAAATTACAAAAAAAAGGTATTCCTTTAACTCCTGGACAGTCTTTAAGAGATTCTGGAAGCATTGGCTCAGATTTAATTTCTGCATTAGAAGATTTATCAACATCATATCCTGGTGTTGGTGCGCCAATACAAGCAAAAAGATTAGAAACTTTAGTCAAAGCAAATAGAACTTTGTTAGATGAAGCAGTAAAGCCTATGAATATCAAAATACCTAAAAATTTAGATGGCTCAGAAGCATTTAATTATGTTGATGATATTATTAGTAGAGAATATGAAAATGTTTTAGAAAAATTATCTATTCAAGATACGGCTTCTTTAAATAATAAAGTATTAGATATTTTAGAAGAATCCATTTTAGATTCTTCTGAACAAAAAAAAGTTTTAAAAATAGTCGATCAAGTAATAAATAACAGAGTGGTAAATGGAATTTTGCCAGGCAAAGTATTAAAAAATGCACAAACAACTTTAAGAGAAAAAGCAGATAGTTTTAAAAGAAAAGGGGGTTTTGAGGGAGAAGTAGGAATTGCTTTTAGCAAAATAAAAAAAGTTTTAGAAGACGAAATTGATTTACAAAATCCAAATTCAGAGTCTTTGAAGTTAGTAAATAAAGTTTATAGAAATTTAATACCTATAAATGATGCTATGCAACAGGCAGTAGTAAAAGAGGGTATTTTTACGCCAGCACAATTATTAAGATCAATAAGAAAAGCAGATACAACTAAAAGAAAAAAACAAGTTTTAAAAGGCCAAGCTCCTTTGCAAAAATCGGCATTAGAAATGGAAAAAGTATTAGGAAATGCTTTTCCAGATTCAGGAACAGCATCTCGTCTTTTGGCTCAAGGAATGATACAAGATCCTAGAGGTCTTGGTGGTATTGTTCCAGAAGCCTTAGTTTCTAGTTTATTTCAATTAAGACCATTGGGAATGTCACCAACTACAGGATTGCTTACTTTGCCAGAGAAAACATTAAGAACTACAGCTCCAGCAGTATCAGCTTTATCAACAGAAGCTGTTTTGCCTGCATTACTTCAACAAAATTAAAAATATGTAATGTCCAGAGCCACAGAAAGGATTGGTCGTCATGGAGAATACTATACAGCCAGCATCCTTTCGCTAATATCAGACACAGTTTCTATCCTTCCTCATGGCTCACACGCTGACATAATCTTTGAATTAAATGACACCTTGTACAAGTGCCAAGTTAAAACCAAATCCAAAAAAACCAAAGGACACAACTATTGGAAATTTGATTTAAGGCGTGGCTCACATACCAAAGAAAGATCTTACAAAGATGGTCAAATAGACATCTACGCACTCTACGCACAACCTTACAACACGATTGTTTTTCTTCCTGTCAAACATACTACGCAAGTTGCAAGCTATACTATTCAAGATCAAGATATGAAAAACAACGATAGTCGAAATTCACTTTTTAACGCAATTAAGTCATTATCTAACTAATAATCACTAAACTACTTGCTTTATCACTTTACATTGTTTAGTATTCTTTTAGTAAAAAGGAGAAACAATGAGAGAACCCAAAGACTTAATCATTTTATTACTGCTTGGCATTATCTTTGTTTTCGTTTGGAACTTAGAAATTTACTTGGTGTAGAAAGATGAATAAAAAAGAATTATTAGAAATATATGGAGATTTTGATGATAAAAAAGCTAGGCATATTGTTAAGAATCTTTTGAATATAATTGGATGTGTGCATAGCAATTCACAAAAATTTAAAATTATTTGCAAAGGAGAAGATTTAGATTATAGAACTCTACAAGGTTGGTATGAGAAAACAAATAATATAAATACGAAAGGTTTTTTAAAAATAAAAAATTTTATAAAAAAATTAGGAGAAGAAGATGAAAAAGATAACCTCAGACAAACTTAACCAAAGCATCAAACAAGTAGCCTGGATTAATAGCAAAGGCCAGAAACAAATCAGCTACTATCTTAAATATACTTTCAATGGCAAACGCAGAAACATGAAGATTGGTCATGGTGGTATGCCAATACAAACAGTACGCAAGATTGCAAGTGAACTACAAGCCAAGATGTTGCTTGATACTAGCTTTGATCCTTTGGCTAAGAACGACAAGCAGACACCAACGACAGATTATGTCTTTGCAAAATATCAACAACAGTTGGAGATGAACAACAGAAAGACCATTCAAGAGTATGTGCGCTTGTACGAGAAAGACATCAAGCCTAGCTTTGGTCATCTACTAATAGATGCAATTAGCAGAGGAGATGTTAAGTCTTGGTTTGACGAACTCAGTTTAAGATCTAAATATACTGCCAATCGTTGTCTGACTATTTTAAAGACTGTCTTTGAGATTGCGATTGATTACGAATACTTGGAAACCAATCCAGCTAGTAGAATCAAGAAGCACGCAGAAGTAAAACGAGAAAGATTTTATTCGCCAGAAGAAAAGATTTTAATATTTCAAGAATTATTTAGAAGATTAGACGAAGATAACTCTTTGTTACATTCAGTTAGTTTCATCTTAGTTTTGATATTTTCTGGAGCTAGAAAATCCGAACTTGCTTCTGCTACATGGGACGACTGGCATGGCGATTATATTGAGCTAAAAGAACATAAAACCGATAAAGATGGCAAAACCAGAAAAATTTGGTTGAATTCTCAAAGTCGAAGCGTAATACAGGCTCTACAAGGCAAGAAAAAGAAAAAAACGATATTTGGTATCAAAAATCCTAAAAGGCTCTGGAACAGCGTGAAATTAGCTTGTAAGGAATTTGCGCCAAATATTGATAAAATTAGACTGCATGATCTTCGTCATTCTTTTGGAACTGTCGCAAATAGCGCAAATGTAGATTTTTTACAGACTGGTGAGCTTATGGGCCATCAATCGCTTAGTATGATGAAGCGTTATCAGCATATTGAAGATAAAACGAGTAAGGAAAACATAGAGAAAATCGGTGATGAAATTCTCTCAGGAATTGATTTACCTACAACTTATCAATGACAAAAATCTGTTTAGCCTTTTCAAACGAAATATTATGATCGTCAGCCAAAAAAGTAAGTTTCTGTCTAGGGTAGGAGTCTTTATCCTTGATTGCGTTCATAACAATTTTTTTCTTGGTAACAGTATCGTAAGAGTTCCAGGAACTAATTTGTTTGAGATTGCGACCACAGATACAAGAATCTTTAAGTCCATAAGTTGTAGAGCAAACAGAGATGCACGGAGAGTCCTCTAATGAAGTGGACAAACCATCCATCTTTAGTTGGTCACGAAAACACATTCTTTGCTCTTTCATTTAATTTATGTTCTAATTATATCACTTGGAAGGAAAATTTAACAAACAAGAAAAAACTATGAATGACGATAAGAAATTTATTACCGCTAAAGAACTAGCTAATCGTTGGAAAAGGAGTCCACGTACATTAGCCAATCAACGTCTAGCTGGTGTTGGTTGCCCTTACTACAAAATATCTGGCAAGGTTTTATACGATCTTGAAGATGTGGAAAAAATGGAGAAAAGTAATTTTGTTAGCCGTAGCGACTAAAGAATTTATAAAAGATAGTATGCCTTCTAAGCACGCTAAGTATTCTCCCTCAAGCGCAGAGCGTTGGTTTGCGTGTCCTGGTTCAATAAAACTTTCCGAAGGTATAGAAAGAGAACCTGTTGGCAGACCTGCACTCGTTGGTACTTTCATTCATAACATGGCAGAAATGCTTATGAAAGGACACTTAGAAGGCATCACATTAGAAGATTATTGGCTTGGTAAAAGCGAAACTGTAGAAGATGTAGAGATTATTGCCGACCAAGATATGATTGATTGTGCAAAGTTTTATGTTGATTACATAGAAGGCAGAGCTAAAGAGTTAAATGCCAAGCCTTTGATTGAAGAACAAGTAAGCATTGAAGAAATAAATCCTGAGTGTTGGGGTACAAGTGATGCGATTATTTTCAACAAAGAAGTAATCGAAGTGGTTGATTTAAAGACAGGTAAGTGGCCTGTTAGTCCTGAGAATAATTTACAAATGTCTATTTATGCACTAGGCGCATTAGCTCGTTATGGTAATGAGAATATGAAAGTGATAATGACGATAGTGCAACCGAGATCTAAACAAAGCGTTCGTTCGTGGGAAACTACTGCCGAATACTTGGTAGATTGGGGTTATTCAAAATTACGAACTGCTTTGAATAATTGTGAAGCAGATGAACCGAATTACGTTTTTGGTGAACAATGTAGATTTTGTCCAGCCAAAAGAGTATGTGAAACTTATAAATCTAACGGAGAGATATATGACTGAAGAAGTACAAAGTCCAACTTTAACAATAGATGGCAAGGATTACTTGGAAGCGGATTTATCCAAAGACCAAGTAGCAATTTTAAACATGGTTAAGTTCATTGAGCCTACTGTGCAAGAGTTAAGTAATAAATTAGCAGTTGCACAAGATCATAAACAACGCTTGATAAATGAATTGAAAGATTCTCTAGAAGGCACCGAAACTGCGACCATAATTGAAACAAAGGAGATTGAAAATGAGTCTAGCTAATATTAGAAAGAAAGCTAAACAGAAACCGCCAAGAATAGTTCTGTATGGTGGTGCTGGTATCGGTAAAACTTTTTTTGCAGCCAGCATGAATAAACCAATATTTGTGCTTACTGAAGATGGGATGGGTAAAATTGAAGCCGACCATTTCCCATTGGCAACAAGTTTTGAAGATGTTCTTAAAAACTTACAGTCGTTAATTGATAATGACAATGACTATAAAACACTTGTAATTGATAGTTTGGACTGGTTAGAGCCTTTGATTTGGGATAAGGCTTGCCAAGATAATAATTGGAAATCAATCGAGCAACCTGGTTATGGAAAAGGTTATGTTGAAGTTCTTAAATACTGGCGTGAATACATAAGTCTTTTGAATCAATTAAGAGAGAAAGGCTATACGATTATGCAAATAGCACACAATCAGATAAAGCGTTTTGAATCACCAGAGATAGAAGCCTATGATCGCCATGAATTAAAGCTGCACAGAAAAGCAGCAGACTTAATTCTTGAACACAGCGATTGCTGTTTCTTTGCAAACTTTAAACTTGGTACAGTCCAAGTCAAAGGTAAAGGTGGCAACATGACGACAAAAGCTGTCGCAGGCGATAGGGTAGTATATACAGTAGAGAAGCCTGCTTACTTGGCTAAAAACAGATATGCGCTTCCAGAATCCCTACCTTTTGATTGGGAAACTGTGCGTGCGGAGATGTTGAAGTGATGGAAGAAGAAATAATTTATTGTGATGAGTGTGAGTCAGAAGCTATTTATAAAGCTAATGGTTTGTTCTTATGCACAGTTTGTTTAACTAAAAATAATAAAGAGGTAAGAAATGGATCTTGAACAATATGGTGGCTTAGAAGTTGGCCAAGAAGATGAACAAATAGCGCCTGGCAAATATGTCATGCAATATTTAGAAGAAACAGAAATCAGAAATGATAGCGGTTGGATAGGGTGTCGTATGACTTTTCAGATACAAGGCCCTAAACATCAAGGTCGTTTGGTTTCTGGTTTATTTACAGTTGCTAATCCGAATTCGCCAAAGTCGGTAGAGATTGGTAAAACAGAACTGTCAGCACTTGCTAGTAGCTGTGGTCTTACTGAGCTTAAAAATACTGAGCAACTAAAAGGTATTAGGTTTAATGGTGTTGTCAAAATTAATGACAATGGTTATGCAGAACTTGATCCTGCTTATGGAAAAAACTTTAGTAGAGCCGAGCAAGGCGAATCTATTCTTCCAAAAGAAGAAGTAGCTGCGCAGAAGCCAGTAGAGGTTGATCCTTTAGACAGCGAAGAAATTCCTTTTTAGATGAAAAAAGGTAGCCTTTGTAGGGAGTGTGGACTCCCTGCACAGGGGTTTCTTTACAAACATAACGATGTTTATTATGGTAGTTGCTCAATGGAGCATTTAGAGAGAATAAAGGAGAGAATTGAAAAAGGAGAAAAACTAGCGAGAAAAACTTATACCAATAATCTTGGTGTGCAATACGCTCGTAAGCAATCCAAAGAAAAATACTTAGAGATTGCAAAACAGACTGGTAGCTTTGAGTTGCACAAATGGTCTAACGAACAAAGAGATTCTTTTTTCAATACAATAATTTTAAATTACTTGGATTTTGAATCCGAGTTAGGTAACGATAATGGATCTGACTAAATTTTATGAGAATGGTTTAGTATTAGACAAAGAATTACATTTTGGAAGTGGCAAAGATATTTCTGATGCTATCAACCAAATGAATGACGATGGTTTAGCAGTTAGTTTTATAGATACATCTGGAGAAGTTATCAGATGTATGGTCAAAGCAAGTGCAATTACAAGGCCTGATAAAAGTAATGAAAAGTCTGGTTGGTATGTTTATAACGAGAATAAAGGTTATGTCACTATTGTCTATGGCAACTGGCGTACAGGCGAACAAAAGAAATGGTCAAACACCGATGTCAATAAACTTTCTTTACGAGAGCAAAACGAATTAAAAGCCAATATTGCTCACAACATAGAGCGGAGTAAGAAAGAAAGAGCTAAAAGGCACGATGAAGTAGCTAAAGATTGCCAAGAAAGATTTAAAAGCGCCATAGATTGTGTGAATCACGATTACCTCACGAAGAAAAAAATTAAAAATTATGGGTTAAAAACAATAAGAGATTCCCTTGTTGTTCCCTTATATTCTACAACCAATGTCAAGCCTGAGATTAGATCGTTACAATACATAGATAAGAAGGGCGAAAAAAGATTTGTAAGTGCAAGTGAAGTCAAAGGTAGTGTGCATATTGTTGGTTTTAGTTGGTCAGAGTGGCAAGACTTAGAGCAAGTCTTAGTTGTTGAAGGCATAGCAACAGCATACTCAGTATTTGAAGCAACGAATTTACCAGTCGTTTGCGTATTTTCAGCGAATTTTGGTCTTACAGCTCTAAATAATTTAAGAAAACTTACTAAAGCTAAATATGTTATTTGCTTTGATAACGACAGCAATCAAATTGGACAAAAGAAAGCAGAAGAAATTATGTCAGCAATCAATAATACAGTTGTCAGATTGCCTTCCATTGTTGGCGACTTCAACGACTTACATCAAGAGCAAGGTTTGGATGTTGTCAGAAATGAAATCTTAGATCGTGGTTTGCCTTTAAAACAATTTAATATCAAGTTTCTAAAAGGCGAGATACCAAAAAGAGAATGGTTGGTAGAAAATTTTATTGAGCTTGGAAAACCAGGAATCATGGCAAGTATTGGTGGCATAGGTAAATCCATGTTGGCATTGGACTTGTGCTTAAAAGTTGCTCATGGCTCTGGTTCTTGGTTAGGCAATCCGATTGTAAGTTCTGGGAGTGCAGTTTATTTGAGTGCGGAAGATGATGCTCAAGAATTGCATAGACGAGTCGATTCATTGGATAAATTAGGCAAAAGGTTTGAAGGTCTTAATGAAGTCTATGCTTTGCCAATACCTAGTATGAAAGAAAGATTAATTGTCTTAGGCGATACCAGTTCACAAGGTTTGCATACAACAAGTCAAGGCGATGAATTGATTACTGCTTTAGAAAGCATAGATAATTTAAAGTTGGTGGTCATTGATCCAGTACAAAGTTTCGTAAGTGCCAGTATCAGTAGTTCCAATGAAGCTGGACAGATGTATGCGAGTTTTTGCGCTAGTATTTCCGCAAGACTAGGCGCTACAGTTTTAAGTATTCATCACATGAGCAAAGCTGGTTTGGTTTCTACCGAAGATAACATGACAGCAAGAGCTAGTATTCGTGGCGCAAGTTCGCTCGTTGATGCGCATAGATTTGCATTGGCATTGTATCTAAGTTCGGAAGAAGAAGCAGAGCGTTTATGTTTGCAAAATGGCGTAGAATTTGACAGAACCAGAGTTGTGAGAGCAAGTATGGTTAAGTCAAATAGTGAAATAGATTATTCGGTCAAGACTTTGTTTAGAAAAGATGTAGTCCTTGAGCCGATTGAAGATATAAAAAGTAATATAAACTGGGATTGAGATGAAAAAAGAAGAATACGATCCAAACGATTTATCTATAAAAAACGCTTATGCTACTCGCTGGATTTGGTATCACACGTTATTAGGTTTATTACTATTAATTAGCAACATACTTTTAATTTCTATTCTGACAATCCTGGCGGTTAAGTTATGAGTTTTGTTAAAAGGAGAAAGAAAAAGAATCGTAAGGCAGAAAAAAAATATAATGAATCTCTTTGGAACGAGCTCAAAAAACAAAAGGAGAAAGATAATGAGTAAAGGCGACTGGCCAAGACCAGTAAATCAAAAGAAATTTGACGAAGAATTCGACCGAATCTTTGGTAAAAAGAAGGAGAAAAGAAATGATAAAGATACTACAAGGTAATTGCTTAGATAAACTTAAAGAATTACCAGATCAATCAATTAATACCTGTATCACAAGTCCGCCTTATTGGGGTTTAAGGGATTATGGCGAGGACAAACAACTTGGTATGGAAGATACGCCAGAAGAATTTGTTAATAACTTGGTTGAAGTATTCAGAGAAGTTAAACGAGTGTTGCGAGATGATGGTACTGTTTGGCTTAATTTAGGGGATAGTTTTTTAAATAAGCAATTAGGTTGTATTCCTTTTAAGGTTGCAATAGCTTTACAGCAAGATAATTGGATTTTGCGCCAAGATATCATCTGGCACAAACCGAATCCAATGGTAGAAAGTGTAAGAGATCGTTGCACTAAAGCTCACGAATACATATTTTTATTAAGTAAGAGTCCAAAGTATTATTTTGATAATGAAGCTATCAAGGAAGATGCAAAGTTTCCTGATGGCCCAAATACACCAAAAAGCATAAAGGCAGTAGATGGTGTTTATTCTAAAAATTTGCAAAAAATAGGAGCTAATCCTAAAAGAAATAAACGCTCAGTCTGGACAGTCACAACAAAACCATTTAAAGGCGCACACTTCGCAACTTTTCCAATGGATTTAATCGAGCCATGCGTTTTAGCTGGGTGTCCTGAGGGTGGCACAGTTTTAGATCCTTTTGGTGGTAGCGGTACGACAGGCATTGTCGCTAGTAATCATAATCGTAAGGCAGTTTTAATCGAATTGAACACAGAATATATTGAAATTGCCAAGCAAAGAATACAAGATCAAGGCGGATTATTTACCGATTTAGAGATAGTAAGTGGCGATTCTAAGGTACTAAATGGCGATTCTAGGGTATAAAGTGGAGAATCTAGGGTACTATTTGGCGATTCTAGGGGACAATATCCATACATATACATATATGTATAGAAAGCGTGTTGCTTTAGGCAACAACGCTTTCTAATTTATTATGTGGTGGGTAGTAGAAGAAGTAGAGAATGAAAGCGCTAGTGCGTTCGTGCAAGCGAGCGTAGCGAAGCGTTATCGTTCGTTTGGAGAAGCAAAGAAGATCGTTTGGCAGTGGTATCGTGCGAGCGTGGGGAGAAATGATTTAAGTCCAGCTAGTAAATTAACTTTATGGGCGATATGCGAAAGACATAGATTAGAAACTTGGAGTTCGCACGATAGCAATAGATATTATGCGCTCATGTGTGGGATGAATCATAAGACAGTTAGTAATGCGCTCTTGGAGTTAGCGAGTGCGGAGAAAAATATTGTTTGGTTAGCGGATGAGGAGAATAAAACGCTCATGCGTAAGAGCAAGCGTGGGATTCGCAGACATATATTGTTAGTGGGTTTGAATAAGCTCTTGCGTGAAGAATTATCTCCCTGAGATTCTTAAATTCTTACCTCGCATCCTTTTTTTGGATTTATTCATGGTGCTTGAGGATATACGTTTTTTCCTGGATTGCGAGCTTTTCTTTTTAACTCTTATGTGGTCTATTTTGAATATTGTTTTGGATCTTTGCATGGTTTAGTGGAAGGAAGGTTTCAAGGGGAGAATTATATTATGAAAAAGAAACCTTCCTTCGCTTAATTAACTAATTGCGATACATTTTATCAAGTTCTATGGTTTTTGATACCCAAACTTGCTTGAATTTTAAAGACTTGGCCTGACGTATAGCAGTCTTTAAGTTCGCTCGTCTTTTAAAATATAGTTCTTTATTCATGGTTAATGTCCTTTTATATTCCGCCATCGTAAAATTTATTATCATCTTCAAGTACTAAACTCCACGAAGGATTAATGCTTGACTCTATCCTTAAAAAGTATTCCCAATTATATTCTTTCGGATAACATTTTTTGTTATTTTTAAGAACAGTTTTAGCTTCTTTTAAAGACGTATGTTCGCTTACATACTTAATAGCATAAGGACTGTCATTCCAGTTTTCATAAGCTCCCGTTGGAACAGAAGGTATTTTATAAATTATAAAAATTTCTTTATTCATGGTTATCTCCTTTTGAAAAAAATATATTGTTTGCATATTCAATGGCTTGTTTTTCAGTTAGTCCTTTTCTCAAGCCTTCTTCGAACAAATACTCTAAATGAGCTTGTACTAGATAGTTCTTGCTCATGCTTACTCCTCATCATCAGAAAGAATGACTAAATGTTTTTTCATCCAATCTTCATTGATGCCTTCTTTTTTTAATTTATCTTTTAGTTTTTCTTCAAACATTTTTTAGTTTTTTTACTCATTATTTCTCCTCATGTTCTTCGTCTGTTCTTTCATCCGCCCAAAGTCCTTCGTCTGAGCCACAAGATAAACAAATATCTTTTTTGGTATCAACATTTCTACTGCCACAACATATACAACATAAAGGCATATTTGCTATTTCTGACCAACTGTAATTTCGTTCCATTTTATTTCTCCTCTTGGTTAAAGTTTGGGTTGAGTCTGATTTCTCTATCGAAATCATTCTCAACTGGGTTGAAGTTCTCCAATAACGCTTTGCAATAAGCGACTTCGTTCTGTAATTGCATAGCGGTTTTTATGGTCATAATGCGGTGCAAATGAAATTCCTGGTTCAATTCGTTTTCCAAGTCGTATATGCGAGTTTCTAATTGATCTTTGGAAAGACTGTCTAAATAATCTTTGTTCATGGTTATTTCTCCTAAAATTGTTTTCTAATATTTATACTAGGTAATAAATCTGGATTACTTTTATATAAAGATAATTCAGATTTTCTACCTATATAAATTCTCTTTTGAAGTTCACATTCTTGTAACGTATCACCAAAAACTCTGGCTATATTGTTTTGGTCGTAACCGATATATTTAAAATCATTCATGGTTATTCTCCTAATATCTCGCCAGTGGCTTCTCTGAATTTTCTTTCATCAAAGTTTTCATTCTGATCGTGTAAAAACTTGCAAAGCTCACGCATAAAACCTTCTCTTTCAATAACCCACATAGGATTATTTCTTACATTAGCCATTCGCACATTATCATTTATTAACTGTGCTAATTTTACAAAATGTTTTCTTGTCATGGTTATTTCTCCTCTATAAAAGTATTGTTTATTGATTTCTTAATTTCTTTAGGCAATAAAGGAAACCTTTTTATAAATCCGTTTGGATTGATTCTAAAAGATCCCGCTTTTTTGATATAAGAATTTTCACTTATCTCACTTGTATCTTTTTGAAATTTCCAAACAGTTCCCGTTATTGCTCCGTCATAATTTTCTTTACCTATTTCAAAAAATCCATTAGGAACAGAAAAATCAATTACTTGTCCGTTTTTTGTCTTTGGTAATTTATTGTGGTATTTACTTTGCAAAATATCATTTATATTTTTCAATATATCATCCGCATTTTTAGTACATGAATAACCCATTTTGTTTTCTCCTATTTAAATTAGTTAATTAATATATGGATTCTTGCACGTATAAATATCCCAGTCAAGCATTAAATGACATTTTTCTACACTTTATATGTAAGTAATAAATTAGCTATTTAGTGAATAAATGACATAAAAAGATTAAAATACCTTATGGAAGTAAAGAAAAAACCAGGAAGAAAGGCAATTAATTTAGATCATAACGAAATAGAGCGTTTAGCTGGAATGGGCCTTAATGAACGTCAAATATGCGCTAGTTTAGGGATTAATCCTTCAACGCTTACAAGAAAGAAACATATTAAGAGCATAAAGAACGCACTAGAAAAAGGGAGAGCGAAAGCAATAGCGCAAGTGAGTTCTAAATTATTCGATAATGCTATGGAAGGAAAAGAAACTTCCGCCATATTCTTTTTGAAAAATAGAGATCCCGACAACTGGAAAGACAGAAACATTTTAGAAACCAATCACACAATAAATTTAAGTCACGTTATCAATTCTGCACGTGAGCGCATACCAGGTGGAACTCAAACTGCGAAACGCCTTAATGAGTCAATAGATAAAGGAGAGGTCACCTTCTTAGATAACAAAGGCACAGATAATAACAATGGTTCTGACTCTCTCTCTCCTTCCAAAACAAAGACAGAATCATAGAGCGATAAGGTGTTATCTTTTTCTCCGCACTTTATCGCTCGACCAAATCGCAATAACCCCCCTTTCGTTTGTGGCGTGGTAGCGTTATATATATAACTAATGAACTAATTTTTTTTTAATTTTATGAAATATGGTGTAGAAGCAGAAAAAGAACTAATGACTGAACTTTGGTCAATGAATATCAAAGATGATCCATTAAACTTTGTGAAATTCGTCTTTGAGTGGGGAAAAGAAGGCACCCCCCTCGAAAACTTTACTGGCCCTCGTAAGTGGCAAGAAAAAATTTTGCGAGATATTGGAATACACATACAAAGAAATCAAAGCGTAGATCTACCAGAAATGTTCCGCCTGGCTGTAGCTAGTGGTCGTGGTATTGGAAAATCCGCTTTGGTGTCTTGGTTAATACTTTGGATGCTTTCGACACGCTTAGGCTCAACCATAATCGTAACAGCAAACACCGAACAGCAATTACGCTCAAGAACATGGGCAGAATTAGGAAAATGGCTAACTTTAGCTATAAATTCACATTGGTTTAACAAAACTGCTACGACTATTAGACCAGCACAATGGTTTGAAGAAGCCTTAATTCGTGATTTAAAGATAGATACTGGTTATTATTACGCACAAGCGCAGCTTTGGAGCGAAGAAAACCCAGATGCGTTCGCTGGAATTCACTCAAGTTACGGAGTTTGTCTAATTATGGATGAAGCATCAGGTATTCCGTCACCTATTTACAGCGTTTCTGAGGGGTTTTTCTCAGAACCGACAGCCGACAGGTATTGGTTCACGTTTTCTAACCCTAGAAGGAATACTGGGCCGTTTTACGATTCTTTTCACAGCAAACGCTCGTACTGGAATCAAGAACAAATCGACTCACGTACAGTCGAAGGCACAGATAAAGAGCTATTTCAACAAATGCTCGAACAATATGGCGAAGATTCAACAGTCGCACGAGTGGAAGTACTGGGCGAATTCCCTCGTGCTGACGATGACACAGTAATTCCAATGGAATTAATCAAAGCAGCCGTAGATCGTGACGTAGCTTTATCCGCAAGCGCACCGATTATCTGGGGATTAGACGTTGCACGTTATGGTGGCGATAATTCTGCCCTCTGCGTACGTCAAGGTAATACAGTTTTAGAATTAAAATCTTTTCAATCTATGGATTTGATGCAACTTTGTGGTGCAATTAAAAATAGATACGATGATTGCACCGCTTTAGAACGCCCACAAGAAATCTTGATTGATGTGATTGGTTTGGGTTCTGGGGTAGTCGATAGACTAGCCGAACAGAACTTGCCTGTGCGTGGCATCAATGTTGCTGAAGCTCCAGCTACGAAAAAAAATTATTTGAATCTGCGAGCTGAGTTGTGGTTTGCAATAAAAGATTGGTTGGCGCAGCGTGATTGCAGACTTCCTAATGATGATGAGCTTGTTTCTGAATTAGCTGCGCCTATCTACAAATATACCTCATCTGGAAAAATAAAACTCGAAAGCAAAGAAGAAATGCGTAAGCGTGGTATCAAATCCCCTGACAAAGCCGATGCCCTCTCACTAACAATGGCAAGTTCGGCTGCTTCCTTTAGTGGCAGTATGTCGTTTATGGGGTATAATTTTAGGCAACCTTTAAAATCTAAAATTATACGCATAGGTTAATCAATGGAAACAGATAAAGCTAAAGAAGAAAATCAAGACGAAGTAATCGACACGCAAGAATTACAGAGCATCTTAAAATCCGAAATGGATGATGCCAAAGACTACATCGACCAAATCGGTGAGTCACGAGCAGAAGCCACAGAATATTATTTAGGCAACGAACCAGAAGCAAATAGCTCCCTACAGTCGGAGTTTATTTCTACCGATGTTCGAGATTCTATTTTATTTATGTTGCCCTCAATCATGCGTACGTTTTTTGGTACGAAGAAAGTCGTTGAGTTTGTACCTCGTAATGTTGAGGACATACCTTTTGCTGAACAACAAACCAGTTATGTAAATTATATTATTCAAGAAAAGAATTCTGGTTTCAAAGTTCTTTACGATGCCTTTAAAGATGCACTCGTCAGAAAGTCTGGCTTTGTCAAAGCGTTTTGGGATGACAGCATTTCTGCTGCTACCCACGAATACACCAACTTAACCCCAGAAGCGTACATGGCTTTGGTTATGGATGCCGATGTGGAAATCGTGAAAGAAAAAGTTGAAATGCAAACCATGACTATGATTGACCCTACGACTGGCGAAGAAGTTACGCAAGAAACCCCTGCCAGTTACGATGTTACGATTAGGCGAGTAAAGAAAAAAAATCAAGTTTGCATTGAATCCGTACCCCCAGAAGAAGTTTTGATTTCTCGTAATGCGAGAAATATTTATGAAGCACCTTATGTCGCTCATCGTATGATAAAAACTGTCAGCGACTTAGTGGCTATGGGGTATGACCGAGAAGAAATGGAACAATATGCAGGTTCAGGTTCAAACTTGGATGCAGAAACCTTTGATGAAACAGAAGCTCGTAATCCTTACGATGACAATGTTTATACTGATCGTGGTGGTTATGGCAACAAGAATGTTTTATACGTAGAACATTATTTATTTTACGACTTAGATGGCGATGGCATAGACGAAAGAATTAGAGTTTGTACCGCAGGCGAAGGGATTAATGTTATCAATGTTGAACAATGGGATGACTTACCGATTGTTATGTTTTCCCCAGATCCAGAACCACATACTGCAATAGGCTCATGTCCAGCAGACTATGTGATTCCAATTCAAAGAGCAAAATCACAAATTATGCGTGATACTTTAGATTCTTTAGGTCATGCAATCTTTCCAAGAATGGGTGTGGTTGAAGGCCAAGTCAATATTGATGACGTTTTAAATACCGATATTGGCCAACCGATTCGTATGCGTGCGCCTGGTATGGTGCAACCTTTCTCAGTTCCTTTTGTGGGTAAAGAAGCCTTTCCAGTATTGGGTTACTTAGACGAAGCCAAAGAAAATCGTACTGGAGTTTCTAAAGCAAGTGCTGGACTTAATGCTGAAGCACTACAAAGTACGACCAAAGCTGCGGTATCGGCTACCATGTCTGGAGCGCAAGGCAGAGTTGAATTGATTTGTCGTCATTTTGCTGAAGGCGGTATGAAAGAACTCTTTAGTCTAGTTAATAACTTGGTCATCAAACACCAAGAAGGACAAGATATGTTTAGACTAAACAATCAATTCGTACCTGTTGATCCTCGCTACTGGGATTCCGATAAAGACGTTACTGTTAATGTTGCAATTTCCAAAAACAGCGATGATGAACGTATGGCAGTTTTAAATAACTTAGCAGGTAAGCAAGAACAAATCTTACAACAACTAGGCCCAAACAACCCTTTGGTTAATTTACAACAATACTCAAATACGCTTACCAAGATGATTGAAATGGCTGGTTTCAAAGATGCACAAAGTTTTATTAATACTCAAGTACCGCCAATGCCACCAATGCCTGAAGAACAAAAACCTGATGCTGCGGAATTATTGGCACAAGCGGAAATCCAAAAAGCACAAGTGCAAGCACAAAAAGCGGTTATTGATGCCGAAACAGATCGTATGAAAATTATTATGGATGATGATAGACAGCGTGACGAAGCCGAAGCTGACATAAGATTGAAAGCTGCGGAACTAGCTGGCAAGTATGGTACACAGATTGATATTGCAGAAATCAATGCGTTGATGGAACGTGACCGAGAAACTATCCGACAGATAGCGAAAACTCAATCACAGGGGTTGTTTAACGA
>VTLG01007678.1_pt1 | contig 34390 bp, 46 predicted proteins | sample 4694571 | NCBI WGS metagenome assembly VTLG01 (sample SAMN12604809, study PRJNA352737) | marine metagenome | biome: ENVO:00000447; feature: ENVO:00000209|ENVO:00000569|ENVO:01000036; material: ENVO:00002151; isolation source: viral sequences binned using virsorter ...
CGACGTTATCTGCGCCTGTCGAACTGACATTTAGTGCTTTATAACCGAGAGCAGTATTACTAGCCCCTGTGGTGTTGGCACTTAGCGCACCGAAGCCAACAGCAGAGTTATTACTTGCAGTGGTGTTAGCGTCTAAGCTACCCCCACCAAAAGCGGTGTTATAGCTCCCCGTGGTATTTGCCCCTAACGCATTCCAACCAGCCGCTGTATTTTCAGTTCCAGAGGTATTGGCAGTCATAGCGTTATAGCCAACAGCTACGTTATACCCAGCCCCAGTTGTTTGAGCGTCTAAAGCTGCATAACCAACGGCTACATTATTGGGGCTTGTAGTGTTGGCATTCATCGCTAGATAACCAACCGCTGTGTTATTAGCAGCCGTGGTATTAGCTTCCATAGCCGCCGTACCCACAGCGGTATTATTTGCTGCTGTAGTATTCGACCCAAGAGTATTCTGCCCCACGGCAACGTTGTAGTTTCCAGTGGTGTTGGCGTCTAAAGCTGCATAACCGACCGCTGTACCACTTGCACCTGTGGTATTGGCTTTTAAAGCATCTCTACCAACTGCCGTATTATTAGCTGCTGTGGTATTAGCCATTAATGCGCGAGAACCTACTGCAACATTGTATGTTCCCGTGGTATTAGCATTTAAGGCGTAATAACCAAAAGCCTCATTTGCATCTCCTGTGGTATTGGTACTAAGAGAGTTATCGCCTACTGCTGTGTTATAGGAAGCAGTGGTATTGGCATCTAAAACATAATTACCTACGGCGACATTATTTGTACCGCTAGTGCTGGCGACCATTGCGTCATATCCAATCGCCACATTGTCATTTGCCGTCGTAAGGGTACGCAGACTATTACCAACAGCGATATTCCTCGTCCCTGTCGTTGCAGCAGAAAGAGCGCCATAACCCAAGCCAGTATTGTCACTTGCTGTCGTAGCAGCGTCTAAAGCATAAGCACCGACAGCGGTATTCTGTCCACCTGTGGTGTTGGCTCCTAAAGCTGAATAGCCAAGGGCTGTATTGGCATTTGCCGTAGTATTAGCAGCAAGGGTATAAGCTCCAAAACCGGCATTTGTTGTGCCAGTAGTATTAGCTGTTAATGAATTGTATCCAACAGCAGTATTATAGTTTGCCGTCGTATTAGCATCTAAAGCATTAGAGCCTACAGCGGTATTCTGTGTGCCTGTGGTGTTGACACCAAGAGCACTACTACCGACTGCCGTATTGTAGTCGGCTGTGGTATTAGCATCTAAAGCATAAGCGCCCAAAGAAGTATTGGAGCCACCCGTTGTATTTGCCGTCATCGCTACATAACCAATACCAACGTTATTAGCTCCAGTGGTATTGACAAGCAAAGAACCAGAACCAACAGCTACGTTATACCCAGCCGTCGTATTAGCTCCCAGCGCATTGTCGCCAACCGCCGTGTTATCCGTACCAGAAGTCACGGCATCCAGCGCGTTCTCACCGATAGCCACGTTATCCGTGCCGGTGGTGAGGGCCGTGCCCATAGCTCCTGAACCGAGGGCAATATTGCCGGTGCCGCCTAAGACATCGAGTACGTCCGTGATCGCAGCGCCTGATCCGGCTCCGTCGGTTACGACCATACGGATGCCGCCATTAGGAATGACAACGTTAGCCCCGGTGCCTTGGGTCAACGTAACAGCAGCGCCTGCATTATTTTCAATGCACCAGACTTTGGACAATGTATTCGGTGCTAGGGTGACTGTGCAGGCTTGAGACAAGCTGCCAGATAATTTCATGTTCATCGAACGGGCAGCGTCGGACGTACCGTCTGCTACGGTGATCGTGCCGGTGGACGCATCGGACAACGCTTCGGTACCGACGCTAAACGCCTCACCGATCAACTCTAAATTCGTGTTGGTGCTTGTACCCCACGTACCTGATTCATCGCCAGTTGCGATTTCTTTCAGTCGTAGGTCATTAACATATGTCGCCATTTAAGCTACCTCTTTCCAATCTGGGTCTTGCGTATCGCTAACGCCTGACCATGATGGTGATTGACTATCGGATATCGTACTCCAACTTGGATCTTGGGTGTCACTAACACCGGACCAAGAAGGTGATTGAGAATCTGAAACACCCGTCCAACTGGGGTCTTGATCGTCATCTATCTCTCCCCAGACAAGGAGATGGGTGATTTCTCCTGTTCCAGCAACCCCCTCAAGTACAACTGCCGACGTACCCGTCGCCGTAAGCGATCCCAATCCACTTGTGGCCTGATCGAGAGTGACTGCAATATTGTTGTCACAGACAATGCCAAGGGAGCCAAGCGCCGTCGTGCCTGCCACACCCGTTGGATAAACGTTCGCATCGCCCGTAACCGTCTCTTCGCCAACGGAAACCGTAGTCGCATGACCACTGACTCCATGGATCGCAAAGCCTGCCGCCAGTAACGTGCCAACTGCGCCCGTACCCGCAAGACCCGTGACTGCCGTATTGGACGCTGCCTCAACCGAGACTGAGCCAACCGATCCAGTACCTGAAACGCCAGTAGGACTAACATTCGCAACGCCGGTTGCAACAAGCGTTCCGACAGACCCCGTCCCAGCAAGGCCAGTGACTGCCACATTGGCAGCGCCCGTAGCCGTGAGGGTGCCGACTGAACCTGTGCCTGCAACGCCTGTCGGAGATACATTAGCAACTCCTGTTGCTGTCAAACTGCCAACAGACCCCGTGCCTGCCAGCCCTGTGACCGCCACATTCGCCGCTGCCGCTACTGTAAGCGTACCAACGGACCCTGTTCCGGCCAGCCCCGTGACTGCCACATTGGCAACCCCGGTGGCTACTAACGTGCCTACCGCGCCAGTGGCTGCGACTCCCGTAAGTTCGACGGGAACGGGTTCGCCCCACGGACCCTCTCCCCACGTAAGTCGGCCCCATCCAGTGATCTGGGCCATACGTTAACCTATGCTATGCGTATAACCGCATTGCTAGCATCAGCGGTGGGGAACGTAATCGTAAAACTACCCGCTGTACTGGTTTTATCACCACCAAAATCAAACACCGCAACCGCCGGATCGCCGGATGCTGTGTCATTAAAGATCATGCAGCCTCGGGCCGTGATCGTTGCAGTACCAAAGGTTAAATCCGCAAAATCGGTAAATCCCGTAGTACCCGAGCTAGTCGGTTCCACCTTAGTTAACGTCCCACCTTTGGCCGTATAGTTCGTACCCGTTGCTTCATTGGTCGTGGTATACGCCGTGGTGGAAGCACTCATGGTGGCTGAACTGGTATACAGCGCCAACTTGAACGTATTCCCCCCGGTGGAAAAATTGTGCTTAGCTTGCAAGAGTTCTTTCTTGAAGCTTGTACACATCGCCTGTGTGATTGCCATTACAGCCTCCTAATGATTGCGGCCATATCACGGTGGCCCTGTTGTTCAAGTTTATTCCCTATCGTACACATATGACTATCCACAGCCTTATGCATGTAATCCACAAGCAACATTTCTACCTGCTTCTTAAAGGCATGCGCCTGCTGTCGTAACGGCTCAGGAGCCGTATTACTAATACTCACAATTCTGTTTGCAGCCATGCTGGCCCATTCTTCCGGGGTATGTCCCCGATATTCCGTTGTCTCTACCCCAAGAGTTCCAACCGACGCATCTAAATCAACTTGCAGCATTAGTAACTCTTCGGCTCAACAGGTTGGGTAATCTGCACATTGTCCTGGCGTCCATGAATCGATACCACAACCTCTTCTTCCTGCTCAATTTCAGAGAACGGTGTAACCTTTAAGTTACCTTTTTCAAGGTAAACCACCGGGGGGTTCTCTAAGCGGTGATAACCGTAAAGCCGTTGCTTCTCTGTAATATTCGTATCCAATAAAGGAGAGCGTGGCGCAATCGCCACTTCCATTCCTGCCACCATGCAGCGGGACAACCAAAACTCACAACAAGCCCGTCCCAATTCGCCATAGTGCATGTTGGTGGTGTAGGTAAAATCAGCACCAAAGACACTAAGCCTTCCTATGCGCTTCCATAAGGCAAAAGCAATAGCGTAAGAAATGGTGTTGTTGAAGTACCCGCAGCCCAATTCCCCAACAATCTCTTCCAGCGGATAGAGCTCAATGGCAGGCACACGCTTATCCAATTCGCAGGAATACACAGGGCATGTCAGGTTGGGTAACGTTTTCCTCATCACCTCTGTTTGACCACCTGCATCATCGCTTTCAAAAAAGCGTGAAGCAGGGTCCATCATGAAAACCCGATCTGCATTCACCACAGCACACATCGAATTAATTGCCCAAACCTCGTCATACTCTTCGCTGTGCGTGATCGACAGGTGATAGTCCAACTGGCTATGGCCAAGCCCTAAAAGGGCTACATGTTTGCCTTCTAAATTAGCCAAGAGCACCTCTGGAGATGTCATAACGGAATTCATCACGAACCCCGTAAGCTTCGCCAAGTCTTTTAAGACCCATTACTCCACCCTGAAAGCGTTGTTCATACATCGCTGACTCTTCAGGACTCTTTAAAAAGTTAGCAGCTTCTACCAAAGAGCCATACAGCATGGCATCTGGTGCATTAGTTGAAAGCCAGGTGGTGCCACTACCAGATCCTGCCGTTAACGAGGCCGGTCGATACTTGTAATGAAGCTCAAAATCATAATTAGCATCCGGTGTTGGAGCTAAAATAAAAGTATCGTCATCAAACTGCGCGTAATACAAAGGCTCCCCTGTGGTTGAAGCATTCGGCGTGTAATCACGGATAAATGACACATGCTTAAAGTACAGATAGGTATACACACTGCTACTAATCACCGCCAAACTTAACGGTGCTAAGAAATCACTAGGCGCTCCCAGATAAGTATTGCCCGATGTTGCGGTGCCCGTGACATTCTTTCGAAAAACAGGCAACTCAACCGTCTTCAAAATACGTTCTTCAGCTTCTTTGATAAAAACAGGCAAGTTCGTCACAAAAGTGGTTTCTGCACTTTCAGAGTAATCCTGAATCGCTGTTTTTAAACTGTCATAAGTAAAGCTCATGTTGTAGTTACCGTCAGCGTTCCCACCTCACCCTCTGCCTCTAGGCCAGCAAAGGCATAACCAATAGAATCGCCTGTTGTTGTCGTCATTGCATTAGGATCAAACGTACGTACTAACCCTTCACCCGCTGTTGTACTGACATCAGGACGTGGATTACGTAACGCTTCAGGATCAGCCGTAAAAGGTACCGGCTCCAATTGAGGACTCTTAGGCTCAAAACACTCAGAGCAGACCCGAAAGCCTGTCCATTCTTTTTTAAGACTTAAGTAAGGGAAGCGAAATCCGCATCTGTCACAGATGGCAATCGCAAACTTGCCAGATGCATATGCCATTAAGCCCTCTTATAGCTCCGCAAAGCAGGCGCTACCATCAGTGAAGCACGACTTTCATCCTGATCGCTTGCTCGAGCAAATTCTTCCTCATAAACACTCTTTAAAAACTCTATCCGATCAGGCGCTCGTTTCATGGCAATGTAGTATGCCAAGCCTGCCGCCAAACATGGATAGAAACGGAACGGCATATTCACCGTATTGACCGCTGCATCCGCATCTTCAATACGAATCAGTCGATTCAAATACAACTTATCCGTCGCATTTTCTGATGCAGGCCAGAAATACAATCTGGGTGTAACTTGCTTATCTAAGAACCATTGAGTTGGACGTGCTTCAGTCGATTTCGACGGAATATTCCAATATTCAGCCCGACCAATTTGTGACAACTGATAATCACGATCCGTCCCATCGTCATTGGCTCGGCGTAACACAACGTCCAACACGTCAATGGTATACGCATCTAGATCAACGTATGTCAGCCCCTTAGTGAGTGCCGTATTGGTGTTATTAATCGTCCATTGATTGAGACCACGGTTGGCCCAATCAGCAAACAACAAATTCAGGGAACGACGGGCCGTATACCCGTCATATCCCGTACGATACTCAAGACCACAACGCTCGAATGCTTCTTCTACGTACTCCGCAACGTCTGGTTCAAAGTCTCTGGACCCTGATGTAGCCATTTAATCTCCTAGCAAAAGAAGACAGTGACACGATCTATATTAGTGATATCTGCATAAATACCATTCGACGCATACACCCCTTGATCTGGGATGTTTAATGACTCGTTGGTATTAGCATTAACAGCAATCGTTAAAATAGCCGTTCCAGAAGCCGCACTGGCATTGTCATAAAAAATGACAGAACCATCAGAAGATCCACCCGCTACAATCAGTCCACGTAGCCGACAAGGATGTGCCACAAGAGCAGCATCCGCTGTCGCTGTCGCTGTTTTTACATCAGCGCCTACAATTCGTGATGGCATCTTATTTCACTCCAGAATTATGCGTCAGCAAATGGAGTAACCAACGTACCTGAACCAAGCAATTGTCCTTCGACAAAATACTTCGCACTGGCAATCGCCGTTACGCGAATAACACTACCGGCTAAGCCCCCTTTGGTAGAACCATTTTGAGTAATGACATCGTTAGAAGACCCTGAAATAAAGGTCTTGCCTGCCGCACTGTCATCAATCCCGATATACGCACCGCCAACATACTTGTCAGTGCCATCTGTCGAGATATCCATATCCGTTGCAGCCGTAACTACGACGAATGTAAAGGTCATCCCCAAGTTATTAGTTTGGGTTGGGTCAGTAGGATCAGTTGGAGTGGTTGTCACAATGCTAGGCAACGTGAATACGCCATCAGCGTCATTACACAACAGGACTTTACCTGCGTGAGATGCCACCGTAATGGTGGTATCAGCTGTCAAACTGACAAAGCTAGTCGAGCCTGCACTGATGAAACCGCCAAGAGATCGAACCGGACCTGAAAAAGTAGTCTGAGCCACTTCGTTACCTCCTTACGAAAGGATTTGCCCTAGAGTCTTCGTAAGCGTCTGCTGGGTCAGTCGCTAGGGCTGTTTTTCCCAGAAATAAAGCGATGGCCCGAAGGCCATCACTTTCACTTCACATCAACCACCTGATGAACCGTAGATAGCTCTCGGGTTGCTCCATCCGAAAGAGTATCTCTCACGAGCTTTGTATCGAACATTGCCCGTATCGAAATCCCCTTCCATTGAGGTGCTAATCGGAGTTCTCTCAAAGTGCTTCAAACCATCAGGACAGTCAGTCAGGACGTACCATGCGTCCGTATCCGTGAGGAAATGATTAACTGTGTAACCCTGTGGGAGAAGCCCCATGTTCCGCACTGCATTGATGTCATTGTCTGCTGTACCTGGGCGGCCAGGAGATTCAATCAGCCTATCGGCAATGAATTGCGATTGCGGAGGAACAACAAGCTTCGTACCTTGCAGAGCAAGGATCATGCTTCGATCATCGGTAAAGGTCGATATCGTGATCAAGGCACTTTCCAGAGCCGTTTCGTTCAAATCCACATACGTGCTGGGGCGATTGGACAGAGTCCCACCTCCTGCCAGCGGATGCGAAGAATTTACCAAAGAAACGCCATCACCACCTGTGTAGCTGGAACTAAACGCATTGTTCAGTACAGCAGCACCTTTGACTTGCTTGCTGTGTGCCATGCTACGTGCCAGAGCTTTCGTGTAACGAGCGCCCAAGCGGTCATACAGGTTGTCTTCAACAGCCTCTTCAGTCAGAGCGAAAGCCAGCGCAATGGTTTCGTGCGTATAGCGAGCCGTAAAGCCTTCGTTGGCGCTGTCATAGTCAACACCTTGGCCTTCCGTCTTCACTGCCGCATTACCAAAACCAATGATCAGAACTTCTTCTTCAAACGCACGATCAGAACTTTCTGTGTCGAAAATCTCCGCAGTTTCGTTCTCGTACCGAGCGTACTCCATCCCGAAAAGGGCATTGAGTCCAGGCTCAAGCTCTTTGGCGAGTTGTGCGCGACTAATAGCCATATCTCAACCCTCCTTTAAGCCAAGCCGACTTGTTTCTGACCAAACAGGTGATTCTGAATCACAACATACACGTTCGTGTTTGCTGCTGACGTATCAGAATTCTCTGGATCACCAGAAATATTGAGTGCTTTCATCGGCAAAGTTGCCGTTGTCGCACCCGTACTGACATCGAGTTCCACGTTGGAGCGCCCACTGGTGGTATCACCCACAGTGGATTGGTCAACGATGTCGAAATTACCCCACAAATCCGTCACAGGAAATGCTGCGTCGGCTTGTATTTCAAAAACAACCATCGGGTCGTCAATGAAAAAGCCAACAGCATCTGTGGCAGCGTTGCCAGGCCAGTAATTGCTCCAGGTTGGGGTGCTGGTCGTGGGGTCTGTATAAAAACACCCATTGAAAACACCCACAATGATATCGCTTGTGGCACTTCCGCCATCTGCGCGTGCAATACGAGTCACTACTCCAGTTGTAGCTTGAGTAACGATATCTCCTTGGTAAATCTTAGTCGAATACGACGCCGTAGACGTGGTAATACGATATTCAGATTGACCGCTGGAGTTATAAGAGCCGCCTATCATACGCACTGGGCGGAAACCAAAAGCAGCGTCATTATTAGCCATTGCTTATGTCTCCTAGACAACAATCAAAACAAAACCCTAAAAAACTAATTCTTTTTAGGGCTACCAAAAGTCACCTGGCTCTTCCGCTCTCTGCTGATTGGCATCGCCGGGTGCTCATCTCTCATAAGGTCATTATCTACCGCATTCATTTGTTGATCGGTCATCTTATTGAAATAAGCATTCCTCTCCTGGACGGTTTCTTCTGGAATTTTCGCCAGAATCAAGCCGCCAACACCGACAGTCCCAGCATGTTGACCTTCCGTAATGGTGGGGAGTTCGTACCCTTCCACTTCTTCTGGCTTCACCGGAACATAACCTTCACGTAAGCGCATGTGAACGTTGGTGCGATCCTCTTCTCCACGGACATGAGTACGTATCCATCGATACCTCATCCCAGGAGGAGCTTCAGGAGCATTCAACAATTGCGGGGGCTTCCATGGCTGACGAGCAGTAGTATCTTCTCGAGTGTTATTGCTACGGGAACTTCGATCAGTACCCGAACTCGAGGATGTACTCTCATCTCCTTGAATTTCCTCGCTCATGATTGCTGTAACCTCATTTTTTGTTTCGCGTATTCCTTGAATGGAACCCCTAAACGTCTAGCTAACTGCTGTTCACTTGGAGTCAATTCAATCCTACGATCATTTTGACTGCGTCCATTTCCAGTTGTGCGCGTGGCGGAGACGACAGTTTGGACGGGTTGTCTGTCATTTCCTGCGGTTGTGTTGGAATTAAAAGAATTCGTTAATTCAGAAACTTTCTGTTTAATTCCACTATCCAATTGAGAATAGTATTGGTCTGATTCAGTGTCAATGCCGCTCTGGGCCAGCTCTTGATGAACTTCGAACGCAACGTTGGTTAAACCCTTGTTCGTTCCGAACCATTCGTTGTCCGTTGCCCACTTTTTCGCCTTGTCTGAAGGCTCGCTGTAAACAGGTTGTTGAGCCTGTTGTGGCGTCTGTTGGGGTTGCGGCGTTTGCTGAGCCAGTTCCTGTTGTTGAGCGTTATAAACCTCAAGATTCTTTTTATAATCGTCCAACTGTTGCTTGTACTGATTCAGCGAACTGCGGTCGGCTTCAGCACGCGCCAGCAACTGCTGCGCTTCCACTAACGCATCCTGATCACCACTGTCATAAGCTTTTTGCAAAGATGACTTAGCGGCATCCGCCTGAGCATCCACACGATTTTCAAATTCGTCGGTATAACTTTCTTGAACCTTAAGTTGATCTTCAACCGCCGAGCTCTGACTTTGAGACAATTGGTTCGAAAGATTCTGATTTTGCTCCATCAATTGTTTCGCGTATTGAAGCGCCTGCAATTCACGTCGCTGAAAATCTTTCGCCTGCTTAACCGCTTGATTGATTCGGTTCTGAGCCAAACGGGTATTTTTGTCAGCTTCTGACAATTCATCAGCAGCTGCTTGAACTTCCTGACTTGGTTGAAAATCTTCTTGAATGGAGTCGTCAGTAACAGGCGCAATGTCTTGCGCCTCTTCTTCACTCAACTCCACATACGTTGATTCTTCCGAAACATCTTCTTCAACACGCCTGTTCTCAGGCAATGCCGCCTTATCAATCTGCTCATCATTCAGATTGGATAAAGCCTCCGATAAAGATTCTTCTGCCATGGTGCCCTCCTAAAGCGTTTTGATGTCATCGGGATTTAAAACTGTCCCAATCACTTCATCGTCATTGATGATGCGTACTTCTTCTCCATCCTCTAAAGAGAATCGAGCGCCCGCATAACGTCCCACCAATACCCAATCGCCCTTTTTGCACCAAGGGATACCTGCAAATTTGTTATCGTCTTGGTAAGCCAAGGGGCCAAGTTTCAACACATACCCCACCATGGTGGCGAGATTTTCTCGCTCCACTGTTTGTTGCGTTAAAACAATACCGCCATCGGTAACCCCCTTCCCTGCGTAGAGCAGCACCAATAGGCGCCAACCGGCAGGCTCAGGCATACGTTCTAGAAGAGATTTATCCAGTAAAGAAGGGTCCAGTACTACATTCTCTGGCTCTATGTATGCGTCCTTGATGGACGGGTGTTTCGCGACGGTATCTGGAAGTTCCAGATTACTCATCGAAGTCGTCTCCTTGCATTTGCAATGCTTCTCTTAAGTCCTCACGCAGGGTGCGAAGCATTGATAACTCACCCATAACGTATCGATATTCTTCAATGGTTTTGATATTCCCGCCTGCTAGGAGATCTACGGCCTGACTTTCAAAATCATTGAGTTTTTTAAAAACATATTGAGCTAGAGAGACCGCATCCATTTATTTGCGTTTATTCATTTTCCGAAATGTTAACGCAAGTCGAGCTCGCCTAGCTGTTTTACCCCCACCCTCTGCCGCTTTCTTAAGCTTCGACAAAGGAATGTTTTGACCCTCTTTCACCTTTAATGTCTTACGTAAGGCTCCTTTTTTAAGGTTTTTAGGAATCCAGTTCTTTTTTGATTTAGCCATTAACGAAATCTCCCAAACCCGGCGGGGAGTCCACGGAATCCTCGTTCACCCTGTAATCCTTGAAGTCCTTGTAATCCTTGAAGTCCCTGCAAACCTTGGAGACCCATCTCACCTTGGATGCCTTGCAAGCCTTGGAGGCCCTGAAGTCCTTGTAATCCACGAAGTCCTTGCAGGCCACGTTCACCCATCATGCCTTGCAGACCTTGCAATCCTCTTAAACCTTGAAGACCACGCTCACCTCTAGCACCTGCTAAACCACGCTCTCCCATCATGCCTCGTAAGCCTTGCATTCCTCTTAGACCTTGCAAGCCTCTCTCGCCTCTAGCACCTGCTAAACCAGTCTCACCTCTTAAGCCCTGAAGACCACGCTCACCTCTAGCCCCACGCAATCTAGGATCATTTTGAATCGCAGATTCAATCCCTTCTCGTGTCATGTAATTACTTAAATCTGGCATCTCCCGACCTTCCAATGCGGAAATTCTTCCCCGCATAACAGAAGGATCGAATGTTGGACGCCCTTGAAGCGCTGTAATTTGTTCTTGCAAGCCGGTCGGATCGAAACCACCTCGACCTTCTAAGGCGCCAATCCTTTCTCGCATAGCACTAGGATCAAACATAGGACGCTCTTGTAACGCCGTGATCTGCTCCTGCAATCCAGTCGGGTCAAAGCCTTGCGGCATGCCTCTATCCTGAAGCGCTGTAATTTGTTCTTGCAGGCCAGTCGGATCAAACATACCCCTGCCTTCCAAGGCACCAATTCTTCCCATCATGGCGCTGGGATCAAACATCCCACGACCTTCTAAAGCTGTCATACGATCACGTAGAGCAGTTGGATCAAAACCACCCCGTCCTTCCAATGCTGTCATACGATCACGTAAAGCGGTTGGATCAAACGCTTCAGGCATGCCTCTATTTTGAAGAGCAGTGATCTGATCCTGTAAGCCAGAAGGGTCGAAACCACCTCTACCTTCCAATCCAGAAATACGTTCCATTAACGCAGTAGGATCAAACGCTTCGGGCATCCCTCTATTTTGAAGAGCAGTGATTTGTTCTTGCAGCCCTGTAGGATCAAAACCTTGTGGTGTTTCTACTCCTTCCAGTGCAGTAATTCGTTCTTGTAAACCAGATGGGTCAAAGCCCCCTCTGCCTTCTAAGGCTGTAATTCGTTCTTGTAACCCAGAAGGATCAAACCCTGCAGGAGCTTCGGCTCCCTCTAATGCAGTAATTCGTTCTTGTAACCCAGATGGATCAAAGCCACCTCTACCCTCTAATGCAGAAATACGTTCCATTAACGCAGTAGGATCAAACGCAGGCGCTGCAGGTGCAGCAGGTGCTTTCGCACTTTCTAGTTGTGAAAGCCGTTCTAAAATTCCTGAAGGATCAAAAGCTGGTGCTGCTGGTGGGGGTGCCAACATCTGAGGCGGTTGTTGTTGATATGGGTTATAGCCACCCATGCCTCCACCATAACCACCACCCATACCTCCACCGTAACCTCCACCAAAGCCCCCACCAAAACCTCCGCCCATTCCAGCGTAAGGCATCATCATGGGTTGTTGGCCATAACCGCCAAAGCCTTGGCTTGGGCCACCGCCGTATTGCCCCCATGGCATGCCGCCACCTGGGAAAAAAGAAGATCGGCCCCTACGTCGAGGATTCCAAGGCATTATCATTACCATCCTCCTCCGAAAAATATGGCCGGTTCACCATAACCGCCGCTACCCATACCACCGCCGAACCATTGGTTCTCTTGACCCATTCCGTAATTCGGCATCCCACCACCGAACCCGCCACCAAAGCCTCCACCAAATCTAGGCATCTGAGGCATTCCAAATCCACCTCCGAAGCCACCGCCATATCCGCCACCCATTCCTGGGAATCCGCCGATACCGCCAAAACCTCCGCCAAATCTAGGCATTTGTGGCATCCCATAACCACCGAATCCACCGCCACCGCCCCATAAGTTTCCGTACGGACCTCCGCCTCCATAAGGCATACCCATTCCTCTGGGCATCCCCCCACCAAAACGAGGCATCATCGGTGGAAAAGATGGAAAAGGTTGACGCCGTGATGGTCCACGACCCCATGGGGAGCGGGGTCTATCCCAATTGCCGATACGCATATCTTGAGGGTGTCGTTCTATGCCGTAATTTGGCAAATCTGGCTCTATCCAACCAGCGTCATGGACACGACCGAGTGGTTTATTGGGGTCCATAAGCCACGGCTCAAACCCAGGTTGGAAGTCTATTTCCTCAACTTCCTCAATTTGTGCACGTGGAGGCGCTGGCTGTTGTTGCTGCGGAGGAGTCGGTGCTTGTGGTTTGGGTATTAGTGATTCCAGTCGAGCGATGTCTTCCCGCCCTCGGGAATTATCAGCCCCCGGCCCCATATGTTCATTCTCACCCCTTGCCCAATCACTTAATGGTGGTGGAGTTGGTTCTTGTGGCGTCACTTCTTGTTGCTGTGGTGGTGGTATCTGTGGAGTTGGCGCTGGTCCACCTGTCCTGATTTGTCCAGGGGGTGGTGGAGTCGACGCTGGCGGTGGTGCAGGCTTAACCCCACCTGTACCAGGGGGTGGTTTGCTGGGTGTCAGAGGGGGTGCGCCTTTAAGAGGAGTTGGTTGTGCTGGTGGAGTTGGTGGTGCTGCGGGCGCGCCATTAACAGGAATTGACGAGGAAATGGTTTCACCCGTTGACAGATCAATGGGTGTTGGCATTACTTGTGCCTGAGCCATGCCAGGTGGAACTGATGGCATCGGAGGCCCATACATAGGATTGCCGGTTACAGGATCTTTGTAATATGTTCCGCCAGGATCTACTCCTGGTGGTAACTGCTGCCCTGCACCTCTACCTCGAAGTTGACCTTGTATTTTCTCCCATATTCCTTCGAGTTCTGGTCTTTGATCTATAAAATTCCCAGAGGAATCAAACTGCAACCCATGAGTTTGATTCGCAACACCATTACCAGTCCCATAAATTAATCCATCACGAGCGAGTAATCTTTGGAGTCCTTGGAGACCTTGAAATGATTGTGGTCTCCACGGTGGCATTGGTTCTCTATAATTTTGCCGTAAAGGGCTAATATCAAAAGGTAAACGCACCCCCGGAGGTAAAGCTACTGCTGTCACTTAAAAGACGCCCTCAAATTTGGTCCCACGAATAGCAGCACCACCACCTTTGGATTTACCTTTGCCCATCCCAGGCTTCGGCGGTCCACCATTGGCAACACGCTCAACTTTGGGATAAGGCACCGTGCCCTGGTCCTTCACCCGAAAATTATTACGGGTCACCTTGGGGTCACGAAAACTGGTCTGACGTTTGCTCGCCATAACTATTTCCTCTTCTTGGCCGCTTTCTTCTTCGGCGCTTTAGCTTTAGCTTTCGGCTTAGCCTTGGGTTTTGGGGCCGGTTCTTCAGAAGGAGCAGGAGTAGTAATACCTTGATTCAAAGCTTCTTCCGCTCTCACTTGAGCTTTATGCACCGCTGCTCTTTTTTCTCTGACAGAACTCATCAAAATCCCCTCTTGTTAGATTCACGGCGCAAATCAGCTAATTTAAACTCACGTTGCTGATCCAAACGATCCTGAGCCGTTCTGTCTTTCATCTCAGCAATATCTTCCGATGAATCGATGCGCTCTTCGGTGAGGCGACTTTGCTCGTTTAACCTTTCAATATCAAGGCCAATGCGTTCCTCACCCTCACGTTTCTTGCGCTCTACGTCTTCAGCTTTGACCGCAATTTCCTCACGACGAAGACCAACTAACGGATCTTCTGGCGGCTCTACCTGGAAGAGCGGAGCAATACCCTCAATCAACTGAGCACAAATCTCAGCCACTTTGCTTTCAAAGAATTGTTGAAATTGGTCAGGCTGGCCCTGTTGCGGAGGGGGTTGTCCGGCAGAGACATAGCCTCCTTGCTGCATCCCCTGCGGGGGCATCCCCTGCGGGGGTTGTTGTTGTTGCTGTTGCTGCTGTTGCTGTTGCCGCATCTGCTGTACCTCGGGATCTTGCTCAGCGAGCTTGCGTGCCTCAAAGCCAATATGGGCATAGACGTGCGCTTGAATGATCGCCTGAATCTGAGGGTTGGTCTGCACTAAGCTGGTCTTGTACATCGCCATGTGCGATTCGATATGGGCGTCGTGATTCTGATCTGCAAAAGGTTGATAAGGTTGTCCCGTTGCAAACATCGCATTCTCTTCCGCACACCCCTGTGGTTGCGGCTCCTGGGGTGCAGGCAACAACTCATCAATGTTCTTAACGTTCATCGCCTCGTACATCCGGCGATAAGCCGCATACGTACCCTGCTGCCCATGCACTTCAGGATTCGACTGCACCAGTTGCAGCATCTCTTGGGCCAGCATCACCCGCTGACTCATGGAGAAAATATTCGGATCGGAAACGGGCAGAACGTCTACACGATCATCAAAGTCCGTCTGCTTCACATTCTGATCACCATTGATCGTCATGTACGGATACGACGGCGGTAACGAATCGCGGAAGACGTTGGCTAATAATTTGAACTCAACACGCTGGGCATAATGCAGGCGCTTGTGAATCGCACTCATCACCTGCGAGCCACGCTCGAGCAATGCCACCGTCGTCCCAACAGGCGCCTCTTGATTTCCATCGCCTACCTGCAGATTGGAAATCGACGCAAAGCGCTGGCCTGATTCGACCAACATCCCAAGTAAACTCAACAAGGTGCCACTTGGCTCCTTGAACGGCAGCGGCATTAAGGCTTCACGAAGTGAGCCTCCGGGCGCATCCATGTCACGAAATTCGCCGGGCTGAAGTGGGGAGTCGCTGTCACGAATACGAATGCCGCGTGCCTTAAACCCGGCAGGGAGATTGGCCAAAGTCCCAGCATCAATAAGTTGTCGCAAAATGGAAGTTGCACTCCGCGACAACCCACCGATCATGTGGGTTAGACCAAAACCATAAAAACCTACACCAGGCAGGAACTTGTAATGAACAAAGTAATCAATCTTCTTCTGCGCTGGATCATCTTGACGCCAGTTACGTCGAATCGACAACACCGTCGATTGCATCGGTGAGAACGTGACAATGTAAGGCAGCTTAATGCCAGTGATCTCACCTGCCTCATCCCGATCCTCATAGCCGGGGATATCCAGATCGACATGCATCTCATAAATTTCACAGTCATCAGAACTCGCGTATGACGGCTCCTCACCCTGGAGCTCATCAATTTCTTCCTGCACTCCACTACGGGCAGGCAAATTGCCACGGTTCAAATCGGTTTTGCGGTAGAACCCTGACTGTTGCAGTTTCCGCACATCGTTCATGGGCATATCGACGATGTGGGTAATTCGGGTAGCGCTTTCTAAACTAGGCGTTCCGTAAGGCACAACCAACTTTTCAGATGGAATAAATCGTGAAACCGCTCGGCCTAATCCCTGATCATAGTGAACCTTACGAAACGCGCTCCCCGACAGCGGTAAGTAAAACAACAACTGATCGGTCTCAGGATCGTACTCCCGCATGACCTCCATCAGTTGGTAATTCATGTACTCCTGAACACGCGCCGCTTGCTGATCTGCATCCGGCCCCCCTGCACCCACCAACTGGGTACGAACGGGGCCACCTGCGGGAAGCAGTTCCTTATACGCTTGAGATTGGAACTGGGTAACAGATTCAGCAAGCAGCGGGTGAACTACGCCGGAAGCTCCCTCAAAGGGTTCCGTCCGGTCTTCAAAACGCATGCCTAAATATTCAAGACCCTCGCGATACTGCTTTTCCCACTCTTTGCGAGAGGATTTATCCGCCTCAACATCTGCAAGGGCTTCGTTGTAAATCTTACCGAGATCGGAGGAATCCAGTACCTCGGCTAAGTTCAGGTAGAAATCTTCGCCCTCACCGCCTAAAGGTGGGGCGGGGGGTGCCCCCACCAACATGGTGCCGTCAGTTAGCTGCTCGATATCCTCTTCGGCAAATTCCATTTCGCCATCGGGGAGAATGACCTCCATCTCTTTGGAGGTGTCTTCAATATCAAGCAGGCTGCGATCTAGATCATCAACACCACGCTCAATGGCCATGTTTTACCTTATTGCGGCGCCCCAGCCACGTTTTGCTGCACCTGCGCTTTGCGGCCTAGACTTCTTACGAGCACCACGACTTTCGTTACGACGTGACTTAAAGCTCTGTGACTTCTTGCTTTCCTTGCCACGGCGTTCACCCAATGACTCATCCAAACGGGCATTCGCCCCTTGCTTTGCCATACCGCCTTTCTTCATGCCTGGACCAATACCCCGCATAGAAGTACGTCCAGGTTGGTTTCCGGCCATCTGACGACGAGCTTTCTTTTGCTGGGCCGCACCCCAAAGATCGCCATGCTGAGCGGTCAGTTTTCGTAACGCTGCTGGGTTCTGACCTGAGCTTGCAGCATATTCCTGCGCCTGACGTAACATATTCTGCTGCGCTTGACTCAAACCCCCACCCTGCATCTTAACGGCACCACCGGATTTCTTCTTAACCGCACCACCGGATTTCATACCGGGGCCAATACCGCGCATAGCAGAGCGGCCTGGTTGATTGCCCGCCATTTGGCTTCGGGCTTTCTTTTGTTGGCTGGCACCCCAGAGATCACCGTGTTTCGCAGTCAATGCACGCAGTGCTGCAGGATTCTGGCCTGAACTCGCAGCATACTCTTGAGCCTGTCGCAGCATATTTTGCTGGGCTTGGCTTAAACCACCGCCTTGCATCTTAACCACACCGCCATCCGCCATCCGCTTCATGACACGCGCTAACCGTCTGCGCTGAATCTTCTTGCGCTCTTCGGAACCACCTGGCTTGGCAATACGCTTCTTAAGTCGTGCTGCCCTGCGCTTACGGAAAGAACCTTTTTCGGCAGCAGCAGCAGCTTTCTTTTCTGCTGCATCAGCACGCTTAGCAGCAGCAGCAGCTTCTGCCCTAGCTTTCTTAGCAGCAGCTTCAGCTTTCTTAATTGCATTCCTAGCAGAAAGAGCGGCTCCAGCAGTTGCTCCACCAGCGGCAGTGCCTGCTATAACCTTGCGACCTCGTGAGCGCAATGGCGCTTGGGCCACGGTTTTACCGGTTGCCTTGGATTGCACACCAAGACCTTTAGTGCGCTTGACGCCTGGCTTGGTTGCAGTTCCTACCCGCGTAGAGACTTTGCGTTCGGCTTTGGCCGCTGCCTCCCTCGCTTTCTTAGCTGCCTTGCGGGCCTTATTAAAAAGACTAAGTTTAGCCATGGGAGATCTCCCCTCTAGGTTGGCCTAATAGTAAACACGTTTTTGGCGGTACATTTCTTCTTCTTCCTCGTCAGAATAAAGACTCACGAAATTACCTTGCCTGAATCTTAGAATAGCTTGGGTCATGGAGTCTACATAATCATCGTACTCACCAAAAGGGAAGGCGGCACACTCCTCAATCACTTCCTCTGCAAAGATACGTTCTGGCGCCCACACCATGCCAGCCTCAAACACGGGACTCACTGCATGCACACGGGTGACTTTGTCATTACCGCGTGTTGGTTTGTAATTCACCACCGGAATGCCCATGGTCCGTAACTCATGGGTCAACGGCGTCCCGGTCGCCTGAGCCTCAATCAACACCATGTCGGGCTTATGCTCCGTATACTGCGCCTGCGCTATCGCTTTCAACTCAGGAAAGTCCCACCGACCCCGCTCAGCATCAAGCAAAATAATCGCTTCGGTCATATCCTCACTGGGGCGGAAAATCCCCCAAGTGGTAATCGCACTGTAATCCGCCGTCTCCTTCTTCGAAAACGCCGTATCGTAACTCTGCATGATGTAACTGCACTTCGGCGGCTCATCCTCCTCCCAGATCTGCCACCAATCACGCTTAATAATCGCCCCTTCCTCAGACGTGGGGTTCTGCTGGTACTGGGCACTCCACTTGGAAATCGGAATCGAAGCCTTAACTGACTCCAATTCCTCCTTCTTCCAAAACTCCGGCCACAACACATTGCCGGTGTCTTCAAAAATAGCAGGCAACTCGACGACCTCCCACTGATCAGCATGTACCTCGGTCTGCCGATTCAACAACTTGGCGGTCAAATCAATGGTGGACCAACGGGTCATGACAATCACAATGGAACCACCAGGCTGTAACCGCTGGCGTGGCCCGGAGGTATACCATTCGTAAGCAGCCTCCAACAGATTGGGACTCAAAGCGTCCTGCTCCGAGTGCGGATCATCAATAATCAGTAAATCTGCACCCCTACCCGTGATGGCTCCACCTACCCCCGCAGCAAAATATTCACCCCCCTGGGCCGTTTCCCAACGTCCGGCACTCTTTGAATCTGCCGACAAAGCAACATTAGGAAACACCTTCGCATATTCCTCGGAATCCATAAGGTTCCTTACCTTCCGACCAAACCTTACCGATAACTCCGACGTGTGAGTGGTCTGCATGATCTTGGTATCGGGCGTTAACCCCATAATCCACGAAGGAAAGTACACACTGGCAAACTCAGACTTGGTATGCCGAGGGGGCATGTTGACGATTAAACGCTTTAACTCCCCAGAAGCGACCCTATCCAGGCATTCAGCAACAACTCGATGGTGATCCCCCTCAATAAACTGCGGCCATATATACCGAATGTACTCCATGAAGGAGTCCCGGCACTTCTCCTGGTCGTTCAACGAAGAAAGCCGATCTTGCAGCAGCAAAATCTCTTTCATCTCGCCCTCAGAGAGGTGACTTAGGTTGATGGCCAAAACGATTTTTTCAGCAAATTGTATGAGGGGGTTGACTATATTCTACAAGAAGAAATCCTAAGAGTTAAAAGGGGGGGTACCCCCTCTCTTTATGCGTTCCTCGTACCTCGGAATCGTATCGGAAAGAATCCTACCGATCGCAACGATGTAAGCGCGCTGCACGACGCAGCTGCGTATGCGAATGCAATAGCGTGAGCGATTGAGTTGATCAAGACGTGGTGAAAATAATTTGTAATACATTCGCCGCCGAATCGTTTTCATCATGTAACAAATGGAGAATGACAATGCATAACCCGACCGATGAAGACTTAATGGCGTACGTTGATGGCGAGCTCGACAATCAGTCTGAGCTCAAAGATCACATCGCCGCCAACATAGATAAATACTATGCGCGGATGTGGCCATTCATTTTTACACGTCGATTAATGAAGATGCTTTGATACGTAGACGACGGCGTAACAAGAGAGTAGTATCGAACGTGTTCGAAACGAACGGAAACTTGGGAAATTAAAAATGAGCTACGGAATTGAAGAACATTACGAATACCAATACGACTCTGCTACTGCGATTGATCGCGATGAGGCAATGCAAGTTGGAAGATTCAGAAGAGATCGCTACTGGGTTTTATCTGACCGAGATGTTTGGCATCAAAACCCATACTACACGGGCGTACCAGCTGGCGAGATTCTTGATCTTTTACCGCAACCACATCCTGAGTCATGGGATTACGATGAGGATGGAAACCCAATCTATTACCCGTGGTAAGGATCATCACAAAGGGCATCTTGCGGTGCCCTTGCTGATGCGTCTTGCATCTAACTTGGGAACTAGAACATGAACAATATGCAATACAACGATGACACCAACGCAGTCTTTGACAATGCCGAGATGTACATTGATAACGTGAAGAGCGAGTACATGTACATGTACTCAGATGATACGCACGATTTTTTCAAGCACATTGATACTCGAAAATATGAAAAGGCGATTAAAGTTCAATCGCCTAGAGTGTAAGGATCATCACAAAGGGCATCTTGCGGTGCCCTTGCTGATGCGCCTTGCATCGTAACCTTGGGAAAAATTGTGGAACTAAACTATAACCAAATTCAGGTACGGATCGCAGAGCTTGAGCGTAACGCTAAGGTGCTGCAGTACGTCACCTTGAAAAACGCGCTACGTAACAAAGCGCAGGAAATGCGAAAGCTTGCATTGCCATGTGTGCAGCAAAACAAAACCGGAGTAGTTGCATTGAACGATCTACCTAGTTCGATCCTGATGTTGCATCAGGTTAGCAACACTCGCGTTGATGGCGTGATTGAAGTACCGCGTGGCCGCCGTGCTAAGCGTGCGTTCACGATCACCTATCGAAAACCATCAACTGCCAGTTGCGCTTTTCGAATTGGCGAAAGAGTTACCGCGCGATGATCAAGGTAACCTTGATGCTTCTGTTGGGTATTCTGGGAGTGGCGGCAGCATTGCTGTCGCTTCTCTCAGCGATGGATGGCAACGTAATTGAGTCAGCTGCACTAGCGATCGGATGCATTGGTGGCCTGGGCATGCTCAAGTTCGTCGAACTGACATGGCCAATGGACTAGCATCGATGGGTAGCTCGAGCGGGAGCTCGGGCTGCTCAGCTCAAACCCATATAAAAACCAGCTAGGCCGCAAGCGTCCTTGCACACATGATAAAATGCAGCAAGGCCGCAAGCATTTATAAAAATGCACGCAGGCCGCAAGCACTGGCACACGCACGCGCGGATCACCACCACCAACACCCACACAAAACCCCCCAAAACTAAACGGGGTTAGGGGGGTGGAGCGATTCCCCCTCTAAATTTCTCTGATTTTCTACTGCTTCTGTGAATGCATCAGTGCATCTCAATTCTGTTACGCGCTCGTGATACGTGCTAAAATCATCTTGCTTTTTCACAAACTTGGGAATTAACCATGTCAGCATTAACTGATGCACGCGCATACGTTGGGGGTTTATCAGCACCAAGCAAGATGCCGTGCCATTCTTACAATCTTCCCGCACATAAGTGCAACGTAGGGTCACAGCTGTCGAAGCTTTCCGGTTCGGTATGTTCCGATTGCTACGCCTTGAAAGGTCGTTACTTATTTCGCAACGTTCAGAATGCACTGAAGCGTAGGCTTGCAACGATCCACAAAAAAAATTGGTCTATGAACATGGCGCGCAGCATTAACAACGCACCATTCTTTCGTTGGCACGATAGCGGAGACATTCAAAGTCTGCGCCATTTGCACAACATCGTTGACGTAGCCAAGCGCACGCCTGATACCTTGCATTGGTTGCCAACTCGTGAAGTTGGAATTGTTCGCGATTTCCTACGCAATCAATCAGCACCATCAAATCTAATCATCCGTGTTAGCGCTGCCATGATTGACGGACCACGTCCGAAACATTTTGCACACACCAGCACGGTACACGATAGGACCATACCGACAGACTCGCATGTATGCCCAGCATCTACGCAAGACAATAAGTGCGGAGACTGTCGCGCTTGCTGGTCTCAAGACGTTAGCAATATTTCTTACCCACACCATTGATAGACAGCCCCAGCCCTTACCCGCAGGGTATAAAAACCGATGCAAGCACCCTTGCGTCGGTCAATGGGGCGCAAGCTTGCATAAATACTGGGGCGCAAGCTGGCCGCAAGTGGATCTTGTTACGCCCTCGTGCTAGAATCTTTCTGCTTTTTCATCAACTTGGGAATCAACTATGCATAAGAGAATTGCTCTTAAAAACCTGAAGCATGCAGCCTATGCATCTCAGGAGACGCATTGCTTCAATGCCACCATCTACTTAGATGGCGAGCGTGCGTTCAAAGTATCTAACGAAGGTTCGGGTGGCCCGAACGAATACTTTCCATACCAACGACAAGGTGAGCGTGACTTTCAATCTTCTTACCGCTACGTCAGTGACGCAGCTAGGGATTGGGTGAAAGAAACCGACCCTGATTTCTATGACCTTATCAAAGATGACGAGGATGATTGGGCATCCTTAGATTGGGTCGTGACGCATCTCATCAATGAGCATCTGCTCTTGAAGCACATGCGTGATGTCATGAAACGCAAGGTTGTGTTCTTAGATCGTGATGACAGCAAGGTCTACACCATCACGGAGAAACCCACGCCAGACAAGATTGATTACTTACGTCGTCAACATCCTAAGTGGCAACTTTTTAACGACATAGGTGAAGACGAACGTCTTGCCTTATGGAGACGCGCATGAACGAAATCAAAATCATCAACAACCATGTGAATGGCATCGTTACGATCGGTTCCATCATCACTTACCACATTGTTCTGCATGAAAAGCGTGGTGATACCTACGTCAAGATCGTAGATGAAGAACGCACGGGTGAAGTAGTAGAGATCGACAACGGTTTCTTTCGTGTCATCACTGACATTGAGTACTTACCCGAAGTGGAATACGTGGATTTCAATTTCGTTTTAGAGATTGGCCCATCACGACCAGACATCCTTGCGGATCTTAAGCCCAAGCTAAGCATCATGTCCTTACTGGATTGGAGGAAAAAATCATGACGACATTAGAAGCACACCATGACGGCAAGATTTCCTGCGGGAAATGCGGTCTATGGGCTTACGAACGTGGAGGTGCAATTGACTACAGCCCACGGCACGATACTTTCCTTTGCGTTAATTGCAAAGACGATGAAGATAATGATCTTGCTGATGAGGTCAACGAGTATGCTCAGAAACATGGCTTTGAAGAGATGTTAACTGGCGGTGGATGCACAGCATTCACTAACACATTTGAGATGCCTGATAACTCTATGTTTCTCATCACTGAAGAGGATGGTTGCAATATTCCAGAAGCAATGGACGAAGCATGTGTCGTAGGTCGTTACACAGATGGCATGGATGTTTGTCTTGCGACTCGCAAAGGCACCTTTGCTCAATGCATTGGGATCGCCTTAGAAGCCAAAGAGAATTGGGAACCATCACCTCCTCATGGAGATCTGTTATGACCGTTCTCCTACGATGAATGACCGCTCTAATGCAGGACGTTTGCTGAACTCATTCAAGAAACGCAGAGACTTTACGTGTCGTCTCTGCGAGAAACCTTTTCAAAGCATGAATGCGTACAGCATCTGGTGTTCAACTGCATGCCGAGTCAAGGGCAATCGTTTGAACAACGCTGCCGCCGATCCTCACAAACTGACTGTCGCTGAACGTCGAGGCCCCGACTTGCGTGGTACTCCGTCACTCAAAAAAAATAGGGAGATAACATGAAAGACAGAAAAATTCTTTGGTGGCTTACGGCTTCCATTGCCTGCCTCGGATTGATTTTCTTTGCTTGGAAAAACAACATGGCTCAAGAAGTCATTTGGCTTGGGACTTTGATCACATGCCTCGCATTACCTGCTTGGGCCATGCTTCTGGATGATGACAACGCAGAGATGTAACGCCAGAAATTAATCTTCCTCAACGAGCTCGGCATCTTCGATGTCATCGATGTCAAGATCGTCGGGCGCAAGCTCGTCTTGTTTAACCCTGGCCTCCAGCACGGGCGCAAGTTGGTTCGAATCAATGAGCTCACGTAGCCTGCTCTCAACTTCACTCCGATCCATCTGGCTGATCGATCCGTACTTCACTTCCTTCCGATCCACCATCAGGCCTGCAAGCTTGGCCCTCCCTAACTCAGCCTGGACCGCAGGCCCATAGCTCCCATCTTCAAGCGCTGCATCACGGATTGTCTGCAGATCTCGAGCCACCTTCTCAAACGTGATCTCGTACTTCTGTTGCTGGATATGTTGCAACTCATGAATCCGATCTTGTACGTAACGGAACTTGGGACTGTTGAGTAGCTGAGTTGAAACTTCTTGAGGATGTTTGTAACCAGCACGGTGAGCACACTCGTAGTTGGGGAGATCGTGATACACATACAGCTGCACGAACTTCTGTTGCATCTTCGTAAGCTTGGGTTGTTTTTGGTAGACAGGGTACCGATGGTGATTGTCGGTAATGTCTGCCGCCTGAGTATTTTCAGCCATGCCTGTATTCTGACCTTAATCTTTCCCATTTGAAAACCTCTTTCAAAATTTTTTTTTCTTCTACCTCTACAGTGAGAGAGAGGGTACCGAGGTGAGAAAATTTTAATTTTTCTCTCCCTCTCTTTAGAGAGTATGACACCATGTCATCATGCCTACCTTATAGAATGCGGCCTCCAGCGGGGTACACATGATGACATAGGTAGGCATAGACTATGACACCATGTGTACCCTATTTCCCTTATAAAACAAACACTTAACATAGGGTAGGTATGAAATAAACTGACCCCACTATGTGTACCTAAACAGGGTAGCGCCGAGCTAGAATTCACTTTAACTTTGTCTCCTAAGTTGATTTAACTTGCCTCCCATTTGAGCTTGCCTTGAAGGGGATGTGTATCCACTCGGGGGCGGCTTGGAGTATTCCATCCACGACCTGCTGTTTGGGTTTGGCCTAAGCATTTCCAGCCTGCACCACGGAGGCTGTCACCGCTCTCACTTTCCAGGGTATAGGTGATGAGTTTTGTGTAGCCCATTGCTTTTGCAGCACGCCAGCAGGCACCGTACAACATTGAGCAGGCGTTCCTACTACCATCGGTAGCTACGCGGTTGACCTCCAAGGTCCAACCGTTATCCACTACCCGAGACACTGGCCTTCCAACAATAGCTACGCCTCTCACTTCATCCTTGTCATCAGCCACAGCGATTGAGAACTTGGAGCCAGGCACAGGCTTGTGATGACGATGATGTTGTTCCACGAAGGCGTTCGCTTCAGTCAGTGTTGTCGGGACGATCCGCAACATTAAACTTTCCTTCAAACCGCTTTCTTGTGTCAGATTCCCAGCTTCCCATGCGTTGTCCTCTGTTATCAGCACGACCATCCATCGGGGTGTTGACACGTTGCACCTCGAGCTTCCGCACGTAGGCCCACTGCTTAATCCATGACTCATCCACCACGTCACCGCCGGGGATGTGATAGCGATTAAGATTGCTGATGTCCTGCACGAATTCGTACGGACCTACCAACAGGTTATAGCGTGGCACTTGACGTTCCATGCATCTCCTCCTCAATGTCTAAGATCATACGGCCTAAGCGCTCCACCACTTGGGGCACCACGGCATTGCCTAATCCTTTAAGTCGGTCCACCCGATGGGGAACCCCATTAGCCACTCGACCCACGTCGGGTTCAGGCTCCCAGTGTTGGGCGACTGTCCCACTACCCGACTCAGGTTCGGGGTGTTGCGATCCCCAATCCCCTCCACTCTGCCATCCTTCCAATCTCTTGCCGCCGGGGTAGGCCACAGGGCGACTGCTGTTGCCAGCCCATCCCCGCTGTTCTTGCTCAACCCCTTGCGATTGTAGTTGCCGTTCTGGGTGGGGGTCGGCCATAGGTTGTGACGTGCCATCGTGTCCAAGCTGGGCATCCCTGCTCCCTTGAACGTTGTGCCGTCCTTGCGTTGACCATTCTGCCCCGTTCCGTAAGGCTGGGCCGTTGGCGTGGGCACAAATCCAGACTCGATTGCGAATGTGGTGGGCATCTGCGGCACAAGCCGGAATAACAAACGCCCCTGCGGAGTAACCCGCTTCTTCCAAGTCAGCGAGGCACTGGTCGAGTTCCATACTGATGATTCCAGGCACGTTTTCGCCAAGCACCCAAGCTGGCTGAACCTCCCGTATAACTCGTAACATCTCCGGCCAGAGATGGCGGTCATCTTCCTTGCCTCGCTGCTCCCCAGCGTGGGAGAAAGGCTGGCAGGGGAACCCTCCGCAAACAAGCTCAACTGCCCCTTGGTATTGTCGTCCATCGATCTTCCTTATGTCCTCATGGATGATGGCATCAGGCCAGTGCTTCTGCAGGATGCGCCGACAGAACGGCTCAATCTCACAGAAGGCCACAGTCTCCATGCCTACCCGCTCGAGACCGAGGCTAAACCCCCCGATCCCGCTGAACAAATCAAGAACTCTCATGCCCATTCCGTTATACTCCCAATGTGCATCCATCCAGATGCATGAGTGAAAAAGCACGGGGATAAGCGGTCCTTGTTTCCCAAGGCAGGGATCGCCTCCCCTTTCATTCCACTTCCCACGGCTTCTGCATATCATTCGATGCTAGGTAATGCCACACCGCTTTGCCAGGGTCAGCGTATGTCTTAACCTTATCCCCCAAATACTTTTGCACGTAAGTCACTGCTTTTTGACAAGCATTAATACCGTTAGGCATCTTCGCTTTCTTCAATGCCTGACGTGCCAAGATCTCTAGTTCCTTGCGTCGGTAAAAAACGGTGCTCTCCATTGCCTGCATAAGGACACGAGCAATGATTACCTGATCTTCTTCTGATACTTGTTTGCCTGGGGTGACGGGCGTGAACGCATTGACCTTCCACTCACCCTCATCAAAGTCGAATGCCGCCAGATGTTCGTTGGGTTCTTGTGCATTACGGGCCTCATAGAAGAGATTCACATCAGGCTTCTCGCCCAATAGCTTGATGCCGCTATCGAACCAGCCTGCGAAGGCGCTGCCTCCCCGTGCTGACATGAAGCTCTTGTCATCAGCACGTTCTTTGCCGGTGTGATGGGCGACAATCACACAGATATTGTGCGCCTCAATCAAGAGATCGATGCGATCCAATAGCTTGTGAATCTCAGCGTTGTTGTTCTCTTCTCCATCAAAGAAGTTAATGATGGGGTCGATCATGACGAGGTCGGGTTCGTGATAAGCGATCTCATCGCTGATCATCTGGATGTCACCGTCTCGCATCAGGTTCTTGCGTAGGCGCCCACTCGGAATCAGGTTGCTGTACCCCAGCTGCAGGAGATCAGGATCGGATTCAAACTTCCGATAGTACATTTCAACTCGGCTCTTGATGAACTCACGGATGATTTCCGCTTGTAACCACACCACCTTAAGCGGTCGGCTGAATGGTACCCCCATGAATTCAGTGCCCGTTGTAGCAGCGGCGGCAAAGGCACCAAGCCAGTTCGACTTACCGATCTTGGGCTTACCTAACAGCAGCACCCTTGAGCGTTGAAAGACAAAGCGATCACCCCAGTACTGCTCAACCGTGGAATCATCTAACTCAGTCCAACTCTCGTGGGTGAATACCTCTAACCCCAGCGGGTGCTTTACTTCTGCAGGCTCCGCTTCGATGGGATCTTCCTGGCTCTGGATTTCCTTGAGCTCTTCAGTGAGATCGACGTGCCAGTTACTTGTCTGCCACCTCAACGCACCACCATCGACATCTTCAGGGTGCCGTTGGATATGACCATGGATAATGCTGACCGTTGTCTGCGTGACTTCGATCAGTCCCATGGGTGGGGCTAAGGTTTGATTCCAATCCTGGGCTTTGATCAACACCTCTCGCTGACCCCAACCTTCCTTGATCCACCGGCCAACCAGCCGTGCCAAGGTATCGTTGCGCTCACCCATCTTGACTGGGTCTTCAGTCAGATGCTGCGTGATCTTCTGGACTTTGCCTTCGTTGTTGAACGCTAAGATGTTCTCAAGATCGGTTTGGTTCAGCGCAGGGAGATCGTCCATGTCTTCAGCAATGAAGTGCTCGTCGATCTTCCATTCGTATCCTTTGCTGGGTGTGATCAGGACGTAGCCGCCTTCACCACGGACATCCAGTTTGTTGGAGCCAGTGGAGTTACGGACGTTGACTCCACCAATGGAGTAGAAGAAATGAGAGCCACCTCGAGGCGTCTTCTGCCTTAACGGGGTACGACTGACACCTCCCTGACTAATCCATTCGACCGCCTGATCCGAGTCAGCATCCAAGACAGCGAAGGTAATGCCGGTGATCGCTGCCCAATTGGCCTTGGGATACATCTGATGCCATGTCTTGACCTCTTCCCACGTAGGTTGAGCACGTTGGTAGTGCTTCCAACTTACCCGTGGTGTCTTGGCCCAACGTGCAGTAAGGGTGGGTTCATCATCAAAGGGATGGCGGCTGCGAAAGAACTTAGGGACCACGTCGGTAGGACTACCGCATGGAATAAGGTGGAACCTGTGTTGCCACAGATTCTCCAAGATCTCTAATGCTGCCTCAGGTGATAGGTTTTCCCCACCACCCGTTGGCAGAAGCAAAGCCATCAACTTCTCACATGTTCAACCCCCAGCCTGACATGCATCGCAGGACTACGTGTCTTGCTGACATCATCAGGCTGAGCGATTTTTGAATTGATCTCCTCGGCAGGACCAAATATCGATTCCCAATCTAGCTCCCCATTGGAAGCCACGATAAATTTCTTAGCTTGCTTCACTGCTGGTGAGCGGGTGAGGTAACGGTACTGCCTGATGGACCCTTGATTGATGCCTGTTCGACGAGAAACCTCATCGTCTCCAAGCTTCCAGATCCATTCAGCTAAAGTAATCTTTTTCTTTGTGGACATATTCTGAAAAAGTTCAACGTTTTGTTGTATAGGATATGCGAAAAAGTGTAACTTTTTTCTTGACTCACCGTCAAGCGCATGCGATAAACGATCTGTGATGTGGTGTGTGTGTATAGAAAAGATAGGAGAATTGCCATGGAGTTGCTGTGCTTAAAAGCTCTTCATTCCCAGTTCAAAACAAAGATTAAAAAACTTGAGCGCGAACTGGCGAAGGTCGAACGTGACCTTCTAGACCATCCCGAAATCCAAGAAGCCATCCTTCCCCTGCACAACGCTGGCGGCAGTAGAACTGTCAATGGTGTCTGTGTGGAGCTGCGTCGAACGCATCATTGGGATCAGGAAATGCTGACTGATATCTGCGACCGGATCGAACGTCCTCATTGGCCTCACTTCATTAAGGAAGTCACTACCTTAAAGGTAGATAACCGAGAGTGGATGAAGTGGGCGGCTGCTAATTTAGATGCTGCTGACATGTTCACCCCAGCCTACGGCCTGAGTGTAAGCCAGCCCAAGGTGAAGGAAGTGAAGGAGGATGAGGATGACTGAAGCCACAAAGCTTGAGATTTCCTTCACCCCGAAACAAATTTCCTACCTAGCTCATACGAGTTGCAAGTCGTTTATTCATGACCAATACGAACGTTTTGAATTTGATGACTCGGATGAGAATGTGAACTACATGGGGTTTCCCGTTCTAGGCTGGCTGCACTGGCTTGAGAACGACTCATACCTCTCGGCCCTGATCATGCAGCAATTTTGTATTGCACGGGGTTGCCGCGCATCCATCCTCACCGATGAACACAGAGGGGAATGGGTAGTGTGGACCGATGATCCACTTGATATGGAGGAAACAGCATGAGTAACCAGTTCGATGACATCTATTACGTGGACGAACCGACCGTTTACTTAGGAACGCTGAAAGCTGGAGACAGGTTTTGGTTTCGCGGCGATTGGCGAACGGAACCCGGAATCTACACCCTAGATGGTTTCGACGACTTGAAAGATCCTGTCGTCAGGGAATTTAAGGATGCTTGGGACACCGGGGCATGGTTCGCAAACGTATCTGTTGTACCAATCGATGAGAAAAAGACATCACAGAAATCAACCAACCAAAAGGAGGACATGAATGTCACTACTTGAAGAAGTCTCTCGTCAAGGAGAGATCCCGCCCTTACGAATGAACATTCAAGGGACGGATGGAATTGGTAAGAGCACGTTTGGAACGGGTGCTCCTGACCCGATCTTCATCCAAGCAGAGGATGGCCTCAGTTACTTAGATGTTGATCGCTTCCCTCTATGTAATACATGGAGCGACCTGATGGATCAGGTTGAGACGTTGTACAAGGACGACCACAAGTTTAAGACCGTCGTCCTTGATACCACGGATGCCGCCGGGAATCTTTGCGAACAGCATGTTTGTGAAGATAACTCATGGAAATCTATCCAAGCACCTGGCTGGGGCAAAGGGCCAGCTGAACTGCGCCTTGTGTGGGCACATCTTCTTGATGGACTCAACGCACTGCGAGTAGATCGCCAGATGAATGTGATCTTGCTCTCGCATGTCGAGGCAAAGATCTTCAGCGATCCGAGTGAAGGAGACTACAACCGTTGGGAAATGCGTTGCGATAAGAACGTCAATGCATTGATCAAGGATTGGGTGGACTTCAATTTCTTTGCTAACTACGAGCTCAACAAGATCTCTGACAAGCAAGAGAGAAAGAACCGTGCCATTGCGTATGGAAAGCGCAAGTTGTTCACGAGCTTCAATGCTTCGTTCGATGCGAAGTCACGCTTGGAACTTCCCAAGGAACTTGAATTCACTTGGGAATCTTTCGCTGATGCCTACACCAAGGCGTTATCAAATCAACAATCTGAAGCCGCGTAAGGAGAACGAACGATGGCATTTGACAAACTAGATCTGACCCAAGTTGAAGACACCAGTGGTGACTTCGATCCTATCCCTGAAGGGAAGTACATGTTGCAAGCAGTTCATTGGAAGGATGATCCTTCAAGCACGGGGAAACCTATGCTGACTGTCCAGTTCTCAGTGGCGGAAGGTAATCATCATGACCGCATGATCTTTGAGAACTTTGTCTTAACCAACCCCGTTGCCTTGGGACGCTTGAAGTCTTGGGTCGCTTCTTGTGGGTTGGAATCGGAGATTAAAGACTTCAACTCTTCGCACATGGATGACTTGATGAACACGAAGTTCCAAGCCAACGTCAAGGTTCAGCCGCCAAAGGATGGGTACGGGGCATCCAACGGAGTGAAGTCTTTCCTACGTCCAAGCAATGGTGATCAAGCTCAAGAGGTAGAGACATCTACTCCTGAGGCACCGGCTCAATCTAAACCCAAGTGGAGCAAGTGATTGGAGGAAGACGATATGTATCGCATGTTATTTGAAGATCCAAATAACCCAGAGCGGGAAGAGATCCTCAATATCATCGCTGACTGTATCGATGACCTGAGTGATCAAGGGTTTGATGACAAGGATGTCATCGAATGCACAGTTAAATACGCGCTCACGTTAGCTTACTTAATGACCACGGAAGAGAGCATGGATGAGCTAGTCGAATCCATTAAAACCAGCGCTCTAGAAGTCAGAGAGCAAGCCATGAAAGCAAATAAGAGGAATCTCAATTGATTAATACGCAAAAACTTTCGCTGCGTGCTGCTGTTAAAGGCATGTATGCCATTCAAAAAACACGGATCAAGGTAGGCAACAACATCGTTGCAAACTTTAAGGTGAAGCTAGGGCAAGAACCTGGCAAGCCGGAGGAGGAGTTGGATGCTGATGCCAAGATGTTGCTGAGCCAGCTGCGACTCTCTTTCAAAAAGATCACCGAAGGGGTGGTGTCCATGACGCCAAAGAAGTTTAAGGCCGATGGCATTATCTCGGACTACACCGAGTACGCTTTGATCCAGCAGTACATCCAGCTTGAAGAGGCTGAGAGTACTTCGTTACGTAACATTCACTATGCGGTACGTAACTTCCCCATCTACTACACCTTCCTTGAAGAAGTTAAAGGATGTGGTCCGTTGATGGCGGCAGTCATCATCAGTGAGTACGACATTCACAAGGCCGAGTACCCGAGCTCACTGCATAAGTATGCTGGGCTGGACGTGGTCAAAGGTGAGGGGCGATCCCGTAAGGCGCATCACCTTGAGGACGATACCTACCTTGATGCCAATGGTAAGGAACAGACCAAGAAGTCGATTACTTTTAATCCTTTCCTGAAGACCAAGTTGATCGGTGTCTTAGGTAGCTCCTTCATTAAAACGGGTGGGTATTACCGCACGGTTTATGACAACTACAAAGAGCGACTTGCCCACATGCCTGCTCATGAAGAGAAGAGCAAAGGCCATCGTCACAACATGGCCGTGAGGTACATGGTCAAGAGATTCCTCGTGGATCTTTATGTGGCATGGCGGAAGCTTGAAGGATTGCCAGTGGCATCTGAATACAGTGAGGGGAAGTTAGGAATTAAACACAAGGCGGCTTAAGCCAATTAAGCCTAGACAACCAGAAAATTCGAGCGAGCCAGAATACCGAAGACACCCAGCAAAAACAAGCGAGCCAGGTGGTTCAAATACAACCATGGGAGAAAAGCGAGCCATCATGGTGTAGAAAACCAGCGGGAGAAAGCGAGCCATATAAATATTGGCAACCACGAGAAGAAAGCGAGCCATCTGCAAGGAGACACCCAAGAAAGGCAAGCGAGCCACGGCAATTTAGAAAACCAGGGTACGAAAGCGAGCCAGTACGAAGTAGACACTCAGCGAAAGAAAGCGAGTCATGGGGAAATAGGAACCCATTAACCTGAAATGAGCCAGTCATCTCAAGACAACCACTGAAGCAAAGCGAGCCAAAAACGGGGAGACAACCAGACATCGTTAGCGAGCCAGAAAACAGCAGTCAACCAATATGTAAAAGCGGGCCAACTGTATATAGAAACCCAACTGTCGTTAGCGAGCCATACGCATTGAGACAACCAGCGATGAAAAGCGAGCTAAAAAGAGGGAGACAACCACATTGTGTGAGCGAGCCATATGCAATGAGACAACCACTGAATGGAAGCGAGCCAGCAGATAAAAGACAACCACGGATTCGAAGCGAGCCATTGAGCCGAAGAAAACCAGAGAATGGAAGCGAGCCGAAATCAGGAAATCACCCTATAGATAAGAGCGAAACATGAAGTTACGTTACTACCAACAAGAAGCCCTAGACGGTCTAAACCATTGGTTTGCTACGCAGTCTCGTGATGCGTACCCACTCCTTGTGTTACCCACGGGGAGTGGGAAAACCATTGTGTTTGTCTCGTTGATCAAAGAGATCCTCGAGATCGCACCCAAGAACCGCATCCTCATCTTGGCTCACCGCCAAGAGTTGATTGCTCAAGCTAAAGATAAACTGCTCATGGTCTGGCCCGATGCACCATGCAGCATCATGGCGGCAGGACTTAAAGAGTTCGATGCCAGTGCCTCCATTGTGATTGCCAGTCGAGACACCTTGGCCTCCAAGAAACGTCTTGAAGCAGCACCTCCCTTTGATTTCATTGTGGTGGATGAAGCCCACCATGTGTCACTTGAAACTGAAACTCAGTACCGCAAGATACTGGATCATTTCAGGGAGTTGGGCGATCCGTGGATCATGGGCTGCACGGCTACGCCTTATCGCATGGGCCAAGGCTACATCTATGGATTACAAGATCAGTTCTTTCGAGGGGTGGCTTATCAGGTAGGCATCCCTGAGCTCATTAAACACGGTCATCTTTCTCGTTTGTCTGCGTTTGCTGTGAACAAGCAGGCCGTCATCGATGCATCCAAAGTACAGCTTAAATTTAAGGGCGGTGACTATCGGGAAGGCGAGCTTGCAGAACTGGCCATGCATGAAGAAACCATCTTGGCCATCATCGCTGATTGGATTGATAAGGCTTACACCAAGGGTCGTCTTAGCACGGTGTTCTTTTGCGTGACCATCGCTCATGCCGAGAAGATGACGGACTTCTTGAGAGAAGCAAAGATATCAGCTGCACTTATCACTGCTGAAACTCCCAACGATGAGCGAGCTCAGATCCTTAAGGACTTTGAGAACGGTAAGATTAATGCGCTATGCAACGTTGCTGTGCTGACCGAAGGTTGGGATGCACCACGCACTGACTGTATTGCTATCCTACGTCCCACTAAATCACTGGGGCTTTATGTCCAGATCTGTGGCCGTGGTATGCGCCCATGGGGAGAGAAAGAGAACTGCCTACTTCTAGACTATGGT
>VTLG01009422.1_pt1 | contig 34383 bp, 59 predicted proteins | sample 4694571 | NCBI WGS metagenome assembly VTLG01 (sample SAMN12604809, study PRJNA352737) | marine metagenome | biome: ENVO:00000447; feature: ENVO:00000209|ENVO:00000569|ENVO:01000036; material: ENVO:00002151; isolation source: viral sequences binned using virsorter ...
GCTAAAAAGAGAGAATTGAAGGGTACACCATACAAATACACAGAAAGCACTAGAAAGTTTGCTGTTGTGCCTGTTGAGGGCGTTGTAGACTACGAGGGAGAGCCATTTACAATAGGATTAAACGATAAAACTCCAAGAGATTTTTTTATGAGGTTATATTGTATAAGATATGAAACTACACTAAGGATACTTCCAGCATGATATATGCAAAAAATATAAATAAAAGGCTAATGGGATTTAAGCAGTTTTGGGAAGATTACACTCCAACTACACTTGCGAGTGAGATTCAGTTGCAACATAAAGATATACCTTTTTGTGGTACTGCTGATTTTATAGGTATGATTGTAGATAAAAAGACAAATAAGAATGATGTAACCCTTATCGATTATAAAACAGGAAACCCTTTTAAAGTCCATCAAGTCCAATTATCTGCTTATGCGATGATATGGAATAAATTATTTCCTAAATATAAAGTAGAAAAGATAGCAACCCTGCACTTAAAGGACACTTGGATTAAAAAACCCACATATACACTTAAGTATTATAATATTGACTATAATTTGGTAAAAAATGTATATGATGTCTGGAAGTGGGACAATGAAGATGCTAAAGGCAATGCGCCTAAGCCTAATTTTAGCAAGAAGTTTCCAACGAAGTTTAGTTTAACAAGGGAGGAGAAATGATGGAGAGTAAAGAAGAAAGTAATTTAGTTGAACAATTAAACTCTATACTTGGTAACATGGTAACAAAAAAATCTTATGAACATGATAGGTTAATGGGCAATAGTCGTATAAATGAAAAGATTAAAGAACTAGAAAAGAGCAACAGGGAACTATCTGAAGAACTTTTATCTATGTCTGTTAGAGAATCAAATACAAGAGATTGGGTGCAAAACCAAATAAAAGAACTAACTGGAATAGAGCAAGACCAAGAATTAAAAAAGGGCAGTTTTTCTGACAGAGTTTATTTTATTAAGTGTTCCGATAAAATAAAAATAGGAATAAGCAAATCACCCAAGCATAGACTTCAAGGATTACAAACTGCAAATCCATATAAATTAGAATTACTTGCAGACTTTGAAGCATTGGGTTGGTATGAAAAAAGCCTCCATGAGATTTATGATAAATATAGGATGCTTGGAGAATGGTTTGAATTAAATGACCAAATATTGAAAGATATAGAAACAATGAAAGAGATAGGTTTGAAAGAATTTATCAATGAAAAGGAGAAAAAAGATGAAAGTAACATATAAAACAGGCAAATTCACCGTAGAGGCAGAAGGAAGTTCAACTGAGGTATTTGAGCAGCTAGCTTCTTTCGATAGTGTATTTGGTAATTGTGTTAATAAAGCTAATGGTAGCGAGAATATTGGCTTTAGGCATAGAGAGGTTGATGGGAATCATTATTATGAGATGTATGATAAAGATTCTTTCCACACTCTTAAATTTGGCAAAACCAAAAAAGATGGAAGTTTATTTCCAAGAAGAAAAGATACAGATGGAAATTATTTCCCAGATGGTGGTTGGGTTAAATATGACCCTAATGCTCCAAAAGTTAAATCTGCTTCAAAAGAAAAAGCAGCAGATGGAGACATTCCATTCTAATGAAAATAAAAGTAGCCATAGAGAAAGACGGAAAGCAGTATTATGCTGACGGAGACAAAGTATTCTCTTGGCTAATGGAACGATACTCAAAATACCAAGGAAGAAAAACTGCTGGTACAGTTATGCCTTACGATGAAAGAGTAAATAACTTTTTTATTCAGATAGCTAGTGAGGGAGCTTGGCTAGATGATATGCGTAAGGCTTTCCCTGGTATTAATATCCAAAACGAACTGGACAAAGCTAAGGCTTGGCTATTATCTAATAAGGCGCACAAGAAAGATTTAAAGAAGTTTTGTTATAATTGGATTAGCAAAGCCAGACCAGAGACAACCGTTCTTCACGACAAGACCAGAGCAGATGTTCTAAGACAAAGAAAGCAGTTTGCTGCGAACAATAATTTATATGCTGAGGAAGATTGCGCAGAGCCTGTAGAAATTAAAGATATTTTAAAAAACTACAAAAACTTAGATGACTGATAACTTAAATAAAAACATACAAATCCTTTATAGCGCACTAGAGGTAGCTAGGGAAGGCTTGAAGATGTTAGAGGATAGAGACCCAATAGCAAAGACAACTCTAATGGAAATCGATAAAATATGTAATAAAATATGGGAAGAATAGCTATATTATGATGGCTACCCACGAAGGTTTTCTTTCCTTTCGCCCTTCTCACAGGTCTACACTTACTCCTGGGGTAGCCACTCTTTTTTATGGCTGTAATTAAAAAGCTACCCAAAGATGAATACACTTGTTATATGTGTAAAGAATATTGTTTTATAAAGCACAAATATATTTACCAGACATTTGATTTTTCTCCAGAGCGCCCATCTATAGAGTTTGAGATATGTCCTAAGTGTGCGATTAGGGAGTCTAAGTATAAAAAGTTAGACCAACTTGATAAGTTTTTAGCAAAAGGAAAAATATGATTACAGAAGAAATAGAAGAACAATACCCAGAATGTACAGATGAGTTGTTGGAAAATTTCCAAAAGGCATATAAATTATGGTGTCAAAAGCAATCTGATTATGGGGACGGAAATATCAGGCTTGGGCTAGATATCTCATCCAAGGATTCCTCCTTTCACGCACAAAATAGCGCTCTAGCCCAGCTTGGTATTATCATAAGAATGAACGACAAAATCCAAAGACTATTTAATATTTACAGAAAAAACATATTTTATGAAAAAGGAATGGATGTTCCTGATGAATCTATTGAAGATACTTGCACAGACATTATGAACTATGCAAATATGCTTATGGTGTTATTAAAAGGAAAGTGGGGGAAGTAAGCCTTGCCTAAAGATAGCGAATTTAACAATGACAATAAATTTGATATAGACCTAAAGGTTGGACAAAGCTACGAAAAATCATTAGCCGAGATTTTAAGATTTGGGAAGGTTGAAGTTAAAACGGAGATTGATACATGGAGACATACAGGCAATATTGCTATTGAAATTAGATGTAGGGGTAAATTGTCTGGACTTTCTGTTACCGAAGCAGATTACTGGGCGCATATTTTATCCTATAGTGGTTTTATAAAGACAATAATTATATTTCCAGTTGGAGATTTAAAAAGAATTATTAAAACATTAAAGAGGAAGAACAAATTGAAATTAATAATGGGTGGAGACGACAATCAGTCTGAATTAGCTTTACTTCCCTTAAACCAGATAACTGACTTACTATAAGATGAAATGTTGGCATTGTAATAGCGAGGTTATATGGGGAGGCGACCATGATTATGAAGATTATGGCATGGAAGGTGAAGGTATTGTCAGTAATTTAAGTTGTAGTAAGTGTTCAGCATTTTATGAGTGTTACTTGCCTATTGAAGAGGAAAAAAAGTGTTCTTGTGAAAAATGTCGCAATGAAGTATATGAAATTTGTATGTGCAACCCAGTAATAAATACATAGGAGACACCATGAGCCATCCTTCAAAAATCAAGGGAAATAAGTTCGAGAGAGATGTAGTAAAGAAAGCAGAATTATTTGAGATAGATGGAAAGCGTGCCTGGGCTTCAGATGGAAGGTCTCTTGGGCTTGACCCAGAAGTTGATGTTGTTATAGGCAGTAAAAAATATAAAGATGAGATGCACATTCAATGCAAAATCAGAAAGCGCTTACCAGAATATATATTTCCTAAAAATGATGCTATAGATAGCCACATTATTAGAGAAGATAGAGGCGAAACCTATATAGTGCTTAGGTATGAGGATTATCTTGCAGAAATGAGGCGCTATCGCACCTTAAAACAGAAATTAGAGCTATATGAAGGCTCTACCAAGTCTCAACAAAAGTCATAGATACATCGTATGTCTGGTGTGCGACTTGTTTTGCTGTAAATGAAGACTTATCTAGCCTGCAAATTGCAAAATCATCTTTTGTCTTATCTGGCTGGAATATGAAAGGAATAGTCCCACCTAAAGTAAGTGTATAAAAATGAGATAATATACTTTCTTTCTTTGCTGCTGAAAATAAATTTCCAAATTCGTCATCGTCAGATGGGGATACATAATTAGAAAATAAAAATCTATCATTAAAGTTTTGAGGAAAAACTGAATCATGTGCTATGTAAGAGAATGAAAGTTCAAAGCTTCGCCTTCCATTAGAACCTATCGATGTTGATTCTTCACTATTCGTAAAAGGTCTGTATCTTCCAATCCAATTAGGTGGGCTGCTGTATGATACACTTACAACATCGCTGCCACCTATAGTTCTTTTTCTGCTAATTCCATCGTAGTCATAATTTACATTAAGATTTAAATCTGGGCTATTAGGCATATCCATATATCTACCAACAGAAATAGCGCCAACTTGAGGAATTACGGAGAAGTCTGAGCCATCTGAATCTAATCTAATTAGATAACCACGATTCTGTGCAAGGTCAGTAGCTGAGGCTATTTTTGGGGTAACTAATTTTATTCTATATCCATTCCAATCATATAGATGAGAATCTGGGGAATATTGGCTTTCTGTGAAAGCTGCGTTTGAATAATCTCCAGCCTCATCTATCACATTTATATATGTGTCATTTAGGGTAATATCTCCAAAATTATGCCCTAATATAGCATAGTAGTTTGCAGAAGATAAAAGCTTTTGTATTCCTTGGATTGATGTGTCTTTTGCTATTTCTATACCCCACCTTGTCCAATAATGGTCATCATATATATCTTCATCTTCTCCACCAGACCATGCACTATCAGAATATGTTGTTTTTGCAGGATTCATATTCCAAACTTCTTTAAAGTCTCCTGACATTGTTTGCACACCGTCACCTCCAACTCCTGCCCACTGATAATATGATATTGGAACATTTGTTGCCTTACAAAATTGCACATAATCTATAAAAATTCTCGGAGTCCCAACCGAACCATAAACGCTAGAATCTAAAGCCATTATTCACTCCTCTTTGCTATTAAATTTTCTAAAATTTTACTATTTGGCAAGCTTGTATTACCTGCTCTTTTTTTTCTATTAAGATAAAATCTTTTATCTTTGTTAACATAAGACAATAAAGAGTCTCCTTCAATAAAATATTTAAAAGATTTATTGTAATCTTCATATTTTGTCTCAGCTTCGCTCCACTTTCCAAAAATCCTATTTACCTCATCAGAGTGTTTTATAACAGGAACAGCAATAGAGCTATCTTTAAAGCGCATATATACTCTTGTAATATTTAAATTCCCTTCATATCTAATAAGCAAATTGCTTGCCACATTCTCTTTTATATTAGATATTAATATTCTATTTTTTCCCATTGACACATGACCCTCTGGAATTAAATCTCCAGTAAATGCGCCATTAAATCTTATATCAATAAGTCTTGCTCCAGCATAGCCAGACATAAATATTTCATTGTAATATTGGTCTATTCTAACCTTCATTGTTCTCCCAATAATTTTCAGGTGCGTAAAATGTAAGTCTTATATGTTGCATTGTGCCAGAGTAAAAATGATGATTTCCATTAAAATTTGGTTCTGTATAGTCATAAACCTCCCCACCTAAGCTAAAACTTGTCTCGCTTATCCATTCAAATCCATCTGGGTGGGATATTGTCCCTTCATCTACCTCAAGATACCAATAATATATACTTCCAGATGATATCATTCTACAACTTCTAACTGTCATACCATCTAAAGCTAAAAAGGCAGGCAACATTTCGCCATAATCTTCATAGTAAATGTTATATGTTGTATCACTTTCTGTCCACTCTATTCTTACTATCAAATCTGTTGTTTCTGCGTGACCATTAGAATTATGAACTCCTAAAGTGTATGATTGGTTTTCTATTATATTTCCATCTTCGTCTGTTGGAAATACAGATGGATTATTGTCAAGATATTGATTAAACAATGTTTGTAAGTCAATAGAAGGAGCAAATGGGTGGTTATCTCCTGTAACGATTCCGTCGTGCTGAAACATCGCCCTAAATGTTTCTTTGCCCAAGTAAGTCGTTCTATCAAAAGTAAATCCTTGTGACACATCTTCTTCCGAATAAGAAGTTGAAAATAGTTCAAAGTAACCTTCTGGTGCATCAGGGTCACTTCCACTTCCTTCTTCAGTTAACAGAGTCCCTACTGATGTGTACCTATTTAAACTTAAAATTCCAACAAAAGCTGTATCTCCAAGCAAATTGACATAGTCTTGGATTGTTATTTCGTAATTATAGTAACCTTGATACCAATTAACAAAAGCTTCTAACATTTCTCCCATTAAATAAGATAGACTTGGGTCGCTAAAAAACTCAGTAAGCTGGTCGTAAGCCGTTTGTGTTATGAGTTGCCCATTAATAAACCCATCTTGAAATTCGCTGGTTTGAGTATAATTTACACCATCTTGGTAATCGCCCATTAAATACATCCCCAAATCAACAGCGTGTGTGTCACCAATAGTTAAGCTGGATATAGTGCCATCGCCATTAATATCCCCATTTAAAACTTGAGTGTCTGTAGGAGTGGCAACTCCATCAAATATTTTTATATAGTAAATAATATCTCTTATGTTTACTTCGCCATTCATAGTTAGGTCACCTGGAACTTGGAAAAACTCTCCGTTTATATTATTATATTCAGCAAGAAGAATATCATAGTCCTCCCAACCTGTTACTCCATCATTGTCAAAGTCAGGGAGATTGACATAGTGAGGATTCCACGGAAAGATTATATATTCTACAAAACCTGATAGGTGCTGCCACAAATAATGTAAATCAATAGAAGTAAAAACTCCATCACCATCTATGTCGCCTGGCACTTCAGAGGAAAAATCCATTTGCTGTGCTACTGTTTGATAAGCTGTATATCCAGCAATGTAATCTTTCCAATCAATAGAGCCATCTAGGTTTGCGTCAGCATTTTCCATCCATGCAACATTAGGGGGGTCGACAGTTCCTGCATACATATTAGTAACATATTGCCAAATAGCTTGGAAATCATGTGTTGTAATATAGCCATCTCCATTAACATCCCAAGGTCTGTCTGGGGCATCTTCCATATCCTCATCATATAGACCTTCGTTTTGGTATTCGACAATTAATTCACTTAATAAACTTAAATCCTGTTCATCTATTACCCCATCTTGGTTTATGTCTGCATTCGCTAATCCTTGTTCTGATATCTCAATGTCCATTCCTGCAAGATAGTCTGCGAGAAGTTCATAATCTGTTTCGTTAACCCATCCATTCTGATTAATGTCTCCAGGCAAGGTAGGGTTTAAGGTTATTATTTTTAATTCATTAAATTGATAAAGCTCTAAGTTTACTTCAGTTAGACTCTTGGATGCGCTAGTTACCATAAAGTATGGTAAGGATTTTTGTCCTGTGTTTCCTATTGAATGGCTCGAAGTTACGGTTTTACCAAAAGGTTTAACGCCTCCTGGGTCTTTTGAAAACCTAACAATATCTCCAACCTCTAGCTCTACACCTTCTTTTAATGGCAGTGTTAGTTTGCAAGTTAAGTGCTGGTTTTTATTTAACTCATATAAATAGTTCATTAAAATTTTTGCAGTTGTTTCGTCTTGTATGTAGGGAGTATCTATTTCTACTCTATAGTCTAGGTGATTATCTACATCATATAAGTTTTTAAAACTATCTACTTGTTCTTCAGTGTACTTGGTTGCCACAACTCCATCGTATTCTTTTGTTAAATAGTTATATGCGTATCTAATAGTAACACCACCAAAACATAAATTTTCTATTCTTGTTTTTGAAAATTGATACTTTAAAATCATATCAGAGTCAATAAGCTTATTTACATCTCCATTATTATAAGTATTCCTTATGGCATCTATGACTGGAGACCCATCACTCACCCTATGTCTAAAAAATAGTCGTGATTGCCTACATATATCTTCAATCACATCTTTTGCAGGGGTAGACTCGTTTATAGAAAATGCAAACTTATTATTTTGTTCGGAATTTAAAGCGTTGTTGTATTTCTGAAAATCTTCAAATCCAACTACATTCCCAATTTCATTCTCCACAACATCTTTAATTATCTCTGCTGGGTTTTCTGCGAGATTTTGATAGTCTGTATTGACGCAATTCCAATACGCCATCGTATACCCTCGTCTTTGATATGTATCTACCCCATAATAATTAGAAGCAGTGCCCCAAGGACACCCATTTCTATCATTAAAAGCACTAAATTCGACATTTTGGTCTTGTGGAGATTCCGTTATGGAACTTATGCGCTTATTGCCACTTTCTCGAAAATAATTTTTTCTTGCCCATACAATTCTCAATCCAAAAAAAGCACCCTTTAAACTTCCTGATATTTGAGGAACATCTCCAAAAAGATACCCAGAAAATCTAACATCCCAGCCTTTGCTGTGTAAAACACTAGATGTTGCATTCCCAATATCTACTAATGTTCCACCTGATGGAGTTCCCACTATTAGCTCGCCACCATTACCATTTTCTCCGTAAGAAAGACCTAAATTGTGAATATCTACATCATATAAATAAGCTTTAGTGATAGTTCCGTCAGGAAGTTCAGTTAAAGAAACCAGCATTCTTTCGTACAATTTTCCATTTATAAGTCTTGTCTTTAGCTTTGTATCTGTAAATATTTTATGAAATTCATGAAAATGAGTATTATCAGTGCTTTTATTAAAGCTGCCATCTTCGTTTCCCCAAAGGATTTCAATTATCCCTGATACTCTTTCTGTTTGGTTGTATTGTTGAAAATAGTCAGAATACCACAAAAACCCATCGCCTCTTTTTCCCTTTGCATTTACAAAAAAATCTTTTGAAAAAATGTTGCTTTCAGCCCATGTTTTTTTCAGCCTTACATCTTTCCAATAACTTGTAATATCAGCATCTCCAATATCAGCATCAGATTCTGTGTGGTGCATCATATAAAAAGATATTTGCGTGACATCTATTAAGGAAAAGTGACTTGAATATCCAAACTCAATAAAACCCTCTGCATTTATAAACATATATTCCATATGGTGTCCAAAAGTCTTTTTATTTTGCTCATTAAACAAATCTCCATAAAGATACGCTTGATAACTATCCATAAAGCCACCCTGGTCTACATTTGTTGTATGAAAGTGATTAAGTGGGGCAGATGGCATAGTTTGTGGCGAATAAAAATCGTGAAATCTTTGTGTGTCAAAAGCGTAACTATAAGGAAAATCAGTAGTGCCTTGTTGCATCTCATAGGGCATCATATAAGCGCTTATTTCGTCTGGATACCCTATTTCATCATCAGCCTGCAAAGCGCCAGTTAGCCACAGAGTTTTATCTACACCAAAATCTCCAAGCCCCTGCATATCTGTGTTTATTTTAAATTTAGATGGAAATCCAAACACTGCCATAGAATTGCAAGTTAAGTCATGAGGAACATCTCCTGAAAAATAATGTTTATTTCCATTCGTTTGATATATATCCCCTGCCACTGACTCTATGCGGTGTAAGCCAACCAGTCCAATATCTACAGGATGATAAGTATTGTTTCCTTCTCCATCAACAATGAAATATATTTCTGCCCCAGAGAAAGGTTCAAAGTTTAATGTTTCAATCGCAGCAGAGCATTTTTGATACTCAAATGTAGTAGCCCAGTCTTCATTAATGTCTCCAAAATTTACCGATGTATGTATATCTAAAAACTCTGTTTTTTCTGAATCTGAAACAGCAGGATAGTAGTAGTTTTCAACATTTGTAGTATCTTCTGCATTTGTAAATATTTGAGAAATGCTATTTAAAACTATTCCACTTTTCGATAAATAGTCTGACAAATGATTAACCCACAAAGCGCCCTTTGTTAATAATGTCGGATTTGAATCAAGGTTTCCAGTGGCTGTCTCTGATATTAAAGTAATACTATTCATATCTGAGCTGGAGTTATCAAGGAACGCATATCCATCATAATTATCTACAATATATTGTGGGTGCGCATATATATTTTCGCTAGCCATATAGCTGCCATCAGTAACCATATTATAACTTTCAAACAAAGCAGCACTTGCATTCCAAGAAGGTACTGCTAAAACAGAGCAAAATTTTTCATCTACTCCTATTTTTAAAGTATCATTGTCTTCTAAAAACTTTCCATAAACTGTTTCTCCTCCACCTCCTACTTCATAAGACCAGTTTGTCGGAGAATTTGTCCATGCTCCATTTACTTCACCTCTAAATCCTAAATTTTTAATTCCACATATTTTGCTAGTGCTAGGATTTAAATAGGATGTATCTACAAGAACTTTTACTGAGCTATCTTCACTATTAATATTTTCAACATATATAGTTGCAGGAGCAGCTTCCAAGTGTCCATACAAGATAGGAACTGGCTTTGCATTATAATGTTCATAAGTATCAACTGCTTGTCTTAAAATATACTCATCTTGTGGTAAGTTTTGAGAAAAAGCTTGCATAGAGATGTCATCTGCATTTATTTTTACTTTTTTCTCATCATGCTCTATCCTGGTAATCTTTAATTTTGCTACCCTTATGCAATCAGAAGTGCTTTGACAAGATTGGGTTTTTAGCCAAACATCTATTGTTGCTCCTATTGCAAGAGCAGGATTATTTGAAATTCTATCTTCGTTGCTTACAGAGGCTGGAAAGTTTGTTAATGTTATACTTATGTTAGATAGTTGTATTTTTTTCGTTCTAAGGTTTATCCTTTCTGAAATCTTAGATATTTTTAGGTCTCTATCTTCGTAGAAGCGTGTGCCAGTATCAAACATTTGTTTTTTTGTTGCAATATAAATAGGAGAGGCATCTCTTCCTCCTATTCTTATTAAATGTTCAGCATTGGTAACTCCTGCTGTTAAATCGTCTTTTAATATTGGGTATTGAGATAAATCTATCATTAGGACATTCCGAAGTCTGCGCCTTTCCTAACAGCTTCTGATATAAGTTCTGGAAGCTCAGATTCTACAAACTCGGAGCTGATTATTGGGTTGTTGATAACAATAGATGCTCCACCTCTACCTGCGTTCATTGCTTGCAAGTTATTCACGCCTATAGAATCTACTGCATCTCTGCTCATAACAAACTCACCTCGTTCTGCTTCTATCATTGTGCCACCTTGAGCGTGCCTTCTACCACCAACAAGACCACCTTGTTCATATTTTAAGGAGTCTTTTGCCATTTTAGTGGCGCTTAAAAAGGTTAGCCCTGCTATTATTTCTGGAATAGGTGGTTTGGCAATTTCTGACATTTGTTCCCATGTGTTCATCGAAATCCTAAAAGCATCCACCATCATAAGAGCAAAGTTTGCAGCCTTTAGATGTTCTGCGTTCTTTGAAAAAGCTTGGAGAGTTTTTGCTCCAGTTTGTATCATCATCATTCCAGTTTTCTGGCTTTGTTTTACAGCAAGTTTATCTAGTTCAATACCTCTTAATTTATGCGCATTTTTTGCCGTTTCAAGCTGTGTCTCATTTATTAAATTAGCTGCTTTTTTCTCGTGTGCCTCTGCTAACATAAGGTTATTATTTATTTCTTCTTGCTGTATAGGAAGGATATCTCCTCTTGCTACAGCTAACGACACAACAGATTCTTTGAACGCTCTATCAATAGCTATACCAGCAGCTAAAAGTTCCTGTTCTTTTGCTCTTGCTACTGACAATAAATTTTTCAAAGCTATTAAGTCTGCAACAGATTTTGCTTCTTTTTCTAAAGCCTCGACATTAAGATTTATTCCCTCAACATAACCTTCGTCTTGCTTGGTTACCAATTCTAATTCATTTGAAAGACCTTTTAGGTCTTCTTGGATAAACTCTATTGCATTTTCCCAATCTTCGTAGTTGCCAATATTAATTTCAATCGCTTTTTGCTGGTGAACAAAGCTATCCTCAACATTTACAAGAGCATGATTTAAATTAAATTCAGCATTTGTTAGGTTCTCAGTGACTGCCTCATCTTCTTTTTTAATTTCGACTTGTTTTGCTATAGCAGTATTTTGTTTTTTTTGTATCGCTAGTATTTCCTTTTCTATTTCTCCGACCCTAGCTCTTGCAGCATTTAAATCATTTAGCGACCTTATTTCTTGAACTTGAGAGTTTATAGCTTTAGCAGTTTCTTCATTGAATTTAGCAGATTCTTTTAGCGCATCATTGTAGAATGGAAGCAAGCTAGTCCCTATGCTAATAAGAGAATTTAGCTGTTGAAACGCAAAAGTGAACGAATCGAGTATTTTTACAACTCCAATATTAGCCAACAAGCCCCCTAAAGCCTCGACTAAGTCTCCAAAAGATGCCCCTAATTTATTAAGAGACCCTAATGTTGCAGAGCCAGCGATTTTAGCCATATCTCCAAATAAAAGATTAGTATTAGTTACTAAACTATTTATTCTTTGATTTGAATTTGCAGCGCCTTGAACGGCAACTCCGTATCTTGACATTGAGTTTGTGGTAGAGCCTATAGTTTTACCAACTAGATTTGCTGCTGAATTTAAGTCTATACCAAGACCAGCAGATAAATCAAGAATTGTTGTTGTTAGTTTTGCTACTTGCTTTTCATTCTTTACAAAGCTTGCAAGTATTGATTGGGCGCTTATAATAACTTCATCACCAACGCCAGTTACATTTTGCATCTCTGAGGCTAACTTTCTCAACCTTACTGTGTTAAAGCCAAGAGCATTGTTTAATTTGAGAGAAACCTTTTCTTGCTCTCCAAACATTTTAAGAGCCTTGCCCATGCTCATTGCCACTAATCCCCATGCAAAAGACACAAGCAACAACTTAGAACGAATTGTCGCAAAGCTATTGTTTAGCAGCCTTCCTTTGTTCGTGATATCTGTCATTCCTTTGCCAGTTTTCTTCTGCTCTTTTTCTAGCCTTGTCTGCGCCCCAGCAAGTTTATTTATAGCGCCTACTAACTCTTTGTGTCCCTTTGGTTGGAATTTTATTTCTATCGTTGGTCTATTTGCCATCTTCTACAGCCTTATTTTGCATTTTATTCACAGCTTTCTTGATTATAAAAGACTTTTGCACCCACAGGGCAGGCTGGTCATCATAACCACCTGGGTACGCTGGGGTCTTAAAGTTTTCACAATATATATATCTTTCTATGTCTTTTTGAAATTCTTTGTCGAAAAGGATGTTGTTGCAAGCGAAAAAAGGGAGTTGAGATTTTACTGAGCCTGATACCTCAAAAGACTTCCCTGTTGTTTCGTTCATTTCCTTGGTTTCCCTTATAATTAAATCTACAACATCCCAGACATCTTGCTCACATGAAAATATGCGAGCTTCATATTCACCATCTACCATTACTGGCAGTTGCGCTTCGTAAGGAAATTTATGGAATCTACAGCCCCCACATGGCTCAATCGTTACATTGAGTTCTAGTTGGAGGCTTTTTGCTCCCCCATGATAAAGTGGTCTTGCATTTTTACAAAGATTTCTACTCTATCGTCTTCCGAAAAAGAGGTAAATAGTTCATCTGTGAAGTTTTCTATCCCTGCGCTAAGCCATCTATACATACATTCAAATGGAGCAGTGAATTTATTGTCCTCAGAATTAAAATCTGTAGAGTTGTGCAATATATCTTTCAATTTACATAACTCTAGTACAGATATTTCTTTAAACTTAACCTTTTTACCAGATTTTGTTTTAAATTCCATTGTTTTCCCTTTTATTTATTTATTATGCCACATCAATAGTTAAGACATTGCCTGACTCTTGATTCAATGCTTTCATTTCAACATCTAACATCATAGCGTCACCTTCGTTGTAAGCAACATTTGTTAAAACACCACAAGGAATCGCAATAGATGTTGCTGTATCCGTGGTTTGATTTATAGTGAATAAATCTGCTGCATCATGTGTTGATTGAGTGTCAAACGCAGAAGGAAGTTCCATTGTAGCACTATCTAGTTTAACAGTGGCAGTTGCTGTAACAGCTATTTCTTCGCCTCTTCCAAATGTAGCATATCCACTTCCCTCGCCCACACCAGTATAAACTGCTGGACTATCAATGGTTACGCTGAATGCAGATAAAATTGGACTTACACTGTATATCTTAGTCTCAGAAATATCGATTCCAGACATATCTACATGGTCAGCACTATAAGCTGTTCCTGCTGCTGCGCTATTTTCTGTTAAGTCAGGAACTCTTCCAGAACTTATTGTGGCGCTCCATTTATACTGTCCTCCGTCTGTTCCCATGTCGGCACTAATTTGAAAGTTTGTGCAAAGGCAGCCTTTCACTACTATGTTCTGGGCATCAGTTCTGTCAGGGGATGCTAAAACAAGAGTGAAGGTTTTATTTGCTTCAGATTCTCCGTACTTTCCTACAGTTGCTGATGGAGCTGCTCCTATAGTTATATCGGCAACGCTGTCTGGCGTCAGTGAATTAGAACATACACTTTGAGCTAGCATTACATGACCACCATCTTTGTGCCATGTTCCAGATAGAGATACCTCTACAGCTCTATAATCATTATCTTGGAAAAAATCATCAATATGTGCTACTCTACCTGTTTGACTTCTAACTGATGTTACTTGATTCACATTTAAAGATGGGAAAGAAACTGAGTCTACATCTAACTGGTATAACCCAGAAGTTAATGTAGGCGCTGTCCCTGTTGTTGTTTCTTCTATTACCCAAGCTTTAAAATCTCTTGGCGAAAATACTGCATTTGCCATTATTTAACCTCCTTTGGTTTAGGTTGCTTTTTATTTTCTACTGTTTCTACTTTGTCTTTTATGAACTTATTAATTTCTTTAAGCTCTACTGTTTTTCCTTGTTCAAGAGCTAGCCAATCACTATGCGACAAACCACAATGGTTATTCATTGACGATAAGTTAACTCCACTTTTTAGCTTTACTTTCATAAAACCTCCTATCCTACATTAGCTAAATGCTGTCCTGCCCAAGTAAGCTGAACAACATATTCATTTTCTTCATCTAAAGCATTTAATTCAGTGGCATCAACTCGACAGTTAATACATTTTGAATTATCAGAAAGTGTCATTGACATATTATCGTGTATTAATGCTTCAATTCTTGATGTGTATCTCAATACATGGTCTAAGGAACTTTTTTTTATATTTTTATCTACAAAATAATAATACATAACAATATTGTATTCCCTTAGTTCAGCAGAAGACATATATGATACTAGCTCTGACCCTACTGGGTCAAGCCTTACAAATTGACTACTTGCTTGAGCAGACTCATGACCTATGTATACAGGTAATGCGCCCTTAAATTCTGTTCTTAAAATGTTCCTTAATTTATCAAGAATATTCTTAAAGTTGTTAGTAAAAGTTATTGCCATTAATAATATCTTCTTCTAGTCATTTTAATGCCTTTTAAGTCGGCTGTATCAATTTCTTCGTTATAACCTCTTACTTCAACTTCCCATTCGTCATTAGCTGCTGCTGTATCATTTTCATCATTCCCTCCGAATCTAACTTGAAGACCATGAGCTAGAGGCTGATAGTCCCCAGTTATTTTTTCAGCAGTCACAACTTGATTATTTTTTAATTGGTCTGAATCTTTTGTCCATACAGAATAAGTATCTGTCCCAAATCCATTCCCACCAGCAATGACTTGTATTTTTATTCTATCATAATCCACCCCACCAGCTCTTCCTTTAAGGTCAACTGGTCTTAATTTCCCTGCTGTGTAAGTAATATCTCTTATAATTCCCTTTGAGGCATCTCCAGTATTTTGAAATCCTAATGCAGCTCTACCTTCATTTAGTAATTGAACATTGTTATCAGCTTCTAATATAAGCGCAGCAGCTATCTCTGAGGTTGGGTCTTTAGTCCTTACCATGAACCCAGCAGCATATAAAGCTGTTGTCCTTACTATCATATAATCAAACTCACCAGCTTCATTCTTCCACATATTCTTAGGTAGCTTAGGGTCAAGCCTGGAGTCAAGGTATCTACTTGCATCTGTTCTGAATTGGGTTACAAGGTCTTCAAAGTTTTGACCTGCTTCTACGAGATAATCATTAGGGTCTATAGAATTGACTACAGCCAGACATAAATCCAAATCATCATCATAAACAAAACTTAACGCATCAGCTCCACTTGAAGTAGCATCGCCAACATCTGTGCTTGCATCTATGATTTTGTAGACACTAGAATCGTCTACATGATGTTGAGCATTTGTATTAAACAAACCTCTATTAGTGTCTGGCGATGAAAAAGTAATTGTGTTACTAGATACGCTTACGACTCGTATATATTCATTGTTAATTTTAATTATATCATTCGCCTCAATGCCATGCCCTGCATCAAAATCTACAGATGTTGCCGATGCTGACAGGGCAGCTGCTAATTTTGTAGTTTCTGTAGCATTATATGTAATTTCATCCACTTCTGACCCATCCCAAAATAATTTATCTACATATCCTGTGTTATGTGCGAAATGTATATCTAGCACACTATCATACCAGTCTGATATCCCAACCACCCATCCATAAATAGGGGTTTTCCCATCAAATTCATCTAATTGAGGAAATACTCTTTTTAATTCTTGATGCGTGCAATATATTGGTGCTGATGCCATAATTATCTCCTCTTAATAGATTTTCTTTTCATCTTCCTTTTAGACTTTTTGGGTCTTCCTCTTTTTTTACCGTATGTTCCTTTACCGTATGGCATATTAATCTCCTAGTATGTATCTACTTTTAATGTTGCATTGCCTTTTTGCTGTGGAGTGTTTCCATATACAGCAATAAGTGAATTGATTTTAGCTGATTCAGTCGCATCTTGCTTTCCTGATAGTGGAGAGTTGTATAGTGCGCTCACAACAAACTCTGCGTTAGGGCATGATGGTATCACCCAAGAATGAGCGCCTGTTTCATAGTTTATGTCTCCAACGACTACGCCTTGATACATAAGATTTCCCAGCCCATCGTCTCTTACAAAAATATCTTTATATGATGTAGAATAAGTGACTGGGTCATAAATTGTTTCTGTTTCTAATCTTGCATCTACAGCAGCCATAATATCACTAGCAGCAGGGATTCTACCTGTTCCAAAGAACTCAGCAGCTAAACTTGAACCTACGCCAAGTGATATTGCCGATGTTGATAGCTTACTTCCTGAGCGAAACACTATGTCGCCACCCTCTATCCTACAAGTCACTCTCTTTTGAAAAAGATTGCCTGCTGTGTAATATTGAGTGTCTAGTGCATCTTGAATTTTTGCAACAATTCCATCAGAACCACCAAATTTTGTGTTACTTGAATCTACGGTAAATGACAGGTTGCTAAATGTTGTTCCACCATCTACTGTGATGTCAAACTCATATGCTGTTGAAGCTGTTAGTCCTGACTCTGTATTTCCTGTAATATCAGACAATCCAAGTTTCTGATAGCCTTGCGTGTAAAATTGTATAGCTACTGAGCCTGGTTGAATACCACTTAAGTATGTTGACGCTCTACCATACCCAAAAAAGTTCATAGCTTTCCATCTACCTTGGTCATCGCTTTGCGCAACGCTGTATCTGTCAAAGTCATGATATGCATTGAAGAATGGAAGTCTTACAGCGACATCATCTGCGTGAGTAGCTGCTGTTGAGCCGTGAACGCCTCTTTTAACAGTTATTGTGCTAGTAGCTAAGTCTGCTCCAGTTCCAACAGTTAATACCTCTAAAATCTCATTTTCTAATCTAATTAAATCTCCGACTCTTAAGAATTTAGAGTGTCCATCTTCTAAATATATTGTAGTTACTGCTGCATCTGATGCTACATCTCCTGATGTTGCTGTGTCAATATCTGCTGTGCTATCTACATATTCATTTGAGTTGGGAGCTGTAGCTGTAACTACATCGCCTTCATACATATCAGCATCATCTGTCATTATAGCTCTTTGGGCAGGTAATGAAACAGACTCTCCTGCGCTTAAAAGAAAATGCAAATAAGAAACTGCTCCCACTGTATCCTCATCTGTCCATCTATTGTATTTAAAAACAGCTAGCGCAGGTACATCTCCTGTGTTGGAAACTTTTACATGAGAGATATCTGCCGAGTTTGACTCTGTGGCGCTTGTAGATTTGCTTATTTCTAATAAAGTGTCATTTACTGTTGCTGAATATGCAAGAGATTTTGTAACTGAAGATGTAGGTCTTGATGCTATCCTTCTTCGTTTTCTTCTAGGTGTTCCACCTCCTGATGATGGTCTTGCTATGTAAGGCATAATTTGCTCCTATGTTAAATGATATTTAACGGTAATATTTAAACTATAATCAGAGTTCACACTATCTGATTCAAAAAATACTAAAATAACTTTCCCTGCTGCAACTGCTGCACTATCTATAGTCCAAGTAGATACATAGGCTTGCTCAGAACCTGCGTTTGTTGTATCGCTACTATGTGCAAGTAATGTCCCATTTGACAGGCAAGATGTAGACCCTGATGTAAGGTCGTAGGAAAGAGCATGAAATCTTGTTGTGTCTCCACTAGCAGCGTCTGCTCCCTCTAGCGAAATAATACTATCAATGCTAATTGCATTAGGCAGATACCAGCAATATCTAACAATGTCACTTGCTCTTTCATCATTGCTATTTGCTGTTGTAAATGAAGTTGCAGGGTCTGTTCCTGTTCCAAATGTAGTTTGGTCGTTTGCTACTGCTCCCATTGTTGCTGCAAATGGCACAGGGTGATGATTGTTAGCTAGCCATGAGTCTGACACATCATTAGCAACTCCAAAATAGGCATACTGACTATTTACATAGTTACCTAAAACAGAAACTTTGCTGTTTGTGGAGTCTGCTGCCAATAAAGTTGTCCCTCCTTGGGAAAGTACACTAAATGCTGCTGTAGTGTCATCGTTTTTTGGTCTTACTAAAACTACATCATCTGATAAACTGAGAGCTGATTGAGTCCCCTCTCCGTCTTTAATGTTTCTAGTTGTGGTATCAACTCCACTATTAGAGTTGTCCATCTGCAAGATATCTTTATATGTGCCTGCTAATGTTTTTCCTGTTAAACTCATTTATAATCCTTATTCTTTTGCATTTAATCAGAACCTTGCCAATCATATTTAGTGACTTTGTCTACAAAAGCTTTTGTTTCTAATGCTTCTAATCTACTATGAACTTTAAATAGCTGGTCTTTAGAGAATAAAGGGGGATGCGAATCCTTCTCTAGTTTATCAATTCTTTTACACATTTGCACCACCCCTTCACTTTTTTGTATTAATGCCATTAAATATGGTAGCAGTTTATTTGCTAACCACTTAATCATCGCTCCTTAGTCCTCTGATGAAACCTCTAACCATTGAGCCAAAAATATTATCAATTAAATCAATAAACCATGGCTCTATAGTATTATTCCAAATCTTCTTAGTTGCACTCCACTTGCCTAAACCTAAAGTCATAATCTTACCTAGGCTTTCAAATGTAGTCTCAACTACACTACATATACTTTCGTTAGGCACTTTCTTAAGTACCCATAATACTGCTGCTGATGTTCCACCACCAACAATCATTGCTGAATTACTTGTAACTGCTCCTAAAATTGAATCAAACATAGTTTTCTCCTATTAGTAATTGTTATCTTGCTTGCGCATAAACTTTTCTTTTAATCCATTCCCACTCATGCTTGCGAGAATTTCCACTATAGCTCTGTAACTAGCCTTGATGTCTCTTTGTTCGAGCTGATTTACTTTACTTTGGTCAATTAACTTGATTATTATTCCTTCAACTCTAGTAAAGGACTCTCTTAGCTCAGTTTGAAGCTCATCTTGTATAAATTGATTCTGCCTATTAACATACCAACCAAGGGCTATTACCATAAACACTGGCAATCCAAATGTCTCTAGTATCCCTATAAAATCCATCAATTCTCAATGATAAGGGTTTCAAGTCTTTTTCCCCATTCGTCAATCTTGGTTTCTATTTTACCTATATCTACTTTATTTTTATTTACATCTTTCTGAACGCTGTGTATCATATTAGCATTATCATCTGCATCACCCTCAACAGAACTAAGTCTGTGAGATGTTGCTCCCTGAGTAAATATAAAAGTACCTATGACGGTGGCTATTGTTATAAGCGTACCTAAAGATATTTTTTTGTCAATCATAAAATCTTATTAGTGTTGTTTTTGTTGAAGTCCAATAATTAGACGACAACTTCAAATATTGTTTTTTTCTGTGTTCTTTTTTCTGTCGATTTTGCATTATAAGCCTCCAGTGACTTATCTATGTCATATCCTTCTTCTTTTACATTTTGAAGGTCAACTTTAATTCCATCTCTATTTCCATTGCTGTAAAATATGTAGCAATTCTGACTAGCTCTGCCGTTCAAGTTAAGAGCTTTCTCTGAATAGTCATTAGCCCCTACCATTGATGAGCTTCGACCAAAATTGTCTCCCACTCTAGCTGAATGGACATGACCAAAGATTACATAATCAATCTTTATTCCTTTTAAAGAGTACCTTCCAGCGATTTGGTTCACAGAGGTATCTAATTTTCCTTTTAACGAACCGTGTCCATGGAGCATTAATAAATTTTGACCTGCGACATTTATTACTAATTCTGATGGGTCTCCATGTATAAATTTAACACTTTTATCTCTAAATAAATACCTTAAACATTGAAATATTGTATAATCATAGTTATCTGTAGCTACAACATTACTCCATCCCATCTCTTTATTTGCTCTACCTTCATTTCCGACTACAGAAGCTACAGTTACATTAAAATCTTTATTTAAGTCTATAATAGCTTGTTGGAGGATGTCCACCCCAAGAAAAGTAGCCTTAGCTCTGTTGGTAGCTTGATTTAAAAGCTCATCAAGTCTCCTGTCGCTGTTCATAAGGTCACCTGTCAGTGCCATTACTATATTACTAGCCTTCGCTGTCTTAAAATAGGTTCTAGCCTTATTAACAAAATATCTAGTTCGTGCAGAAGCAACCTTGAAATCATATCTGTTGTTTTCTAATTCTACAAGCTCGTTGAAGTGGACATCGGAAAATTGTATTACGCCCACAGCTTTATTGTTAGACTCAAAAGTATTTAAAGTCTTATGTAATTTGTTTTTTTCAAAAAGCGATACTAATTCTTTACTGTATTCTTCAACAGCATTTTCAACTCTAGCGTGTTCACGAAACGCCTTGTTGGATATTCTATTTTTGTCCTGCGCTCGCTGTTTCTGCTTAGATAACCTTACATTTTCTCGTATGATGTCATGGTCAGCATCACAGATTGGATATATCGTTGAAACTTTGCATTTTGCACATTCATATCTTTGCTTATGATTTCTCGTGAAACCACATTTCATTAGACCGATATGATAGCAGTTCGGACATATTAACTCTTTAGGGTTTACCATTTACCCCCTGGCTTGTTATTGTGATTTTATAATTTCACTTAACTCTTTAGCCCTATTAGGACTATCTGACCTTGCCCATTTGGAATCGAGCATCTCCTCACTAGCCATTAAAAAGTTATCATCTTTTATGTATTGTATTGTTTTTTTAAATTTCTTAACGCCAGAAAAGCCTATCTGGAAAATCATATTGACCAAAACATCTTGAACTGTCTCTGATTTATCAAAGAACCAAGAGTCCCAGTCGTCATCTCCTTCTATTCTAGCTAATATACCTCGTATTTTCTTATCGAGGATTAAATTTGCAATCTCTTCATCCATAAATAAATCTTTGATTGCGAATCCATACCCTATAGTATCATAACCATTAGGGCATTTATATACACGAGGCTCGTAGCCTTCGTGCTTTGCTATTTGTTCTTTTAAATTACTTAGACTTCTCATTTTTCCCTTTGCGAAAAATCCTATCATAATTTTTTTTATACTGCTCATCTGTTAAATCTATTCTAAGCCAGTCACCTTTGCCATTTCTATTTAAGTCTCCTTTTTTTCTAATGACTCTGTTTTGACCAGTAACTGAATTTGCATGAGGATTAGCAGCCATACTATTTCCCTTTTTTTGTTTTTGTAGCTTTTTTTGGCTCAGAATACAATGAATAATCTTTCCTACTTTTTACTCTTGTCCATAAACCTGATTCGATTAAATTCTTAGCTTCTTTTGTGTCGGAATCTTTTAGTACAGCTACATTTCCACCGATGTTTTTTAAGTATATCATAAATTCTCCATTTAAATAAAGGGGGTAGTTTCCCACCCCCTTTAGTATTAACAACTTACTGATTATGAAGCATTAACAAAATTAAGTCCCATTAAGTTTGTTGAGCTATCTAATAGCTTGACTCCATATATCATATCTGCAATCACTTTAGTACCAAGGTAATCAACATCGTATTGTGATTGTAGCCTTACATCTTGAGATGCAGCAAAGGCACAAGCCTCTGGAACATATACAGCACCACTTCTATTTGTTCCCCCAGTGGATATAGCTTGAGAGAAAAATACATTCATGCCATATATAAGTCCTACAGCACCAGTAGAAACATGGCTTCCACCAGCAGCGTTGCTGCCTGAAGGAATTGCATCTTGTCTTACAAAGTAAGAGCCAATACCTGCTGTTGGGTTTAATATGTCTGCAAGTAGCAAGTGATTAACTGCCATTGAGCATCTGTTTGGGTCAATGTCTAGGTTATAGAGACTTGCTAGTATGCTTTCTAAGTCAGCAGTAGCCATAGCATCATCTGCTGTTAGGGTTACTGTTGTTTGAAATCCGTCTAACTCTGCCCAAAGGTCTGTTTCAACTTTTCTAGCTAAAGACTCACCAAACATTTTAGCATATTTGCTGATTAGTTCATATTGAGCTTGTATTGTTGCGATATCTTCAAATATCTCAGCTTGATAAATGTGAGATGTTATTGGAAGATTTACTGCTGTTACATCGTGAGGTTGAGGTGTGCTGCCTTTATTGGTGTCCCAAGTAACTGCCGTTGAAGCAGATTTAGATTGTGCTGTCTGCATTAGGATTGCAGGGATGTTTATAGAATCACCTTTACCTTTAACTAAAGCGCTGTAGTCACTAACAGAACCTCTTAGCTTATTTGTTTGCATAAAAAAGCTGTAGATTGCATCAGACCATAAATCTGGGATAAATCCACCAAGCGAGGTTGTATCTAGCAAGTCACCTGCTGCCATCTTATGGTTAGCTGCATAACCATCTTGAGAAAATCCTCGAAGATTGTTTAATAAATGTGTCATTGTTTTCTCCTTTCCCTAAAAGGGAAATTAATTTTTAAGACTTCTATTTCTCGCCTGATTAACAATGTCATCCCAATTTTCTTTTAATTCATCAGAAGATAATTTTGTCCAATCCTTGGGAAGTTCCTTGTGACCCCTTGGCTTACCAACAACCTCTGGGGCATTAGGCTTAGAAGAAGTAATTTTACCAGTTACATATTCGAGAGTATCAAGGTCTAAACCTGCTAACCTTTCTCTCTCCTCTTCAGGGGCTGATTCCAATAAAGTGTTTCTGCGATTCTCCTCATACTTATTCCACTTCTGAGCATTTTCATTTAAACTTTCATTTTCAGAAGATACTTTTTCGTATAATGCTCTAAAATCTTCTTTTTCTTTAAGTTTAGCTTCTTCTGCTCTAGTAAGTTTCTTTTCAAGTTCAGCTAATCGGTCTTCAGCTTCCTGCGCCCTTTTTCTGTACTTCTTATTTTCATAAGCAAGTGGACTTTCAGTATCAGGCGAATCTACCTCAGTCCCTGTTGAAACTTCCTCACTGACTGTGGCGTTGGTTTCGGTATTATCAGACATTGTTATGTCCTCCATATATAGTGTTTTTTTTAGGTCAAATACACAATATCTTGTATATATCCCATTGCGTAACTTATATTACATTGGCTTTAAAATGCAAACATTTAATAATAATCTAACAAATTTTAAAGAAAAGTGGTTTGATTTTATGGGCTACAAGCCTCATAACGGTCAAACTAAACTGCATTTTCCTACAAAGGATAAGTCTCGGTTTTTTGTCATGGTTTGTGGTCGTAGGTTTGGAAAGTCTACAGCAGCAGCTATGGAAGCTACCTATTATGCTTCTCAGCCAAATAAAAGAGTATGGCTTGTTGGTCTTTCCTACGACAAAGCAGACATTATGTTTAGAGAAGTTTGGAAGCGAATGGTTATCGGAAAAGCTAATGATGTTGAAAAAGCCTCTGAGAAAGAACGGTACATACGCTTCAAATGGGGTAGCGTAGTAGAAGCTAAGTCAGCAGATAACCCAGATTCTTTAGTGGGAGCTGGTCTTGACCTACTTGTTATCGATGAGGCTGCTAAAGTAAAGAAGAAGATATGGGAAATGTATCTTTCTCCTACATTAGCCGATAAGAAAGACAGTAAATGTATTTTTATCACTACCCCACAAGGATTTAATTGGATATATGACCTGTTTTTATTAGGTAAGTCCGATGAATTATGGGAATCGCACCAAGCACCTTCTTGGGAAAATCAATATGCGTTTCCTGAAGGAGAGTCAGATGCTTTCCTTGTTGAAAGAAAAAGAAATATGTCAAAGGAAATGTTTGAGCAAGAGTTTGGCAGCGCTTTTACTTCCTTTGAAGGTAAAGTTTATCCATTTGATAGAAACAAAGATGTTGGGGATTATCCTTATAATCCTAATTATCCAACTTACTGCTCGATAGATTTTGGATACAGGATGCCAGCAGTTGGCTGGTTTCAAATACATAGAATAGACGGAGAATGGCATATAAATGTTATTGACGAAATTATACATGAAAAAAACATTAAGACGGACGAGCTTATTAATAAAATAAAAGCAAAAAATTATTGGGTTAGGGAATATTATGGAGACCCAGCTGGGATGCAAGCTCAAGGACAGTCTGGACTGGGAGATATAGAAATATTTAGAAGAAACGGAATTAATGTTAGGTCTATCAGAGATAAAACTTCAAGAAATATTGCTTCAGGGATTAGCCACATTAGAGGATATATTGAAAACGCCAACGGCAATCGCTATTTACATTTGGATAATAAGTGCAAAGGATTGGCTGAAGACTTGGAAAATTATCGTTATCCAGAAGCTGTTGAAAACAAAGATTTAAAACCTGAACCGTTAAAAGATGGAAGGCACGACCATGGCTGTGATATGCTTAGGTACTTTTTTATAAACCAATTTCCAATAAAGCGAAATAAATTAATCATGAGGACTAGATAATGACTACAGTAGAACAAATTATAGCAGAATCGATTAAAGATTATAAGTTAGCTCAAGCTAGGGCAAGAAGAGGGGAAATATACAAGCTTTTAGATTTTTATTCTGGCTGTGAAATTCAAAAATACATAACACCTTATTTTGATGCAGACGCTTTTAGGGAAATTCCTGTTTATAGTGCGAATTTTACCAAAAGATTTATAAATAAGATGTCAAGAATTTACAATGTTGGCGCAAATAGAAATGTAAATGACTCTTATAACAATCTAACTATCAAAAAAGACGCTAGGATGAAGCATATAGAAAAAATGACGAGACTGCTTGGAACTGTAGCCACGCAAGTCATTTACAGAGATGATGTTGAAATGCCTCACTTTGATTATCGCCCAGTTTATTACTTTGATGTTCACATGGAAGATAACCCTTTTGTCCCAACAGCTATTACATACCCAATCCTTCATAATGTTAATGAAGTTTATGATACAAGAAAATTAGAATACGCTTATTGGGATAGCAATATGTACGCCCATTATGACGAAGATGGAAATATAATATCAGAATATGAGCATGGCTACGGAGTTATTCCTTTTGTATTTACCCACAGAGAAAATCAACTAGATTCTTTCTTTGTCGAGGGCGCTAATGATATTGTTGACTGCAACGAGCAAGTAAATATTACTATGACTGAGCTTCAATTAGGGCTTCGTTTCCAAATGTTTGGGCAGCCATTTGTTACTGGAGTCTATAGTGACAAAGGAATGAAAAGAACAGGGTCAGATTCTATTCTTGATTTACCAGAGGGGGCTACTTTCGGCATTGCTTCTCCTGGAGGCAATATTCAGTCTGTAATAGAAAGTGTTAAGTTTCAGGTAGACCTTGTAGCTCAGAATAACCACCTATATGTTCAGTTTGCTCAGGATGGAGGCGAAGTTCCTTCAGGTATAGCACTAAAGATTAAAGACTTAGAAAGATTTGAAGATTATCAAGATGACTTGGAGCTTTGGAGAATGTATGAGCATGAATTATATCATGTTGAAAGAGCTATTGCTGGGTATAATGGAATTAATCTTCCTGGCGAGCTTAAACTTGACTTTATTGAGCCTGAGTATCCAAAAACTGTACAAGACCAGATATTAATGGATAATCACGCTCTTCAAAATAATCTTACAACACAGCCACAGCTTTTAGTTAAACAGAATAAGGATTTATCATTAGAGGAGGCAAAAGAAATTGTCCAAGCAAACAAGCAAGAAAACGAGCAACAATCAATATTTGAGAAAATTCGTCAGCAAGCTCAAAGACCTGCATAAATTAGATATTGACATTGATGGAGATATTTCTGAAATTATAGAAGACCCAAAAGTATGGGGCGAGCAAATAGCTAATAAAATCCTTTTACAAAATGTTAATAAAATCATGAAAGCACGCAAACTCGGAGAAGAATTTGGCAGAAAAATCACTTAAATTTACTACAAACTTTAGTTTTAAAAACCTTTCTAGTAAAATAAACTCTATTGTTGACAAGGCAATGAAAAAAGAAGGTCAGGGCGTTGCTACAGAATCTAAAAAAACAATAATGTCTGGAACTGAATTAAGACCATTATCTGCTACTACTATCAAAAAAAGAATAGCAGGAATAAGTGATTATGAACCTGAGCATCAGCCTTCCAGTACGAGCAATACTAAACCTCTCTTTTACACTGGAGACTTACATGATTCTATAAAAGCTAAAGACAAGTCAGTTGAAATGTTTTTTTATGGAAGAAATCACAATGAGGGGATTGGTGAGCCAAAAAGAGAATTTATAGCCAAGCCAGGCTCTGAAAAGCTAAAGAAAACAGAAGATTTAATACGAAAAGAAATGGAAAAAGATATTTATGAGGCTATGAAGAAATAATGGCTGAACAGTACGATAACCTAGAGGAGTTTTTAGATGCCGAAGAAATCGAACAACAAGACGAAGACACCCTGCTGTGGGTTGCACTCGGACTCGCTTACGGAATTGATGTCCTTGCTACGAGAATTGAACGAGAGATTGCTATTTTGCGAGGAAGTGGCGTTGGAGATGCAGCAATCGTCCAAATCCTCTCCGATGACCTACGAGATGGAGGAAGAATTTTTGGAGAGTTTAGAAATACCCTTAAGCGAGGAATTGTGGGAGGAATTATGCAAGGCTTTAGAATCGGACAGGATAATGTTTATGGGGATAGCGTAAATTTCCGTTGGGTTTCTGTTGGTTCGCCTAGAATATGCGATGATTGCGCTTCAAGGGTTGGTCAAGTCGATACATGGGAAAATTGGCAAGCAGAAGGACTGCCTGCAAGTGGATTCTCGGTCTGTAAGGAAAACTGCTACTGCCAGCTTATACCAGAAGACATCCCTATTGACGATAAAGTCATAATACAGGGTGTTGGTGGAGTAGAATCTACAAGATAGTTAAATATTAGTCTTTATAGTGTCTCTTTCTAACCTTTTTACTCTCTTTTCAAGCTTCTTTATCTTCTTATCTGCGTCATTAGGCTTTTCAACATACTCTAAAACCTTATCTAACTTAAATTGTTTAGCTAAAAGCTTGATTACGCTTTCAATTATTAGTTTTTGTATCACTTTCACCTTCTTTTTTTAGTTTTTCATTCAAATCAATTAAATGTTTCTGAAAATCAGCAGAATTACCACTGAAATCTACATAAGTCCCAAATAATCTGTTTAAGTTAGTTACTTGGCTGGTCAACCATGCAATTTGCTGGTCTCTTTCCTTATTTGTTGGTTTTGCCATTCTTCTTTCTCCTTTTTCTTTTTCTTTTAGGTTTTACAGGTGGATTCCACCATTCTATAAATGAATTTAGCAGTTTTACTGATTCTTTCATTATTTTCTCCTTTATTTTAGTTAATCTTACCATAATGGCTGTTTTTGCTTCTTCCAGCGCTCTTTATTCTTTTTTAGGGAGCATATTTTGCATCTTGTGGAAGTTGTATAGTAATCTTCAAGCTTTCTGACCTCATTGCAGCCATAACACAGCTTCCCACCATCCTTAAATCTTTCCTGGTGCTTAATTGTGCCTATTTCGTGCCTGCCACCTTTAAATTTTTCTATTTTTGACATTCTTCCAGTATTTCTCCCTGTAATATGCTTTTGCTAAGTTATCTTTCTTCCTTTTTGGTCTTAAAATTAAATCTCCACTTACAGATATATAGAAATCATCCCTATCCCAGTCACATAGTAAATGTATGTTCTTTTTACCGATAAGATTAGGATGATTGCAAGTATAAAGCTCCTCAATGGGTTGGAATAAAAGCAAGCCTATAAGGTAATACTTCACTTATTGCGCATTTCCTTCTCTTTAGCCCTTACAAGCTCCATCCACTCTTTCTTTTGCGCTTTGGTGGGTCTGCCTTTAGGTAAAACTGGTACTCCAACAGCTCTGGCTCTATTCTTCCACTTGTGCATCCTATTCCTGCTCATTCTACGCTTAGAACTTTGCGCTGCTTTCTTTATAGTCTGAAACTCGCTCTTAGCTCTTGCCTTCTGGTCTTCTATTTTTCTTTCTGGAAGCACTATATCTGGCATATCAGGCACATCCTCTACTATATCTTGTACTTCAGCATCCATATACTCTACTTCTGCCTTTTCAGCCTGTAAATACTTCTCAAAAGGACTGTCAATAGTAACATTTATATTCTTAACAAGCTTTCCACTATGCTCAAGCACTAATCTGCCTGCCTGGACATTACCTGCCTTAGCTTCCCTAATCATAGAGCTTAAAACAGAGGGTATTTCAGCGCCAAACTCCACCATGTACATCTGGTATACCATATCAACAAAGTTTGGGTCTGCACGCCATCCTACAACCGTTCTAACATTAACATCTAGCTTCCTGGCTATAGCTTCAACAGTTATATCAGGGTCAAATGCCATCATCTCTGCTGCTCTCTGTCTCTCTCCAATTTTTTTTATGTTAGCCATAGTGTTAATATAAACAATCGTTGACATTATTCTTAAATATTTTTTTGTAGGGGCGATATTGACATTAGTATTTGTTATTTTTGTGGGATGCTAGCCGTTAACTCAGTCTCGATTCCATACGGCATAAGGGGTTAAAATATTTAATCTATTTTCTCATAACTTAGATTATGTAAAGTTTGTAAATAATGCATTCTCCTCGACAAAAGCAAAAAAGCTTTGTAAAATGGGCAAATTTTAAGCATAGAATTTACTTTAAGTGTCATCATGTCATAAGTTTTAAGGGCTTTGATATTGTTGTAGGAATCAAGAGAGATGATGTAACCCATATTCCAACAAATATCACATCTAAGCATTTACAAGAAATATTACAATCTATTAATTACCTGTAACAAAAAAATATAACAAATAACTTGCATATTAAATACAAAGTATTGTAAATTACTATGTAATTAAAAATAACAAGAAAGGAAAGCAAAATGAAACCAGAAACAAAAACAAGAACAATAAAATTAAATAAAAAAGATTTACTTTCATTAAATAGCATTAGGTTAAGTTTTATTGCTAAAATAGAAGAAGAAAGAGAGGTTTTATGGGATATTGAAGAAAGTCACAAAGATATTCCCAAAGATTCAAAAAATAGAGTTTCTGAATTAGCTAATTATTTTGAAAGAGTAGATAATCAAAGAGAGCATTTAGATGGATTACAAAGCCTGTATTCAAAACTATATACAAATCCATCTCATAATCTTTATAATAATATAAAATAAAGGAATAAATAAATATGAAAAATCATACATTGAGATTAAAAAATAACATCTTTAAAACTAATCATTTTAAAGCATTAGAGGTAAAATTTTTAAAACCTACTAATTACAACGGCGATAGAATTATAATAAAAGATTTAAGATTAAATAAAAGAATAATAATTTCTTATGATTATGGAAGTGATGGAACACTAGAAACGGCTATTGAATATCTTTTGAAAAATGGATTAAAGAAAAATAATATTAAATCTTTTTCAGTTAATGAAATAAAGCACACTTGGAGCATATTAATTGATGATTTTAACTTTGAACTAAAATAAAGGAATAAAATAAAATGAATATAAAGAAATTTTTTAAAGAGTTTGTAAGAGTTTACGGAGGCATGATTTTAGTGGTAATAGATGCAATTTTAGAGATTTTAAAATTAGCTATTGAGACTATGCAAGAAATATTACAGGATACTAGCAAACTAATAAATTTTAAATTAAATAAATAAAGGAAAATAAAATGGACAACTTAAAAATAGAACACTTAACAGAACGAACAAAAAAAGTAAATGAATTAAATAATTATATTAATAAAGTAACACCTAAAATAATTGAAATTTTAAAAAATAATCTAGTATTAAAAAAAGATTATGAAATTAATAAAAAATGCAAAGATTTAATATATAGCAAGGTGTTAAATAAAAAGCCATCAAATATACAATGTTGGCTTGAATGTTCTAAATTTAATATAATACTAAGATTTAAAACTTGCTTTCATACTGAACTTTGGAGCTCAAATTATATTGAAGAGTATATATATTTAACACATAACAATACAGAGTGGAGTGAAAAAGAAAGAGATTTTATTGTAGTGTCAACAGACTTTAAAGAGTTTGAGCCAATAAAAAATAAAACATTCAAACAGGTTTTATCCACTTATAAAAATATAGCAAAACAAGAAGAAAAAATTGATTTAATGAAAGCTAAATTAAATGATATTAAAAGAGGTTTTAATAGCTATTTAAATAAATAAAGGAATAAAATAAAATGCTTATTGAAATATTAAACTACCAGCCATTTTATCATTTAATAGAAATTAGGATAATACATCTATTATTGATAATTCCAATTATATATCTAATTAACAAAATAAGGGAGGATAAAAGAAAATGAATATTAAAACACAAGAAATTAAACATTTTGGATATTTACAAGGTTTTAAAGTGTTTATAGATAAAAGTAAGTATCCCAAAAAACATTCACACTATTACACTACACTAGATAAATCAAAGGCTATTCATTTAGCAATCCAAGAAAAAAAATATTTTAATAAATTTACTATTGAATTAAAAGAATATTATAATAAGGAGGTTCAAAAATGAATATTAATATAATAGGAATTATATATATAATAATAGTTGTAGTGTTTTTTTATAAATTGCTATTTGATTTAGATAGTTTATTATAATTATAACTAGAGTTTTGATTTTAATATTTATAAATAAAATTTTAATTAACTAAAAAAAAGGAAATAACAATGAAGACAAACCTAACAAAAAAACAAATAAGTTCATTATGTAGTAAAGATGATAGACACGGCTCAATCAAAGGTGTATTATATGAGCCTAAAAAAAATAGTTTGACGGCTACAAACGGACACGCGTTAATAAGTTATAAAGTTGAACCTTGTGAAAATGATTCAACTGGTATACTACCAACAGAATTATTTAAAACTAAAAAAACAGATAAATGTGAATATCAAATAAATGGCAAGGCTACAAGGAAGAGTGATGATGGGACATCTACTTATAATTTAATAGATGAAAATTACCCAGATTACGAATCCGTAACACCAGATATTAATAATTCTCATGAAATAGGTGTAAATTTAGAACTATTAAAAAAACTATGTGATTCTGTTCCTAGTGATAATTTAAAAAATAAGTATATAAAACTTATAATAAATAAAGATGATGTTAATTGCGCCATTAAATTTGAACAATTTATTGCACATAATGATTCTAGTGAACCTGAATATTCAGGATTAATTATGCCTGTTAGAATCAATAGTTAATAATTAATTAAGCAGCCTAGCAAATATTGTTAGGCTGCTTTTATATCTTAAGGAATTATAAATGATAAAAGAATATTTGCAAATTATATTTATGTATATGCTTTTGACTATGTTTTGGATTGGTGTTTTGAGGTTATCGTTATATATAATGATGTACGGAATTTAAAAAAAAGGGATAAATAAAATGGATAAGTGTACATATTGTAAAGAAGAAATAAAAGAATACAATTCTTTAGAAGTTAACGGAATAAATGAAATATGTTGTAAACAATGCTATGATGATTTATTTATGAGTGCATTTAAGCAGCGAGATTTAAACATACAAAATAAAACTAAGTAATTATATTATAAGCTAGAGTTTCATTTAAAAAAAGGAGAGAATAATGAGTAATAAAAACAAAGTAACTAAAGAAGAGTGCATGGATGCTATGCAGTATTTTGTCGTAGAGGGTTTTATAGATGAATTAACATCAGATAAAAAACATTATACAAAGATATTGCTTAATAAAGTAGCTAATGATTATAAAATTAAACTTAATTGGGGAGAGGAGTTATAAATGAAAGTTACTGAATTAGTGTATCAATTATTACATACTTGCAGAGAGCATAATGTAAATCCAAATGATGTTAATGTTAATATGAGAGAGGATTGGAACGCAGATTGCGAAACCATTAATTTTGTTTTTGAGGATTTATATGACAAGGAAACAAATAATATATTAACTGACATTGTTGTTTTAGCTTATGATAATGAGGAGGAATTATAAATGAAAGATAAAAAGCAAAAGCTAATATGGAAATTAATTGATTTATATAAAAAAATGTGGGATGAAGAGATGTTGTGGGATTTTGTAGAAACACAACTTTATCTTAATAATCAAACTCAAGATATCGAAGAAAAGATAAAAGAGTTTAAAGAATTATATGAGGAGGAACTATAAATGACTGAGCCATTATTTGATTTATTATTTATACTACAAACTATAACTGAAATTATATTTATGCTCGGATTTCTATTTCTGAGTTATAAATATGTCAATAAAAAGGAGAGTAAGTGATGAAAATAACAATAGAAAGATATAATTTAATTAGAAACAGGTTGTTGGAAATTATTACAAAAAAAGGAACAAATTGGAAAGAAATAGTATCTAGTATTGATAAAATTACTAAGGTGAAAAATTGGTTGGTTGTTAGGGGTGTATTGCAAGATTTAAGAAATGAGAATCTTGTTGATAGAACTAATAATGTTTGGGAAGAAATATATATATCAACAAAACAGGAGAGTAAGTGATGAAAATAGATTATAAAGAAGATTGTTTTAAATGTAATGGAAAGGATACTCTTTTTGTCGCAGCTTGGCTAGATACAGAAACACAAGAAATAGTAAAGTTTATAAATCAAGAATGTTCTTGTTGTGGGTGGAATCAAGAATCATAAGATTCCTCCCATACCTCTTACTTGCTCTAATTCTCTTGTTTTTCTATTACACCCTTAGATTTTAAGCTAAGGAATGTATAGAGGAATCCCTATCCCAGTTATAAAACTAGGTTGGATTCTATACATTATTACACCCTTGAGTTTATCGCTTGTAAATGTATAAAAATTATAAATTCAGCTATAATTCTCGCCTTAATTCCATCTTCGGAAGCTTATGAATTTTCCTATCACATCAAGTTTAAGGTTCGTCTTTGATGAAGGCTTTAGTGAATCCCTTTTGGTAACCTTCTTTATGTCCCTTGCGCCAAAAGTAAATAGCTCCCAAACCACAAGGGTTTATATTATACCACATACTATTATATTTTCCAAGTGGATTTTGAGATTTAATTATATTTCTCGTCAGAGTTCCTGTTATTGTTTATTTTTTTGTTGCATAGCATTATATTTTTGTATTACATTCCTAGTATGATATACTTTAACTATACTAAATTAAAAGAAAAGATAAAGGCTTCTGGTCTTAAATCTAATTATATTGCCGATTCTCTCGGTATTCACAAGCAAACCATAAGCTTTTATGTTACAGGAAGAAGAACACCAAAAAAGGAAACCCTAAAAGATATTGCAAAGATTTGTCGTTGCAAGTTAGGAGATTTTTATGACACAAAAGAAGAAGCCGAAGAAAGAGAACATTAAAGATTTAATCAACGACTATAAAGAGAGTAATCCTCTTAATAGGCACGATTTATCTAATGGTAGATGGTATGAAGATTCTAAGGGTCGCTATTATATTTCAGTCACGAGTTTTGATTCAATCGTAAACAAAGGTTCACATTTTGATAATTGGCTAATGACCAACGGACATGATGCAATAAGGATTAGAGATGAAAAGGCTGCGATTGGAACAATAGTACACGCTTATATTGATATGCTAGTAGAAGGACAAGACATAGATTTAAAACACGGATACACCTTAGATGGTGTTCATTATAATTTTGGGATGGATTCTAATGAAGATACAATATA
>VTLG01011147.1_pt1 | contig 34372 bp, 53 predicted proteins | sample 4694571 | NCBI WGS metagenome assembly VTLG01 (sample SAMN12604809, study PRJNA352737) | marine metagenome | biome: ENVO:00000447; feature: ENVO:00000209|ENVO:00000569|ENVO:01000036; material: ENVO:00002151; isolation source: viral sequences binned using virsorter ...
CACTTCATCTCCTCAGGTAAATAAGCAACTACGTGAGCGAATTGATATTGATTGGCATGGGCTTTTTACTCAGGTCAACTACTTAGCGAAGGAGCGATATAGACAAGGAGAGCCAATCATTGATTTAGCTACTGTTGAAGCAGCTGATCGAGCTAGATGGTTACTCCCTAATTTTATAGAGCAGACATCAAGACCAACCTTGATTGCAGCAGGTGGCGGAACAGGTAAGAGCACGATTGGCATTGCAGCAGCAATGAGCGTGGCGACAGCAATACCATTCTTAGGAATACAGCCTGAGGTGGTATGTCCTGTTTTATACCTCGACTGGGAGGCTGATCCAGAAATCCACGCTGAACGATGTCAGTCATTATGGAATGGAGCAGGACTTGAAGGTCGTTTTTCAAGTGAATCTCTTTTCTATCAAAGACAAGTGGCATCACTGCATCAACTAGTGAAGTCATTGAAGAAAAAAGTTATTGAATATGATATTGGTTTTTTAGTTCTCGATTCAGTTGGAATGGCACGAGGAGGAGCCCCAGAAGATGCTGAATCTACTATTCAATTATTCAATGCAGTACGAAAGTTAAATCTTCCTGTACTGGCAATAGACCATATGTCAAAGGAGGCATTGACAAACAGAAACGCGAAGCAGTCAGCGATAGGTTCTGTCTATACAGAAAACTCAGTCTGTCGTGTTTGGGTTATGCGTTCATCAGATGATGGAACAGGAGTCACGCTTGAAGATGTGAAACGTAATCACACGGTCAAGCAAAAGACCCTCGCATATAATATTCACCACGTTGATGACGGCACACAAGATCAGAGGTTAGTTGAAATACTTTATGAATCCGCAGATTTCAGAGATCTGGATTCAAATGTTCAACCTCAAGGACAATCAAATAAATGGAAGATGGTGAAAGCACTTAAGGACAATGGCGGACTGCCTATGTCAACAAAAGAACTTTCAGAATTGTCTGGAGTATCTGAAGCAGTCATTAGAGTTGAGTATAATAGAAATAAGGACTTCTTTATCAAAGTTGATGGAAAGATTGCACTCGTTACCGAGGCGGTACAAGTATGAATTCTTTCCGTTCCATAACATGTTATATAACACTGTTATGCGAGCAACGTAACAAGACCCCCTTTAAAGGGGGGTCCTTGTTACGGTCTGTTTTGGCTTTGAAGAAATGGGGAATTGGATTTTCGCTTGTTACGCTTCTCCTCACTACAAGCCCTGTCAATGCGTACTCGGACGATGAAGATCCTGTGATGACGCGAGAACAACGATTTTACTTCGCCCTCGAGCAGTCGGTCTGGGCAAAACATTACCACCACCATGTATTTGATATCGCCATGTGTGAGTCCAGCCTAAGAGCTAATGCGGTCGGAGATCACGGCGAGAGCATCGGTCTCCTTCAAATCAATACAAGGTGGCATCCAAAATTGAGCCTCAATTTCAATCTGTATGACCCAATTGAAAACTTGAATGCAGGCTATATCGTATTCCTTGAAAGACACCGAACCTTCAATGCTTGGAGCTGTGCTAAATGAGTAGCGAATGGAAAGCGACTGAACGATATGTGGCAGCAGCACTTGGAGGCACGCGCATCCCAGTAAACGGTCGAGGCGATACTCCAGACATTGAACATCCAGATTTCTCTATCGAAGTGAAAAGGCGTTCCAGTGCCTACGCATTCCCAAAATGGCTAGAAAAGGCGTTTTTACAGGCAAAAGCAGCAATTAGCGCCGATTGTAAGCCGCCTGCTAAGGTTAAAATACCCATAGTGGTAGTAGAACATGCTCAAGGCAGAGGCAAACCTAAGCAGCATTACGTCATGCTGACCCTCAATGATTTCGCGGAGTTAGTGAATGACGAGTAGGATTATCTATAGCAGATTAGACCATTCGTTGTCATGGCTCGGCTCATTACGCAAATCAGAACGACGCGCAGAAGCTGAGATCGATCTCACTCGACAAACCATTGAAGCATTCGCCGATGTAAATGAAGGCATTGATCAAGGTATTGTCATAATTACTTTGCAACGCGCCTCCCCTAAGAGTGATGGCTATTATCGCCCTAGACAACCTTTTGCTTTTGCAGCAGTCTGTCACCCTATCTGGCGAGCACTAGAAGATCTCAAATTACTTGGCGACCCTGTTGACCTACTCACAAGGATACGAGATGTGGATTATGAAGATGAATGTCTAATAGTGGAGTTAAGAAAATATGCCTGAAGAAGATCGCTTAGCTTTCAACTCAACATTCAAAGCACCTAAAAAACCCATGAACAAAATTAGTAAGAAAAGAGCTGCATTCTATAAAGACACCTATGCACCATTAAGGGATTCCCTTGTAGGAGGAAAATGTGAAGCAGCGATTCCAGGGGTATGCACAGGCACATCTGAACACTTACACGAAATCCTATCACGAGGGCGAGCAGGCGGCTTAGAAGCGGCTCTAAGAAAAGGCTCTGTGATACCAGTATGTGATAGATGTAATGGGTGGATCAGTGAGAACCCTTTGAAGGCAAAAAGTCTTGGACTTTTAGAGAGCAATAAAAATAATTGATACTTATATATCGCGCGTGCGCGCGTGTAGTATATTTCGTTTTGATATGATACTATTTATGACATGTCGTCTAAGTTGCCAGCAGGCACGAAAGAACGAAGACGAGTGAATGAGCAAGAGGCTCTGCGCTTACGATTAGCAGGCGCCCAATATTCAGACATAGCAGAACAACTGAATTACCGTAATGCTACAGATGCTAAGAAGGCTGCTGACAGAGCATTCGCTCGCTTACACCTAGAACCAACAGAACAACAATTGCGATTAGCATTAGCACGTTATGAACGTCTACTTCTGTCTGTTTGGGGTGCTGCCACTAATGGAGTTGTCTCTGCTGTACGAGAAGCAAGAGCCTGCCAAGACGCTATCACAAAACTGCTAGGACTGAATGCCCCTGAGAAGTTTCATATCTCTTGGGACGAAATAATCGAAGACACTCGAAAATTAGCACGAGAAAAAGGCATGGACGAACAAGCTCAGGAAGAAGCTGTCCAATTCGTGATGGAGCACATGGGCTTAGATAAGTAGAGGGGCTATGGCATACGAGAACAGGATCATTGGTACAGGAACAGAACATCCTGAACAATTACTAGCTAATCCTAACAACTGGCGCATCCATCCCAAATCTCAACAAGACGCAGTTGAATCCTCATTAGACGGTGTTGGTTGGGTTCAGCACATTATTGTCAATCAAAGAACTGGTCATGTAGTAGACGGTCATATGAGAGCTTCTGTTGCTATCTCTCGCAACGAGCAGGAAGTGCCTGTGGTTTATGTAGACTTGACCGACGAAGAAGAACGACAAATCTTAGCTACCTACGATCCTATTGGAGCAATGGCTGTGGCTGATAAAGAAATGTTAGCTGAGTTAGTCGAAAATGTTTCTATGTCTGACACACTCAAAGAGCTGGTTGATTCTGTTGCTTTTGACCCACTTGAAGAAATCAAAGCATTGTTGAAAGAGCCAGCTAAAAAAGAACGATGGCGAAATACTCGTTTAGACCTCATTTCAACTCCTCCTATTCATTTCTGCTGCACACTCATCTGTCTAGGATTTATGTACGGAGTTCAATCTCAAAAAACATACTTCTCAGAGAAACCTAAGTGCAACAATACTGGGTCATTTTCTGGAAGGCATAAAATCGACTTTATAGACAATGAATTCGCTGAGTATAAGCATGAAGTACATTCCGCCAATGTAAGAGATCTGAAACCAAAATATGCAACAGTCCGAGACATAATGACTCAACAGCAATGTGATGAAAGTGGCATTCAATATTTCTCTTTCGATGAACTTATGTCTCACGCAGAACAATTTGATGAATCCGCAGAAAATGTGATTGTGATTCCTAAATATGACTGCATAGATCAGATCCCTGAAAAATACATGCTTGGATATTCCATTCCTGCAAGCTATGGAGGTACTCCGTTACCAATCGAAGCATTCAAAGGCAGACGTATTCATCTCCTTGGAGGCTCATGGAAACAACAAATCAAAGCAATAGAGCTTTTAGGAGATGATGTTGTTAGTGCAGATATGAATAGCTTTATGAAAATCGCAAATTATGGACAGGTAGTCTTACCTGATGGAGAGACTGTACAGCTTGGAGATTTATGGGGATCTCAGAAAAACACCACCTTAGACACTCGAGCACACCATTCGCCGTTCTACGCCTCTTACGTTTTGTCTGCAGGGTTCATTCTGTCTGGATTGAAGCAATTGTCTACGGAAGGAGCAATTGATGAGTAATTCAACAAAAGTTCTAGGAGAAAAGGTTACTGAAGCAATAGACCATATTGAGTCAGTTGTGCTTGTAGGTGAGTCTAGATATTCCGAAATCAAATTCAGTGTTCATGAATTCACATCGGTATGTCCAGTCACAGGTCAGCCTGATTATTATGATATTGATATTGTTTTCAAACCTAACGGCTACAGCATTGAATCAAAGAGTCTCAAATTATGGCTGTGGGGATATCGCAACAAAGGCATATTCTGCGAAATGCTATCAGATGAGATCGCAAGTCATATTCAACAACACATCAACCCCCTGGAACTTTTAGTGACAGTCAAACAGACTCCTCGCGGAGGTATTGGTATTGAATCAAAATCCTTTATTACTAATGAAACCTGAAAATCAGATCGAAAGAGAAAGTTAATGATGGAGTTGCTATGACAATACAAAAGAAGTGGGGAGTCTTATGACACATTCAAAAGCAGTAGTTCTCTTATCAGGAGGACTAGATAGCACTGTATGTATGGGAATCGCACAACAGCAGCATTCTGAATTGATTGCTGTCAGTATGTGGTATGGTCAAAAACATGCAAGTGAAGTCAATGCAGCCAGACGAGTTGCAGAACATTACGATGCAGAGCATATAGTCATAGAGTTACCGACCGACCCTTTCAAGATGGGATCGCTAACATCAGATGATGCTATGCCTGAAATGACGTATGAAGAAATTAGCGACAGTTTCGGAGTTTCTCCAACATACGTTCCATTTCGTAACGGAACATTTCTCAGCATTGCGACAGCAATAGCACTGACAAAAGAAGCTGAACAAGTATATGCAGGTATGCACGCAGAAGATGCTAGTGGTTGGGCATATCCAGATTGTACTCCTGAATTTCTAGGAGCCATGTCAAATGCTATTTATGTTGGTTCATATAGAGATGTGAGATTAGTTACTCCATTAATGTGGTTGGATAAGACAGAAGTAGTCAAGAAAGGGATTGAAGTCAATGCACCTTTTGAACTGACATTATCTTGCTATGAAGGATTAGAGCCTCCATGTGAAAAGTGTCCAACTTGTGTTTCTCGTGCTCACGCATTTGAAACAGCAGGAATCGAAGATCCTATATGTATGAAATAACAAAAGAATTCAAATTCTCTGCAGGACATTTTCTTAATGGCTTACCAGACACGCATCAATGCTCACGTCAACATGGTCATAATTATTTGGTAGAAATATGTTTACGATCCGATCGACTCAACGAAGTAGGATTCATAGTTGATTATGGAGACCTCGCAGATTTCAAACAGATTATTGACAGTCAATACGATCATAGAAATTTAAATGATTTTTTAGATTTCAATCCAACAGCGGAAAATCTCGCTCAGAAATTCTTTGCAATAGCTATGAATCTTCCTTGGGGAAATGACCTCAGCTCTATCACAGTTAAAGAGACAGATGGAACGAGTGCGGTGTACTACGAATGACTCAAATTATTGTTAACGAAATATTTGGACCAACAGTTCAAGGAGAAGGTGTCAGCAGTGGAAAGCAGGCAGCCTTCATTCGTTTAGGAGGTTGCAACCTCACTTGTACTTGGTGTGACACTCCCTACACTTGGGATGCCTCTCGATATGATTTAAAGGTAGAAAATACAAGATATGACATTGATGACATCATAGCACTGTTGCCTAAGGTACCTCTCGTGGTTATCTCAGGGGGTGAACCCTTGTTGCAATATAATTCCCTAGAAATTCTTTGCAACCGCCTTATTTCGCAAAACTACAAAATTGAAATAGAAACAAATGGCACACGACAACCACTGCCACCTAATAAAAAAATTCGTTATAACGTCTCCCCAAAATTAGAACATGCAGGAGATCCGTTCTCAAAAAGAATCACTCGACATCTCTTTGACTATGTTGATGACCCTAATGCGACATTTAAATTCGTTGTTCAAAATACCAACGATCTCAAACAAGTTGATGACATTGTCGCAGCACATCAAATTGATGTTGAACGTGTTTGGATTATGCCTGAAGGAGTTACGAGTGAAGTGCTCAATAAAAGACTGACTGAAATATCTCAAGCAAGTATCGATCTCAAATATAACGTCACTGGCAGATTGCATATTCAAATGTTTGGAGGAGTTCGTGGAAAGTAAAGAACAGCTAATTCGACAGCTTATTTCAGCAATTGGTGACGATCCGAATCGTCCAGGGATTCTGGAAACTCCTAACCGAGTGGTGAGATCTTGGAGTGAACTATTTCGTGGCTATGAAGAAGAAGTAGACCTCAAATGGTTTGAAGATTCCGCAGATGAAATGGTCATAGTTAGAGATATAGAATTTTTCTCAACATGTGAACATCACATGCTTCCATTCTTTGGAACTGCTGATGTTGGATATATTCCGAATGGAGCAGTTATTGGATTGAGTAAGATTGCTCGTCTTGTAGATAATAAGGCTCGCCAATTTCAAATTCAGGAAAGACTCGCAAGAGACATTGGTAACAGTTTGCAGAATGCCTCAACAGAACATCCTCCGCTTGGAGTTGCAGTTGTGTTAAGAGGACAACATTTATGTATGAAAGCTCGTGGAGTAAAACAACAGAACGCTATCATGGAAACAAATTACCTAACAGGTGTTTTTAAAGAAGACAATTCTGCGAAGCAGGAATTCCTCAATAGGTAAAAATGGATCCCAAGATAATACAGGCACAAGCACTCGCCTTCGCTAATGAACAGATGCAACAGCGTATCCCTCAATGGAATGTTTTAGGCAGACCAGAACAAAACCCACCAGAAGGCGAATGGAGTGTGTGGGCTTATATAGCAGGTCGTGGAGCAGGCAAAACGCGATCAGGATCTGAGTGGGTTCACAATCAAGTGTTAAGAGGCTCGAAAAGAATTGCTCTTGTTGCGCCAACCAGTGCAGATTGCCGAGACGTTATAGTTGAAGGCGAGTCAGGCATTATGGCAACTGCCAAAGCCACCCACAGACCCGTCTATGAACCGTCTAAGAGGCGCCTCTCGTGGAGTAATGGTGCAATCGCCACATTATACTCAGCAGAAGAACCTGACCGCCTGAGAGGCGTGCAGCATGACGCGGCTTGGGCAGATGAATTAGCAGCATGGAAGAATCCTCAGACTTGGGATATGTTATTGCTTGGATTGCGTTTAGGAGTTGACCCAAGAGCTGTAGTTACGACAACACCACGACCCACAAAACTTGTGAAATCAATTCTTGATTCTCCTACTACAGTTGTCACAAGAGGAACAACCTATGACAACAAGGATAATCTTTCAGACAGATTTATTAATCAAATAATAAATCAATATGAAGGTACTAGGCTTGGCAGGCAGGAAATTCTTGGAGAACTTTTAGAAGATGTTGAAGGTGCCTTATGGCAGATGTCTTTGATAGAACAACCACGTGTTAAAGAAGCTCCAGAATTGGATAGAATTATTGTCGCAGTTGATCCTGCAGTAACAAGCAATGCCTCGTCAGATGAAACTGGAATTGTTGTGTGCGGACTTGGTATGGACGGTCGTGGTTATGTACTAGCAGATCGTTCGTGCAGATTGTCTCCTGATGGTTGGGCGAAACGAGTCGCAGAAACATATCACGAATTTGAAGCAGATCGAGTGATTGTAGAAGCTAACCAAGGTGGGGAAACTTTGTCATTCGTTTTAGGCACTGTTGACAATACCGTACCAGTCAAACGCATAACCGCGAGTCGAGGTAAAAAACTCAGAGCGGAGCCAGTGGCGGCTTTATATGAACAAGGCAAGATCTCACACGTCTCAGTCCTGTCTGAATTGGAAGATCAGATGATTTCATTCACAGGCGTTGATGGATATGCGGATGACCGTGTTGATGCACTTGTTCATAGTCTTACAGAATTGATATTAGATAAACCTTCACAGGGTTTATGGTAAAAAAAAAGGAGGGCTATTGCTAACCCTCCTTTTTTCATATTGATGTTGTAATTATTTCAAGTCTAATAGGTCAACTCCATTTCCTTGATCTTCACCTTTTCCACCATTCAGGAATTCATACCAGTTGACCCATCCAGAATTGCGATATGCAATTTCAGGATATTTAGGAATTTCTGGATGTCCCTCTAATGGTTCATTTGGTGGATTATCTTTATTCCAACGATTTGTCGCTTCGCCTTCTTCTAACGAGTGGTCGAGATAATAAACCTCGTTACCGAATTCCACGTAAACAGAAAGCTCAGAACGATGGTCAATATCTTCTTCAGCAGCTTGTTCAATTGATGCGAACTCTTGTTGAACATCAACTTTGCAGACTGCACAAATAATTGAATCCCAATCCAACTGAAACATGATGTGATGATTTCCACAGAAAGGACAGATGACTCTAAAAATAGTATGCTCCATTTTCATATCATATTGAGTTTTCATACAACTCTCAATTCTTCCCTCAACTGTTTACGAGTTGGCATCTTAGAATAGATATCTCGCTCAATGCCAATAGTGCCAATCTGAACTCCGTTTATAATTACAGGACATTCAATATCTTCTAATTGACTGAGTAGAACATATCCCCATTCAGGCTCTCCAAGATCGGCAACTCCAAACAGCTCCCAATCATCATCGTAAAGTTTCTCTCCTTCAAAGATATACCAAGTACCATTGCCAGTTGGATTAAAGAATTTTACAACTGCCTCATCATCGTCAGCGATGCCAACAGTAGATGCGAGTTCATTATCGATACGATCCCTCCGTTCAAATCGCTTGGTAAGTTTCTTTTCAATTTCTTTCGTTAGCAACTTCATTTCGCAACCTTTCTGGCGTTCGCATCTTCAATGAGCGTTGCGATGAGTTCAGAATGTTCATGACATCTGCCTGGTGCCGATTCCACGTGTTCGAGCACATAATCAATCAAGTGTTCTAATCTTTCAAAGTAATAAAACATTTCATCAGGCATGATATTTCCAAGAGGTGGATGTACTCCGATTCGGTCGTAATTGTTTAGTTGGCGCTGCACAAGTTCGAGCGCATATACTAAAGCCCCTTCCGACTTGGTCAGGTTCATGTATTCTTCAGACACGAACTCATTCATTTCTCGTATTGTCTTTTCATCAGTCATTTCAAATCCTCCGTTTCAGTAAACCATGCACGACCTACGCGATTGCCATTAATGTCCAAGAGGGCTTTCAACTCACCATCCTTTTCTTCTATTCCCCATAACTCAATTTCCCATAACCTTGCTGTCACTGCTTTTAGAATTCTCTCAATTTCTAAAAACAGATGATCCTTGAAGGCATCATTTTCTAAGTCGAGTTCAATATTCAACTTCATTTGCTTCCTCCAAAATGTTTTGCCAAAACCTCCCCCATTGCTTCGAGATATTTCGGTTGAGCAAGTGGTATCCTTTCACCGAATGCCTTTCTCACGTTGTCGATGTGATCTTGAGATTCGACCAACGATCTGATCGTATCTTTTGGTTCAGCTCCCCTCCTTGTAACTTGGTCAAACTTGTATTCCTGAGCAGCGAAGTTGTAGACTTCAAAAAGTTTGGTGTGAACAGCCTTCCATATTTCAAGAGTCTCATCACGGAGAAAAGACGCATTAGTACTTGGAAGTTCCTCTTGACTGTCTTTATACATTTCAATGACTGCATATATTTCTTTGACACTAGATAACAGCCATTTCCGAACTTGATACATTGCCAACAATTCACGATTCAGAAAATGTGCTTCCTCTTCAGTAAATCCTTCATCGTAATCGGAGATGAGATGCTCCAAATAATACTTCTGAGGATCAACGTATCGAGTTTCTCCATTTTCAATTTTGCTTTTTCTGTAAGTCATTTTCTCAAATCCCTTCTTGGGGGCAGTTGCCTGCCCCCAGACTTTCTTTTATTTTTTCGCTGCTGCCCTGTGAGCTTTTGTGTCTCGACCATGACGGCATTTCTTGCATGCACCAGCCCATTTAGATTTCACAAATTCGTGAGGAGTCCTGTTAGCCTTGCGGTAGCGTTCATCCTCTTTATTTTGATTTTTCTTCCTGCGTTGCTCTGGAGTGAGTTTGACCAGCTTCATCTGATCCCTCATCTTTTCAACAACTTTTGAATCAATAGGTAGAGATACAATCTCATCTCCTTGAGTCATTTGAAGAAACGTGATGTATCGATCCATGTCTGCGTAATATGCAGTCGTCACGCTGTACGAGATCGCCTTTTCACTAAGGGCTGGAGCGATAGTAGATGTCCATGATTTTGATAAACGAATGTCAGGATCATATTTCGCTTCTTGGATTGCTCGACTGAGCATTCTTCCGTAGTTGAAATTTCCTTTCATTTGTTCATATTCATCACGGAATCCAAGTAGGCTTCCTTTTCCTTTTCGTTTCGTTGATGAATTGTTTTGTTCATCCCAATCCAAATCATCAAAACCATTGTCATCATTCCATCGGTGATTTTCACCTGTCATCTCTATGACCTTTCTTTTATTTGTTCGCTTTTGATGTATCGAACACGGAAACGATCAAAAAGTTTTTTGATTGTTCCCTTGTTAGAATCATCTACCAACCTTGGTATGGTGCGTTCTCGTAAAGCTCCATGATGTAATCTCCATACGTCATAGTCGCTCGCGCTTCGTACGCGTCGTAGACTCTTTGCTCAGCAGCTTCGATGTCTTCTTGTGTGAAGTAATCTTGAGTCTTTTTACATCTTGGATAAGATGCACATCCCCAAAATTTATTTCCTGCGTTATAGCCTCTTCGAGCAGTGCGAAGCATCATCCAAGATCCACATTCACATTTGATTTGATTTGTCATTTCCGAAACCTTTCTTTTATTTGGCTTTCATCTTCAGAGCGTATCCACCACGACACGCTGAACGGACGCTGTCGTCCGTTTTCGATTTTTCTAGTACACCCCTCGCTTAATCTGTTCATTTATATTTCTTAAAATTATTGTTGGGTCTGGAACATCAAATACGAAATCTGTTTCACATGTTCCGCAAAAACCTTCTCCACCTGTAGTCCAGTCATAGCTGGTAGTTTCTCTGTTCTGTAAACCATCGCCACATTCGTTTGGGCAGACCACATTGAATAGTGGGTAGGTGTACATCCATTGTTTAAATTCTGCTTTAGCCATTTTCTTTATCCTTTCCAAGGGTAGTGAGCATTCATGTGCATTTCGGCATTTTTCACATCGTGTAAAAAGCTGACTGCATAAAAGCCTGTGACTTTTCGTCTATCAACTTTTCTTGGGTCAGTGTCGACAATAGTTTTGCCTTCACCGTCAAGAAGTAAAATGTGACCTTCAAGGCGAACGATGTATGCTCTGGTTGGAACTTGAAACCAGAAGAATTTTTCTTCCTCTTTTGCTTTAAGTTTTTTGATAACTTCACGAGCGGAACCAACTGTTGCATTCTTCTTCAAATTTGATTTTCGAGATCGAACTTGGAATCCACTCAACCGAACAGCACGAATAAGGTCTTCACAATTATGTAGATATCTGACTTTTTCGTTTGCTCCGTTTAGAACGAACGCAACTGCCTGAATACAAACATTTTGATTATTGTTCAAATGATTATTTGAATTTCGTTTTGCAAATTCACGAAATGTTTCATAAGCATATTTTCCATGACTTGTAGGTTTGAATACTGTTGCCATTTCACAATCCTTTCTTTGTAAGATAATTGTATGGGGATTTTACTAGACATGTAAAGTAAATAACTATGAATAACTATAGGTTACTATCAGTTTATTTCATCAAGATAGATTATATTTGCAATGTCAGTGATTTTTGCTTTAGAATATAAGCTCTAGGCTGTCGTGCGGAAAGGGGTTCCCAACTGAGTTGGCTTACTCGTCTCCTAGCACCAGAGGGGATGAAACAAGAGCAAGAGTTTGCTCAGGTCACAGTCCCGCTCGCTCCAGATAATGTTTATAGCAACGCAGCAGATTCCTACAATACCTACGCGAAACAAGGCTACGATGGAAACACCGTTGTTAACTCTTGCGTTAGGGAAATAGCGACGTCAGCATCGGCACCTAAATTTCTTCTTGAACGACTAACCGCTGAGGGAGGTGCAGAGCAGATCAACGCATCGAACAATGAGATAGCTGCTATTCTCGCATCTCCCAACGCGGAACAATCTCAGGCTGATTTTATTGAGCTACTTACCGTCTATCTTTACACCACAGGAAATGCCTATGTTCTTAAAGAAAGAAATAGATCAGGGCGCATCATTAGCCTTCAATTATTAAGATCAGATCGCATCACTATTGATATTGAAAATGGATCAGTCCATCGATATGAATATGAAATCAACGGCAGCACATACTTCATTCCTGAGACTGAAATTGCTCATCTCAAATTGCCTAATGCTGCTGATGATGTCTATGGACTCTCACCACTTCAAGTCTGTTCACGCTATGTAAATCTTGATATTAGTATCGCTGATTTCACGAAAAGTTATTTTGCTAACTCAGGAATACCTGCAGGATTGCTCAAGCTAAAACGACGCATCAATTCACAAGAAGAAGCAAACAGCACTCGTTCAAAATGGCGCAGCAGTTTTTCAGGAAAAAATGGTTGGGGAAATCTTGCGGTACTGGATGAAGATGCAAGCTACGAATCTATCAGTCCACCTCTCAAGGATATGGACACAGCAGCACTGACAAGAACAACTGAGACTCGCATTTGTGCAACCTTCGGAGTACCTCCAATTTTGTTAGGACTTCAGTCAGGATTAGAAGTCAGCAGCTATTCTAATTATGAACAGGCGAGAGAATCATTCATTTCGGAAACAGTTGCACCACTTGTTAACAAGATAGCAGCCTTCTTATATCGTGCTTTAGAAGTCAGCAATAGAGAACGCAATGTCACAGTTAGAGCAGCAACAGAAGATGTCAAAGCATTCCAAGAAGATGTCAATGCAATCTCTTTGAGAATCAGCAAGCAATTCACTGATGGAATAATCTCCTTGAATGAAGCACGAGCAGCACTTGGATATGACGCTCTTGACAATGGAGAATTAAGACGTGTCCCTACTTCTGTTTTAGAAATAGATCCAGATAATCCAATTCAACTTCAAGCTCCTGCCCCTGAATTACTCCAAGCAGGTATTCCAGTTACAAACTTAAAGAAAGCTCCTGTCTTACCACGTGCAGTAAAACTGAATAGGACACTCTCTCAACAACGAGAAGATCTCACAGAAATACTTGAAGCAGATTTAGTTAAATACTTCAAGAAACTTGCAGACCAAGTGGCAGGCAAAATGGGAAGGCTTCTTGAACGAAGTGCTTCCAGTCAAACACAAATAACAAAAATAGGAGTTGATGATGTTAACCCTAGTGGCATTCTTCCCCCTGACGGTCGTGGTGGATTGAATGATGTAATACGAAATGGCTATGGACAGATTATTAAAACCACTTGGGATACGGTTCTTAATTCTGGTGTTGCAGGTGCATTAGAGTTTAATGATCGAAGTCCTATTGTTACTCAAATTATGCAGAGCGCAGATCTCACAGTCACTGAGATGTGGAATGAGACAGAACGAGCAGTTGGTAAAGCTGTCAATACTGCTGTAGAGCGTGGATACAGTATCGATCAACTTGCTAGAGGAGTGCCTAACGAAAATTTCCCAGGGGTGAATTCTCTCGCGAGAGAAACATACGCAAACAGAGCACGAACAATAGCACGAACTGAAGTAATGCGAGCTATGAACGCTACCACTCTTGGCTATTACGAAGCTCAGGAAGTTGAGTATGTCCAAGCCTATGATCCAGACGGCGATCCTGCTGATAATTATGAAGGCTCTGACGGTAGAACTTGCTCACAGCGTCACGAACAAATTTATCCAATCAAGCAATCAAGAACCGTTGTCTCTCATCCTAATTGCAGGCTCTCTTGGTCTCCGCTTTCTTCACTTCAAGTAGAAGAACTTGGACTGGTAGATACTGTCGCATTAGAAGCCTCTATCGATTTCATAAAAGTACAAGTGCCTGTCTATATGCAACAAAACGCAGCAAGAGGATTGCAATATCTCGATCAAGGTTATATCGCTAATGGAGCCACTGAACAGATCGTTGATGAAGCTGTTGGTTTAGCACACGGCAATGTCTCCGATGACAAAGTTCTCAGAATGAATGATTGGTACAAAGAACATTTCCAAGCGATGAACTCTCCTGCTAGCAGTAATCCAGAGAGTCCTAATTTCCCAAGTGCAGAAGCAGTCACTTTCCTCTTATGGGGAGGCGATCCATTGAAACCAGACCAGTCTATGAAGTGGGCAGAAAAACAAGCTGAACTCTTGAAAGAGGAGATGACGAATGGAATACAAGCAGTCACGAATTAGCGATATCAAAGTGCTCGATGAATCGCAAGGAATAGTCGAAGCATTTACGAATTCAATGGGCATTATTGACAGTGATGGAGATGTAATAGAGTCCAGTGCTTTCAATAAATCTATTGAAAACAATCTTCCCATTCCTGCTCTTGTCGGACATAACTCATCGGCTGTCGTAGGCAAGGTTGTCGATGCACAAGCGATTCAGCAAGCAGACGGCACTGCAAGGCTCTACAACAAGATTCAATTCAATTTGGATACTCAGGCAGGGAGAGATGCTTTTTCGAACGTAGCAGGCGGATACGTAAGGGAGTGGAGTGTTGGGTTTAATGTTCCAGAAAACGGCATTGAGCTAGACCGAGAAAACAACCAACTCATTCGACGAATAAAAGATCTCGACTGGGTCGAGGTGTCGAGTGTGCTTAGAGGAGCTTCACCTAATACAGGAACACTCTCAGCCAAAGAAGAAGTGTTAATGACAGAAGAAGAACGAGCCTACTTTGAAAACTTCAATGTAGTCGTTACCGAATCCGACCAATCAAAACATGCCGATTCAGAGTTACCTGAAAACAGATCCACAGAGCCAGAGCAATCTCACTCTGCCGATCTTGAGCAGGAAACCGAAAAGCACGACGAGCGAGACACAATAGCTGAAAGACTCATTGCCTCTCGACTACGCCAATCAACCAAGCGACTAAACAAAGGATTGAACAAATAATGTCACAAGAGAAATTCGCTCAAGTAGAAGCTCTCCGCAAGTCAGCAGAATCAGCATTAGCTGAAGGCGATTTAGAGATGGCTGGAAAGCTAACTCAGGAGATGGAATCTACTTTAGAGCAAGCAGAAAAAGAGAGCGATCTTCAAGAGAGAATCGCTAAAAGTCTCAAAGCTGAAATGAAGCCAATGAACACTGTTCCAGTGGTTGAGGAAGAAGTCAAAACAGACGCATTAAATGAAAAGCGTTCTGACGGCTCCTACCGTAACCATGTGGATGCAAACTACCGCCCAGCTGGTTATCAAAAAGACTTGCCACCTATGGCTCAAACCACTTGGGTGCAGGACAAAATGGGCTCGAACTTAAAAGCTGAAGCAGCGTTTCAGAGAGACACTTGGATGAAGTGGTTTACCGCTAAGTCTCAAGAGGAATTTTTCCGAACTGCATCTGCAGAAGAAACCAAAGCGATGCAAGAAGATACCGACTCCGAAGGCGGCTATTTCGTGCCAGAGGAATTCATCAATTCAACTTTCGTTATACCAGAAGCATCAGGCGGTCAACTTCGTGACGCTTGTACGGTATTAAGAGTGAATTCTAAAGATGGATATGTTCCAACACTGGACAGCGTTTCTATGAGCTATTTAGCTGAGGAAGCTGCTTACACTGGCGCAGAGCAAACTCCAACGGTCGGTCAAGTCACATTTGGAGTTCTGAAGATTGCAGGATTGACTCGTGTATCGGATGAACTGTTAGCAGATTCAGTGCCGAACTTGCCAGCTTTACTTACTCAAATCTTCCAATCTGCAAATGGCAGATTCCAAGATAAAGAGATACTCGCTGGAAACGGATCAAGCCGATACAACGGCATCGTCAATGGAGTAGACGCAGCAGGCGCAAGCGTCACATACACTACCATGGCGAATGCTACCTCGGTCGTCGCAGCAGATATCGTGGAGGCGTATTTCGATGTTCCTCAACAGCATCGTGGAGTCGAGACTTTCAGGTGGGTATTCCCATCTGCAATCTCAGGTCTCATAAATGGTATCGGCACAACTGCAGCAGGAATTCACGCTATTCAAAGTCTTACGAATGCTCCAGACGCATTTTTGATGGGTCGCCAAGTCCTCAACGTCGACGTGTCTGGTCAGCCTTTTGGAACGACTATCACGTCAACCGAGAAGATTGGTCTCGCTGGAAACATGTCAGCATACTACCTGTTTGAAAGAGCAGGAATGAGTATCCGTCGGAATGACAGCTTGTATATGGGAAATGGGCAGGTGGGATTCTTCGCCACTGCAAGATCAGATGGTCGCATGGCAACTGCCGAAGCGTTCAAGATTCTTCGTGCAGCGTAGATAGGAAATTAGCAGACGAGAGGTACCACCACCTCTCTACCCTTCCACTGGACTTCCGCTCTTTCGCCCCTCGCAGGGGCGGAAGTCCAAAAGAAGAAAAGATAGGAAGCAAATATGGCAAAAGTTACATGTATTCATCCGCTTGGTATCGAAGGCGGAGAAACATTCCACTCAGGAATCGAATATGAAATCGATGCAGCAATTCTCAAAGAATATGGTTGGGCTTTTTCAGAGCCTCCAACAACAACCAAGAAAGACGCAAGCAAGGCAAAAGAGAACAAATAGATGACCGTTTATCACACCTACGCAAGCTCTGATGAGTTTCGCAATTACCTCGCAGGAACATCTTATTCCTCTGGTTGGACTTCTGATGCAGCAACACTGAGAAATCTTTTGGAGAGTGCTTCAAGAAGAATGGATGCTTTTGTTAATGATAATTCTTGGGGTGTGGTAGTACAGACTCGGCTCTACGATTTAGGGTCAGGAGACCTTGTTCAAGACCCAAGATCCAAGACTGTAGATTCTGGTGGAATTATCACGACTCGTTCTCGTGTTGCAGCAGTGCCACTAGATAGATGGTTGATTTCTGCTACTACTGTTACAAGCTATGAAGATACAGCTAGAAGTTCTTCTGAGACGCTCTCTAATGGCATTGCTGGCGATTATTTATTGCGTCCCTATAATTCCTCCCCTAAGTTTGAAATCACCCTTACAGAAGAAACTACCAAGAGTTTTGGAGCAGGTCAGCAAGTGCTTTCGATAGCTGGAAAATGGGGTTGGAACGAAGATACCTCTCCAGACACAACGACCCTAAATGGGGCAATTTCATCGACCAGTGCGACATCAGTTATTTTGACATCAGCCACGAATTTTTCTGTAGGAAACACGATCCTCATTGGTACTGAGCAGATGTATATTCGAGCTATTTCCTCAAACACTTTGACAGTTACCAGAGGAGTAAATGGCACAACAGCAGCGACACATCTTGATTCAGTCAGTGTTAGTAGATATGTCTATCCCTCACTAGTCAGAGAGACGTGTCTGGACATTGCTAGAGTGCTTTACCGCGATCACAATTTAGGCAATGTAGAATCACTTTCCGTTGGTGGAGGTAGTGTTACCGTTCGTTCAAATGTGGAGATCAAAGATGCACTCTTTGGACTAGATGTGTATAGAGTTCACCAAGCCTCAGCAGGAGTGATCTTCTAATGGCAGATGACAGAATTACATTCGACATTAAAGGCACAATATTTGACCAGAAAAAGATGAGTCCTGCTTATAGGAAAGGACTGGAAAAAGGGCTGGAAGATGTTGGGTCGGAAGTCGTTCAGACTGCTCAAGGCAAATTACAGGCAGGAAAACGAGGATTCTTCACAGGAGCATTGAAAGGCTCAATTGGCTGGCGATCAACCACTTATGGAGTTGTTATTGCCTCTGGTGCTGCTATTGGTGACAAGGCTCTTACCTATGCTCAGTTCGCTGAACACGGACGAGGAGCAGGAAAAATGCCTCCAAGAGAAGCGATAAAACCTTGGGCATTAAAACACGGCTTCACAGAATCAACGATCTTCTTATTGCAACGAGCTATTGGTCGTCGTGGTACTAGAGGAATTTTTATGTTCCGAGACACTGCAAAAGAATGGAACGGCAGAAAAAAAAGAAAGCGACTAGAACAACTTATTACTCACAGTCTTGCGAAAGCGTTGAACAAATGACCAGAGCAGGTGCAGTGGCAAGAATTGATGCGTTGTTAGGTACTGTTTCAAACCCTACGTTTAAGCTCATTTATTTTGGAGAGCCTCTAAGCGTGCCAACCACTCCTATGTGTGCATTTTGGATTCAATCACACGACCTTGATTTTGAAACACTTGGAGATGTCAGTACGACAACGACAATGACCATTCAGGCATATTTTCCAGTTCTTGTTAATGAAACTTTAAGAGAAACAGTGGAGCAGGATGTCTGGGACGCCATTGTCAACATCAAAACAGCACTACGAGGAGACGCAGATCTCAATGGACAAGTTACCGATTCAGAAATAGGAAGTGCCACCACAGGCTTTTTAGACCTTAGTGGCAACAGATTTCGAGTGGCAACAATCCCTTTTGAAATCGATATGTTCGGTGAATATCCGATCACACCATAGGAGGAAAAATGGCAAAAACATCAGGACTTAATGTGCGACTTTATGCTGAAGGATACGATCTGAATACAGATGTCAATTCACTTTCAGGTGTTGGCTATACGCAGGAATTACTCGACACGACAGCACTAGCGACAACAGCTCGGACAAGAATTATTGGCACGAATGATTCCAATCTTTCAGTGAATGGGTGGTTCGATGCTGGCACTGGATTATCCCATGCACTCTGGACAAGTAATTCTGGCAAGAAGCCAACCGCTAATCAGGAAGTAATCGTTGCTCTGGGAACATCTATTGGAGATCCGACTGTCTGCATTACTGCGAAGCAGGCAAGCTATGACATTTCAAGAAGTCCAGGGGCTGCAATCGCAACGACTGTTGAGTACACAGAAGCAGATGGCAACGGAGCTGAATTTGGGGTACTCCTAACAGCAGACAAGCAAACGGATTCCAGTGCAGCAAATACAGCAAGCGTTGACAACGGAGCTTCTTCGAGCGGAGGACTTTCTGGATTCATTTCAGCCATGAGCCTCGCTTCAGGATCTGCCACAGTCAAAATTCAACATAGTACGAACGATTCTGCGTGGTCTGATTTGGTCAGCTTCACTGCTGTTTCAGGGCAGACCGCAGAAAGAATCTCGGTAACAGGAACGGTGAACAGGTATATCCGTGTCGCCACTTCTGGGACGTTTTCGAATTTAGTCTTTGTAGTTAGTGGCAACCGCCTCTAGGAAAGGAATTGAGTAATGGCTAAGCAATCTGGATTGGGCGATTATATAGCTGTGGACGACAGCGGAGGAAGTGCTAGAGACATTTCTAATGATGTTGTTTCTTTAACTATTAATACTCCACAAGAGACTCTGACTGTTACTGGCATTGATAAAAGTGCTCAGGAACGAATCATTGGATTGCAGGATTTCACTATCAGTTTGAATGGTGTTTTCAATGCTGCTTCAAACAAGAGTCACGATGTGTTCAAAGTGAAATCAGGTACTAGAACAGTGACTTATTCTATTGGCGGAAATACGTCAAGCAATCCTAAATTCACAGCAGAGGCACTCGTTTCCAGCTATGACCTCTCAAGAGGTACAGATGGTTCTTTGAACTGGACAGCAACTCTTGAATTGCAATCTGGAACTGTACCAACTTGGACAACAGTCTAATCACATAAGGGAGGGTGAATATGGCTTATAGATTAGGACAACGTGAGGCTTTGATTGAATTTGAGGACTTGGATCTCAATGATTCAGAGCTTCGATGCAAGTTAGATGTTCCATTGGGAACAATGCTTGAAATTGAAGCTCTGATGAGTAACAACGAAGTGAGAGCAGGATTTGAAAAGTTTGCTAAAGAGGTTCTTATCTCTTGGTCATTTATAGATGCAAATAACAAGGATATTCCTGCTGATGAAAAAGGCATTATGCAATTGCCATTTAATATCGCTTTGAAGCTTGTTGAAGGGTGGTTGCTTGCAGTACAGCAAATCCCTTTAGAGAACAATCCGCCAAGTCAAAATGGGAACATGTCGGAGGCGGAATCGACTATGCCAGTGGCAGGCGTGTAAATATGCCTCAGAGCGTCAGGACAGCAAAATTGGTAGACGGATTAGCACAACGCTATAACCAACTTCCATCGCAGATTCTTAACGAACCTGCTCAGCTTCTGATGCACCTAATCCAATTAGCAGAGGAGCCTGATACCAGTGGCTAACGAAGTCAATATTAAGGTTAAGGCTGATAGCAAGAACGCACTCCGTTCATTGAATAGACTTTCCTCGTCTGGTAAAAAGCTCGGTTCAACGATGGCAACTGCAGGCAAGCAGATGGCAATTGGTGTCGCTGGCATCGCTGCCATTACAGGTGCGGCAGGTTTGGCAGCTTCAAAACTGTTCTCGATGGCTGGTGAATTAGACCTTATTGAAAACAAGGTTAGCACTGTATTTGGAGAGCAAAGAGGAGTCGTTACCGAGTGGGCGAAAGAGGTCTCTGCCGAAATGGGATTGACCGTTTCTGCAACAGAAAATCTGGCTGCAAAATTTGGAGATCTCCTCGTACCAATGGGATTCACTAGAGAAGCAGCAGCAAGTATGTCAACTTCTGTTGTTGGTTTATCTGGAGCATTAGCTGAATGGTCGAGTGGTCAAGTAAATGCCTCACAAGCTGCAGATATCTTAGCGAAAGCAATGCTCGGTGAACGCGAAGGATTAAAAACTCTTGGTATTTCCATTATGGAAGCAGATGTTCAAGCTAGGCTCATGGCACAAGGTCAAGAGGAACTTGAAGGGAAAATGTTACAACAAGCAAAGGCAATGATTACTCAAGCTCTGATCTTCGAGAAATCACAAGATGCTCAAGCTGCCTTCGCTAAAGGTGGAGACACGTTAGCAAGAACACAAGCAAAACTGAAAGCAGCAACAGGAGAACTCAAGGAGAGTATCGTCAAAGCATTGATGCCGAGCTTCGCTAATTTGGCAGTGATGCTCAATGACAAAGTTATCCCCATTATTATTAACGAACTTATTCCGTTTCTTAATAGGAAAATTCCTGAAGCGATAGAATTCTTAACTCCACATATTCGTGACATTGCTGTTGGCTTCCAAGAAACGTTTAAAACTGCATCAACACTCATTAAATGGTTTGCTGATTTTTGGGATAGTCAAGGCACTATTATTAAGGCAATTATTGCAACAATAGGAGTCGCCATCTTAGCAGCCTTCGGACCAGTCGCAGCTCCAATCGTTGCCATTACTGCACTAATGCTCCTCATTGGTAGGTTTAAAGATAAATGGAGAGAAATTGCCAATGGAGTGATTGGCTCTGTTGAAAGCATGGCGAATGGCATTTTGTCTGGATTAGGTAGTGCTCTCAGAACTGTTGACAACTTTATTAATAATATTCTCGATGGTCTTAGGAAGATTAATATCATGGGAATAAAGCCTTTTGAAGGTTTAGGAAGAGTCAACTTCGCCTCTATTGCAAATCGTGAAATCAAACTCGGTAGATTTGCTGACACATTCAGAAACGAATCTGATCTCTGGGACGACATGACAACAGAAGCGAATGATGCTGCCTTCGTTGCGTCTGGAGTACAGCCTGAGATCGGATCTGGCTCCTCAACAATACCATTTGTTCCTTCAATAACAGCACTACCATCAGCGACAGCAAAAGAAGCAGTGAATAAAGCAACCAACGATGAAGACCGCATGCACAAGCTCTTGGAATGGTCTAAAGAACGAATGGAATCTATAAAAGTCCAAGAAGAAAATATTCGTCGTTCAAGGCTTTCTGCTGTAGCAAGTGTCTTAAGTGGAAACATAACTGAGCCATTACTTGCATTCGGAGCAGGTGGATCAATGGCAGATCCAAATATTTCAGATGCACTGCTTGACCTTAGTAGGTTTCAATCAATTGCTGACAGCATCAAATCTGGTCAGACAACTGAAGGAATGCTCCTGTTCGGTCAAGGTGGCAAGTATGAAGATGCAAGTTTATTTGGCAAATTAAAAGAACTTTCTGAAGACCCTACCGATGCTGCAAAAGATGCAATTCTCGAAGGGATTGATGACGCAGTTAGAAGTCGTATTGCGACAGGAGTAAGAGAAGCTCCAATCGTAGTGAACGTCTATGCAGGCGTTATGGGCGACCCAGCAGAAGCTGGACAAATGATATTAGACAAGATCAACCAAGCGAAGATGGCAGGAGCCAGCACAGCGTTCCTGACGGAGAGTTAATATGAGTTTAGCTTTACCGACACTCTTTTGTGGAATCCGTTTTGATGCAGGAGCAGAGAACGATGGTTGGATATTAGGGAGTGCATCTTTTCCTAATCAACTTGGTTCTCCTGATGCCGATTCCGATTATGCAGATGTTACTTCGTATGTTCGTTCTATTTCTATTGATAGAGGCAAGAGCCGAGAACTACAAAGAACAGCAGTTGGTAGAGTTAGTATTGTTTTAGATAACACAACACGGCTCTTTGACCCTCTCAATGCTGCAGGAACCTACTACGGCAAATTGCTTCCATCAAGACGTGTCCGAATCAAGCTCACACATCCTACAACAGGCACACAATATGAAGTCTTTGAAGGGATTGTGACTGATTGGGGTATGGGATACAAGCAGATGAAAGATGCAACAACAACCGTTCGAGTAAGTGACCGAATGGTGGATCTCCGTCGTGCTGATATTTCATTGACTACGACCGCAGGAGTTTCTTCTGTAGCAGTGAATGAGATTTTGGACGACGCAGGAATCGTGGCACGTTCTGTCTCGACGGGATTATCGACGCTCCAATCGACAGCCTTATCAGGTTCTACTCTTTCTGCTTTAGAAAAAATAGAAGACAGTGAAGGCATAGGACAGATCTACGCAGACAAATCAAATGCAGTTGTCTATAAGAATCGCAATTCATTTTTCAGTGATTCAGCTTCAAATACTTCACAGGCAACACTCGGAACAGCAGCACTGCCATTAACTGATGTCAGCTTAGATTACGATGCTGATCTTATCCGAAATGATATAAGCCTGACTCGAACAGGTGGTTCAGCGCAGGCAACATCAAACGCAGACTCGATTACAGATTATGGTAAACGCTCGTATACAAAAACAGCATTGATGAATAGCACTGATGCAGAACTTGCTGGCATCGGATCAACGATTCTTTCTTTATATAAAGAGCCTCTCGTCAGGGTACGAACAATCACGATGGCTCCTCAAGTGAACGCTAACTTAATGACACAAGCACTCAGCAGAAGCCTCAGAGATAGAGTCACAGTGAACTTCAGTCCTCCAGGGGGAGGATCAGCAATTAGTCAAGACGGATATATCGCAGGTATTCATCATCGCATCACACCAGATGGTCAGATGGAGACTGCTTTCGATTTAGAGAGTACGGAGGGCTATGACTCAGCCTTCGTACTTGGTTCAGCCAAGCTCGGCACAGCAAAGTTATGGGCGTAGAGATAGGAGAATAAAATGGCAGGTGCAGGATTCAAAGTCTGGTCAACTGGAGATGTTGTCTCAGCCGCAGATTTCAACACTTATGTACAAGAGCAGACGGTCGGAGTTTTTGCAGATGCTTCCGCAAGAAATTCAGCGATTAGCTCACCAACTGAAGGAATGGTTGCATATCTCAAAGACAGCAATCTTTTGACGTACTACGATGGAAGCTCTTGGGCGACAGCAGTCTTCGGTGACATTACTGATCTAGGTGCAAATAATTGGAAGGCATTCTATTCCAACGGATCAGGAGCAATTCAGGAGCTTGCCGTCGGAGCAGATGGAACCGTTCTCGTTGGGAATGGAGCAAGTGCCGCACCTACCTTCGGAAATATCACAGATATAAAAGGTGGAAATGACAAGGTACTCTACACCAATAACACTGGCGTGATAACAGAATTAGCCCTCGGAGCGGCAGGAACCGTTTTGAAATCGGCAGGAGCAACATCAGCTCCAACATGGGGATCTGCAGGAGGGAATTGGGCTCAAATTGCCACAGGCACACAAGCCTCAGGAACCACCACTGTAATGAACCTCACCTCGCTATCCAATTACCGATCAGTACGAGGCTTCTTTACCTATCCAGAAGCCGCAAGCGGAACCTCATCACTGAACTTCACAGTCAATGGACTTTCGGGAAACTACTATAGAAACATGCACCAGAAATGGCTCGGTAACAGTGCAAGCTGGAGCGGTGTTTGGACTGGTACTTCTGGAGGCACGTCTTGGAATGGGGAGAATGCCTTTGTTCAATTTCAGATCGACTTCCTTGCTCAAGGATATCAAACGACCAATAAAGCTGTAATCGTTGGGCATTGGAATATCTTCTCATATTGGGATCAATCAGGTGCAGGGAACGGTTCTTGGGATACGTCACATTTTGTATATAACGAACCTATCGCATCGGATACTGGTATCACAGCACTGAATGTCTATATGGGTGCTTCAACAGCTATGGTCGCGTCAGGATATCCCTCGTATTACGTCGAGGGCTACACCGCCACTTAGGAGGATATATGGCTATTAAATATCGAGAACACATAGATGCCGATGGGGTGCATCGAGAGTGGACTAATGAGCACGGAGTGGTTCAGCGAGAACTCATGACTCCAAGTGCAGAATTTATCGAAGCACATCAACCCTCATGGGAACGCTCAGGAGTGAGAGAAGAACGAAATTCTTATCTTTCATCAACGGACTATTTATTGCTGGAAGATGTTGGGCTGAGTGCAGAGCAGAAGGAGCAGGTTATCGAGTATCGACAAAAACTGAGGGATCTCCCTCAAGATTATCCAGAGCTTGATGATGCTAAAGAAGCTCTTCAAACTCTGAAACCACAAGACGAATTGAGCTGGCTATAGCTGAGTTAGCGATAGGCATCGCAATAATAGCCATACTCATAGATTGGGTGACCGATGGTAGAAGCAAATCCAACACTGACAGACATCCAAAATCGTCTCGAACGTATCGAGCGACATTTGGTAGGTAATGGCAGAGAAGGGCTATTGCAAAATATGTCGAGGTTAGATGAACGTGTCAATGACCTTGAAACAACGCGCACCAATTTCGCAGACAGAATCTGGTCGGCTGTACTTACTGCAGCATTCATCATTTATGGAGTGATTGATAAGAAAGGTTAATGATGTGGAAAAAAATGCTTGGTTCCCTAATAGTCAGCATTACGATAGTCCTTTTAAGACTGCTTATCTTGGCTATCAAACTTCTGACGTTGTTATTCATAGCATGGAGGGTTATATCCAGACGCTTATTCGGTGGAGCAGGAAACCGACACCATCGGACGCATTAAAAGTCTCGTATCATTTCGCCATCAGTTTCAAAGGCGAGTGCCACCAATTTGTTCCAGTCGGCAAATATGGATCATGGCACGCAGGAAACTTAAGAGATGCAATCCAACATCCTCACACAATCACATGGAAAAGATTTCGAGGTACTTCAGTGAATCCTAACAGCTATACCGTATCGATAGCAGCAGAAGGATTCTCAGCAGGAGAAGGTGATAAAGCATCTTGGAATCAGGCACAACATACAGCCTGCTCAAAAATATTAGATTGGCTCCAATCAGAACATGGCATGGAAATCAATGATGAAACACTCGTTGGACATTCTGCCATTTCTCCCTTGTCGCGAATGAATGATCCAAGTGACAAATTTAATAAGGACTATGTCATCAGCTTAATCAATCCACCGATCCTGCAGATTAGACCATCATTAAAAACGTCAGACATTGCATTGTGGACTCAAGCATGGAGGAATGGAAGCACTTTTAAACGAGTAGAAAACGATAAAGAAATACATGAAATAGCAATTCCACTGAGGAGGAATATATGAACAGGACAAGTATCAAAGCAGCAAGAGATCTGGCAGTAATAGCAGCAGGAGCAGCGGTCTTAGCAGTTGCGGAATCTGTGGGAGATTTAGGACTTCCCAATGAAGTGTCAGTTATCGTTTCTACCGTCGCTCTCGCCCTTTACAGAGTGCTTAGAGACGTGAAAGAGAGCCGTAGTGAGCAGTCTTGTTGTAACGAATGAAGAACTAGATGAAGCTCTCGGTCGAGTGCAATCTTTACTCTTTAACGCAGAGCGAGATGGCTGTGATTATCCTCAAATAGAGGCAGCTAGAAAAGTCTTGATTCCACTACGAATGAAGCTCAACCAACCTCCACCACCCAAACCAGAACCAGTTAAACAACTCACTCAATTAGATATAGCAAAACAGTCTGGCTTCACTGGAGATATCTGTGTGAACCAACAATGTCAATCAATGAGCATGGTTCGGAATGGAACCTGTCTCAAGTGTATGGATTGCGGAACTGAGAATGGTTGCAGCTAAGCAGGAGGCTCCCCTATGGAATTATCATCGGTAGAACATCTCACAAATAAACCTCTTGACTGGAAAGAAACGCTGATCATTCCGATTGGAGATATCCAGCTCCAACAGAATCGTGATGTTGTGGACTTGGATAGATTGCGTGAGGTTATTGATTACGGAGTGAAGCATAATGCTTGGTTCGTTGGCATGGGTGATTTCGTAGATATGGAATCTCCATCAAACAGAAGGAAATTAAGAGAAACAGGATTCTATGATTCGGTAATCGATGCTATAGATGCCTCAGCAGAGGAAGTGGAAGAACAACTACAAGAGATTTTGAAACCTACTATAGGTCGCTGGCTCGGACTGTTAGAAGGACACCACTACCATGTCCACCAAGATGGCACGACAACAGATCAGAGAATGGCTAATTTTCTCAAGGCACCATTTCTAGGAACTTGTGCTTATATAAATCTTGTCTTCACCTCACCTTCTAAGCGTGGAGTTAATCCTCGAATTGTTATTTGGGCACATCATGGTAGAGCAGGAGGAAAATTACTTTCAGCTCCAATCAATCAGTTGGAACAAGTAGTCAAAGGATTCGAAGCAGAAATTTATCTCATCGGGCACCACCACAAAGCAATAGCAGGAAAGATCGCTCGAATGTATCCAGTCTTTAATAAGACAGTTGGCTATCTCAATACGAAAGAAATGATCATTGCCTGCACTGGTTCATTCTTGAAAGGTTTTGTCGAAGGTATCCAACGCGATGGACGACCGAGTGGTTTATATCCTGAAGCAGCTATGATGAATCCTCTTGCTCTCGGAGTAATTAAGATATGGCTTCGACCGACATATAAGAGAATTTTAGGTCAACGACGAGATGGCGGAACTCCGATAGTAGAAATGAATGTAGAAGTTTGATTTATGGAGCAAATGTGGAGCAGGGAAATCGTTGTATGACGTTATACCTGTTGTATGGCTTATACTATTTTGATATTTTCTCTAATTTCCATCACGTATTTATAGTTATCTATAGTTACTTGAAAGCAGAAAAAACGAATATACTAATATATATTCTCTACGCAAAAAGCCTTATTCCATCAGCGTTTTAAACTGTTCTAATGTAAATATGGAGCAAATATGGAGCAAATGGTACCTTTATCCTGCTTTTTCTGTTGCGAATAAGTAGTCCATCGCTCTTGCTGCGTCCGCCTGCATTCCCTCTTGGAGATGACCATATCTATCCATAGTGAATTGAACACTTGCATGACCAAGTCTCCTCGATACTGTAAATATATCTTCTTTGTTTAAGATGCTGATAGTGGCGTAGGTGTGTCGTGTACAGTGTGGAGTATATTCATGTGGATCTAATCCACATTCAAACATGAGATTTCTCCAATAACCTATCCAAATATGGTAAGCCTTCCAATTTCCTTTTGCATTACTGAACACAACAGAAGTGATTCGTTGGGATCTCTGATTCCGTTGATACTTCTTTAAGAGATTTACTAATGCAGCCGATAATTCTATTTCACGAGATTTTCCATTTTTTGTTGTACCTCTATAATCCTCAAATCGTTTCTCAAGATAACTATCTCCGCCTAATTTTTTCTTGCGACGCTTTAACGATGCTCTAACTGTCAATATTGGAATTTCAGCATCAAGATCAAAATCATCCCACGTTAAACCTAATGCCTCATTAATGCGGATACCTGTCGAAAATAATGTAGTGACTAGAACGTGAAGTTGCTCGTCTGTCTCTTTTGCAATTTTCAAAACTGTTTTCACTTCTTGTTCTGTGAACGCAGGCTTTTCTTTTTGCTTTGGAATTATAGGTCTGCCGATATGTGTATCAGATGGTCTTCCCTGTGGAAATGCTTTTTTGAGAACTGCAAATTTTTCGACTTGGATATAGATGTCATACAAATATCCAATTATGCTTTTCCCTGTTCCTTTTTTATTAATAATCTTCTCGATGTGCACATCTCTTAAGTCTTGCATCTTTACCTGTCCAATAACTTCGCAGATATATCTTAGAAATCTTTGATAACTACGTTGTGTTGAAGTGGAAAGAGTGCCATCTCCTTGTTTGGCATTTCTGCTGTTTTGGGCATGTTGCTCATACCAATAGTCGGAAAATTCTTTGAAAGTATAATCTTTATATTCTTGATTGATGCCACTACGTATTTCATCTTCATATGCTTCAATTTTCTCTTTAAGAACTTCAACAGTTGGAGCAGAGAAATTAGTCTTAACGCCATCTAACTCATAGTATCCGCGATATGTTGCCTTGCTATTTCTTACAACGTCGCTTCGTTTCCAGTAAGAACCGTTTCCATATTTAAGGTTGAGTGAAACTTTTTTTGAACGTGGCATCAGTATCCCCTGGATTTTTATTTTTTGTTGGCAGCGGACTTGATTTTATAATCGGCTTCTAATCTGTCGAACCATTCCTCAAAGAATTCATCTGTTTCAATATAAAGAGAGCCATTCGTGCCTGCTTCAAAGTCAGCACCTAATGTGAACGCTCTACCAAATTCTGCTTGGGAACAGATACCACCTCTGGAGAAGGCATTCGTATCCTGATCAACTTCGCGAGCATAAGATCTGCCTTGACTCATAAATGCTCGGTCAGCTTGATAAGGTTGCATCCACGGACAATTATCTTTTTGATGTCCACCATCTAAACTATGGTAAACACACATCCAAGCAATCATGTGAATCAATTCTGGTCGGTGTCTTAAAGCCCAATTACCGACGATGAGCTTTCCTGAACATTGAGTATAGATAGAACTCTGCCAATCGTTCGTGCATAACTTTCCATCAAGACAAGGGATATGCTCAACGATGTATGGAAGGTCTGCATATTCAACTTGATAGCCAAGATCTGCTAAAGCCTTGAAACAATCTCCTTCCCATTTCTCACGAGCTTCAACACCATTAGCAATCGCCGATCTTCGTTGGTATGTTTTTATTATTCTGCCTTTGTCTTCATAATGTAGAGCGAACATTGCCTGAGCAAACTGTCTGTCTTCCTCAAGGTGCGAACATGGAAGATCTGGCTCTACAGTAAAATTCAAGGTGACTAATTCAGCAGCTTCACTTCTTGGTGCATCTTTTGACTTGCAGACAATTTCGTAGAGCTGTCCACCATCGTGATTTGCTTTCAGATGACAATAAGTAGCCCACGCCACAATCTCTAATCTAGCTTCTGTGATGATTTCAGGATTATAAAAGAGTTGTCTTTTTGCCATTGTTGAAATGTCACAATCAATCAATGCAATCTGTAGAGGATAGATTTGTTTGTTGTTCCAAGAAGCATCTTTAGTGATTTGAACGCTGTGATGATCGTCGATCTGATTGTCTGTTGCACCTTCTCCAAGTGTATTTGCCTCTGGTCGTCTTGGAGAAAACTTTCGTAATTCCACACCAACATCAGCTAGGGCAGCAACATAATCAAATTCATATTTAGCAACAGTATCTTCAATTGAAACTCTCCGAGGAGTATTATCAGTCAGATCACCTAGCTCTATTCTATAGTCCACAACTTCCCCCTAAGTTGTTAAATGTTTTTCGTGTGTTTGATTTCTTCTTGCGCTGCTATATAGCTCGCCTCTAATGTTTCAAGCATTGCTTCATAATCAACTTCTCTTAAGTAAGGTGAAATGGCAGCTAACCGATCTCTGAATCGTTGCTTGGTTTCTGGATCGACTGTTGGAAGTGGCTTCGTAAATTCATCAAGTGAGATGTCAAAAAATTTTGCACAATTATTTATGAATTCAAATGATGCCGATGACTTGTCATTTTCAACGGCATTAACATGTGCTCTGGAAAACTCAATACCTTCTGCGAGGTCTCCTTGCGACACGTCACGTGAAAGACGAATCATTCTGAGTCGGCGACCAATTTGTTCTGCGTTTCGTTTCCGAGTCGCTCGTCTGGATTGATCTTGTTCTGCTGCATCTGGGGAAACAGTTTCCTTCTTGCTGTCAGTGTTCATATAACAAATACCCCTCTATGAGCTACATACCACCAAAGTTGATAGCTCAATAAAATCAACATAACTCTTAGTCTTGACCATGTCTATACTAATTACATTATTTAGACATGACACAATGAGTAGACATGTAAAGGGAATATCTATATATTCGTATAGACTACTATTGTTAACTAGTAGTTACATATCAAGTGGAAAGGGTATATATGGTTCAAACGTTAAAGTCCGTCAAAGTTGGAGAGTCGCTCAGAATTTCAATTGATGATTTCAATCAATATTTAAATTCTATTGGTGCACCTCCTTACGAGCATGACGGCAAGAAGGGATTCATCAAAGTCGCTGAAGCTGCTGAATGGTTAAACGTCAGCATCGGATACATCTACAAGATGATCTATGCGTACCAAGATGAACCTCTCCAAGTTGCACAATCCAAAAGGGTTGTGGCTTGAAATAATAAGAGGCATCTGCCGAAACAGATGCCTCTTTATCTCATATCAATAAAAGAAAGGATTTGAGATATGACGAATGATAACACAAAACAGCAGGGAATGAATATCCCTAAATTGGAAAAAAAGAGTCATTATATTTGGCAATTTTTGTGTGAAGAAGAAACTATTTCAAAAGAAATAGATCAACTTTTTGACGCACTTTATGAGCGAATCAGAGAACGTGCCGAAGGCTATGACAGGATCGGCAGTGCTGATGAAGATTATTTCCAAATAATAGACCAAGAACGGCTCGACGAAGATGGCTTGCAGAATAGGAATTGGGAGCTGTTCAAGGCGATTACTCATGTTCGTGGGATAAGCAAAAATATGGAAGTTTACCGACGTGGTCCAAATCACAGCAAAATCCTCAATGGTGAAGACTCCAATGCTGAAAAACGCATGGAGATTGCGAGGGCTTCATGACCTTAGCAAAAAATTCATATTCCCCATCAGAGGTCGCTGAGCTTTTCAATATATCTCGCGGTCATGTTTATGGACTCATTAGGCGTGGAACTGACAATGGAGGTATCCGTTCTGTCAAAATTGGAAAATCTGTCAGGATTCCTCGTCATGACTTAGAAGAATTTGGAACTCGAATTGGGTGGACTTTCCTGACTACTGAATGTCCAGAATGTGGGCGTGGAACAGACATTGAAAGATGTTGGACATGTAACCCAGAGAGGGGGGAGTGATCATGGTTGCTGAAACAAAAAAGACAAAAGTCTTTGTTGAAAAATCAAATAAATTGAAAGCAGCTTTTGACGAGCGTGAAGTTAAAACCTTGAAACAATCTTGGGGTGAGGTTCAATACATTACTGCTCGAATGGTAATGGACAGGCTCGACGATGTTGTCTCTCCAATAGGTTGGACTGATAGCTACATAGTATTGAGCGATGGTTCTGTTGAATGTTCACTGTCGATCACTTTTGACGGAAGTGAATGGCTCACTCGATGTGATGTTGGAACGGCTGAAGGAACCGAGCCAATGAAATCTGCTTATTCAGACGCTTTGAAAAGAGCTGCTGTTAAGTTTGGAGTTGGTAGATATCTCTATGGAGATACTCCACCTCCACAAGATGAAAGCGCATTAGAAAAGGAAGCACTGAAGCAAGGTGCTATCCCTGCTCAAGTTTGTCCGAAGTGCAATGTTGAACTTCAACAGAGTACGAAGACTGGCAAATGGGGTCATGTCTTAGCTGATGGAACTGCCTGCGTTTTGGAAGAGGCAGCTCAAATCATTGAGGCGGTTCACTAATGGATATTAATAGCTGCTTATTTGAAGGAACGCTCAAAGACGATCCTGAAATGACTTATACCCAAAACGGTACGGCTCGCACGAAGCTGACCCTAGTTATAGAGGAGGGCAAAAGGAATCAATGGATTCCGATTGTCCTCTGGGCTGAAGTTGCTGAAGAAGCTGCTGAATTTCTTGCAGCAAATCAACGACTACGAGTACCAGATGCTAGGTTCACGAGTTGGTCATTTGACGATCAGAAGACAGGTGAAAAAATCCAGGTGAAGGAATTCACATCTGAGCGAATTGAATATCAAGGAAAGGAAGCTAATGGCTCGTCACAAAAAATTGATCCAGACAACCTGCCTTTCTAAGGAAGGTATCCATCATTATGTTCTGCCACCTGCACACGAAGCAGTGAAGAACAGATTGATTGGTGTCTGTAAGCGGTGCGGAGAGGAATCTCATCCTATGTTGGCAAGCCAGCCACATACGGAGCATCCATCAATTTTAAGTGTGAATAGCAATAGGCCATTAAGGAGAATTTTATGACAACGGAATTAACAGATCTTCCATTGCCTAAATATTTCAGCAAGCATGAAGTGGCGGCAATACTTGGAGTATCTGATCAGAAAATAGTCCAGATGAGAAAAGATGGAACGCTTGGTTATATCAAACTTTCCTACAAAACTTTTCGATTTTCAGCAGACCATATTGCTGATTATTTTGAAAGTGTTGGTGACTCCCAAAGTGCCAAGAGGGTGAGGGATTATGTGTAATCCTTACGAACTCAGCATGATGCGTGACGCTGAATTAGAAAATCTTTTAAGAGAGATTACAGACGAGCTTGAACATCGAGATCGCCCAATTCAGCTAGTCATGAGCTTGGAGGCAATCAATGTTATTTGAAGATTCGTTTGGTGGAGCACTGTTCCTTTTTGGAACTGTCGTCGGAGCTGCTCTCATGTGTTTATTACTACAGCAAGTCAATCAATTATTGCCTAAAGAAACATGTCACAAAATTGGTTGTCGTTGTAGGGGCTAGGGATTAGGGGTCGATGGCTCTGAAAGAGGATCTGGTATTGGTAAGGCAGGGGAGTATTACTCGTATCAGATCTTCTCTTGGAGCCATCGACCTCTGGAGAACTTAAATGAAAGAACAAAGATTAGCAGATGGCTCACCAGCGTATGTTGCTCAAACAGAGCAGCAGATCATAGGTGCAATGATGCTCTTTCTTATGCCTGAAGATATCGATGAGATACGTCAGCGGACAGGACTACATTCAAACTGGTTTAGGGATTACACCTTGGGTCATATTTGGGAAGCGATAGTCACTTCCGCAGCTATGCAAAAATCGTCAGAAGGAAGTGAAGGCTCAATTCCAATTATGCCGACTCTTGTTTCTCACCTACTTTACCGAGCAGGGAAATATGACGAGATTGGTGGCATTGAATTTCTCAATCGTTTAGTAGCGAATGTCTCTACAAATTTTATTCACACATCAGTAGAAGGAATTATTTTCAACATTAATGTGATGAAGGAATGGATAGAGCGTCGCAAAGATTATCAGGAAGGGCAGAAGCTAGTAGAGCGAGCATTCTCTAATGAACCTCGCAATATAGGAGCATTACAGATGGAGGTCACAGTCCATGAAAGTTGAAGCGACATATGCAGATGATTTTTATAGATTTCTTCTTCCTGAAGAAAACGTAGAAATCAAAATGGAAAATTTCAAAGAAAAAGTTACCAGTGGCACTAATTCTTTAAATTGTGAAATTGAAGTAAGGAGCAGTGATCCAGTTAATGCTGGATTGATGCACTCAGGAAATTGGAATCTGCTTACTTCATCTCCTCAAGTAAATAAGCAACTACGTGAGCGAATTGATATTGATTGGCATGGGCTTTTTACTCAGGTCAACTACTTAGCGAAGGAGCGATATAGACAAGGAGAGCCAATCATTGATTTAGCTACTGTTGAAGCA
>VTLG01002380.1_pt1 | contig 34356 bp, 32 predicted proteins | sample 4694571 | NCBI WGS metagenome assembly VTLG01 (sample SAMN12604809, study PRJNA352737) | marine metagenome | biome: ENVO:00000447; feature: ENVO:00000209|ENVO:00000569|ENVO:01000036; material: ENVO:00002151; isolation source: viral sequences binned using virsorter ...
AAAGGTTCTAGGAGAACTAGTCCTACGCCTCTAAGTATTGGTCTATTTTTTCGTCTACGTTGACGTTTACGTTTTCTTCGTTCTTTTTTACTAATCATTTATTCTTACGCCAGGAGAACAGGTTGTTAAGCCATTTTTTCCTCGCCGCACAATTACATCCCGTAAGATTAAACCATGCTTGAAACTTCTCTTCAGTAATGCCAAACTTTTGTAGTGTTGCTTCTACCACGTCACCTAATCCTGTATAGTCGTCTTCTTTTGTGTTAAAGTTAATTCCTTTTTTCTCTAACTCTCGTATAACAGGAGTCATCTGATGTTGAATTTCTGCATTAGAGGGTTTTGACATGTTTTCTTCCTTTTTCTTTTCTAAAGTTCCATGGTTAGTTTTTATTGTGGGTTATTATCCCAAATTACTACTCAATAACATGTTAAGTGTGGGTTGTTCTCCCATACATTATACACTACTTCAAAGCGAAGTCAATAACAAAAACACTTATTTTTATAGCTATACCATACATACAATATAGTAATACTAAGAGAGATACATAATTTTCTAGTAATGATAGGTTTTTAATTTAAAAGTACTGACCACACGATAAGCCCATAAATATAGTGCATAATGCTTCAATAGTGTGTGTTTATGAGTATAATGGAGCAATAAAGTGTCTATTGTTGTATAGGTATATAGTGTATGTAGTATAGTGATATGTATGTATTACCTAAAGTAAGACCCCCTAATTCACTGACTCCCACATTGTCCACGATTCTAGTTGATTAGCTGAGACGTGGATGGGGTGAGACATCGTTCAATAAAAGGAGCTTATGGGGCGAACGATATATGTTTTCACAGACGGCGGATCTAGTTTCCTTTCCCATGTATAGATATGAGTATGCACGATTATTCACTGACCCACCATATACATGAATACCATTATCTTCTATTTCCTTAACAATGTACACACCACGATCAGTCAAATAGTGTTTCTCGTTATTCTCATCTAAGTGATAGGGGCCTGACCCGCCCACCACACGGATTCTATCGCCCTTCTTTAATGTTTTATAATCAGTAATTACCTGACGTTTGTTTTTCTGCGGTTTTTTCATAGGGAACGGATCGTTGCACTTCTTACAATTATATGCTCGAACACCGTTAATTGCATTACAATTCTTACAAATTTTTTGACCACGTTTAGTTTTCATGTAAATCTCACTGACTGTGCGTAATGGTGCGATGTGTTTAGATTAGCAAAGACGGCCCTCATTATACCATAAGTATCGACATATGTCAATAGGATCTTGAGTCATTTTCGCTGACTGGGACATAAGGGGCGAAGTGTATAGATAGAGTAAGACAACCCTCATTGTATCATAATCGCTAACTGTTGTCAAGGGCGTTTTTCGCTGGCGGGCTGATTTTCACTGACTGTGGCTATCGTGGCGAAGTGGATTCTTTAGGTAAGACACGCGAGGTATATACTCACAATAAAAACAGAAAAGAAATAAATAATTCTCCTTACATCGATCACACTACCATTCTACCATATGTATCGTCATTTGTCAAGAGGATCTTTAATTTTTTAAGATCTTTTAATGGCACGTTATTTGCACTATAGATTTGTCATAACTACTTACTACCAAAGGGTTTACATCAAAAGGGGTGGGCCCCGCACGCCGTAAGTCCTTACGCCGCAAGGGGTTACGTCAATCTTCAATAATCCATGCCAATATAGAAAAAACTAAAACTAACACAAAAAATTGAGTCATCGCACCTCCATAGAAAAATCCCCCACGGGCAGCTACAAGCCGCCCGCAGGGGACCACACGAAAGGGAATCGGTTATGCTGCCAAGGCTAGCAATTCGGCCTTGTGGACAGCCTGATCGCGGCTTGCGTTGATGATTCTATCAAATTCGCTAGAAAAACCGCTTTTTCTTGAAGAATCGTGCTGTACATATCCCTGGACAGCATTATACGCCTGCCACGCAGATACCAAGAAATCATTGCCCATCGCAGGACGACCAGAGCGATAAAGCTCGCTTTGTAGCCGCTTGATGATCGCCTCAGTACGATTCTTGTGAACCGTCACGGCACGTTTACCAGCGTCTGCTTCTGGTTGAGGATAAATTTGATTAAGAAAATCAACCATTTGCACTTCACGACTTTCAAGCTGATCAATCAAATCCGTGAGAGTTCCCCAAGATTCTTTGAGAACTTGAAACGTGCTGATCAAGCTGTTCATCTCGCCACGTAACTTCGACGTATGCCGAATTTTGGCCCTCGTTGCCTTGATCGTCTTGAACATTGAAAGATTCAAGCACAAGTCGCGAAGGTATGCCATAGTGGCCTGGAACGCTCGACCATCATAGCCCGCACTGATAAAAATTCGCGGGAAGATGTTGTCAGTATCGTTTCCATCTTTCGAGAAGATCGACCGTCGATGGCCGTCTGTAGGGGCGATTGATACGTAATGACCGTCACGAAAATGGCAGTCCACTTTTACGTCAGTCTCAAAAGCCTCCTGAGCGGCCTCTACTAGGGCGAGAACGTCATCAGTTGTATGTGGCTGATAACGGTCAGTCTTAGACCCTGGACCCACTACAGTGCCCGTATCGCTTCTGAATAAGCCATACCAAGGCGTAGCCATTCCATCAGGACCAGACAGTGGAAACTTATCCACGGAAAAATCAAAAACTTCCTTTACTTTGTCCAACGCTTCACTTGCTGCAACTTCAGTTCTCATAACTATCCCTTTCAAAAAAGTGAGAAAAACTAACAACGATTCTATTGTACCATATTTCAGACCAAAGTCAAGCACCAATCTCGTCAAAAAGCAAGAACATTTTGTCCCAGCACTCTTGGCAAGTATCGCTGATCAACATTTCCCGTTGCTCTGCTGTTAGATATGGCATAGCATCCTGAATATGCTTACCCTCATGCCAAGCAATTAAATCCGCATCATTTACAATAAAACTTTTGTTTTTTCCACAATCGCCACAGGTCACTTCAACAGATTGCATAGTCATCGTTTTCCCTTTCAGTTAGTGTTATGCTCTCATTCTATCATATTTATCGGCAATTGCAACCCCAAACTTTAAAGAATTCCAAAATTGCCATAAGTCGTTATGTGGTAAGGGTTTACGGCCTGCGGGGCGGGCCACCATCGCCCTAAACCTTTACGCCACAAGGACTTACGGATAACTCATGATTGTCACAACACACAAAGCACACCACGCAACGATGCCACAAATTTCAAGCGTTAATATTAGTTTTTTCTTGGACATAGGTATAACCTGCCTCTCTTAACAAGTCGATGAACTGGACTTCATGTTCAAGCTGTGTAAAGTATACGGCCCTTTCTGCAAACCCCTCTGTAACATAGGTTATAAAGACACCGTGTCTACTTGCGTCTGCAAAATCTGCATTCTTATCTCTACGTTTGATTGTAAACTGTTTTTTCTTTAGTTTAGTCATTTTATTCTCCAGAGATAAAGAGGGCAGGAGGTCACACGATCCCTCCCACCCTCACCCCTCACTCACTTTTACAAAAAGCCTCTAAACACATGAAAAAAACTAACATCACGAAAAATTGAGTCATAAACCTCCTAAGTCCGAGAATAGGAATGTTTTACTTTATTTTTCCTTAGTAGTTTCAATGCTTCTGCGGCCTTTGTGTCTTTAGGCTGTGTGCCGTGAATTAGTAAAGCAAAATCTTGGTGCTTTAACTCAGGATCTGCGGCGTGCGAGTCGTCATGGTCAATATCAAGACCCATGCAATCGGCTTGCTCTTCAGAGTACACAACCGTTGAGGCCCTCAACCCATGCTCACTTATCAACTCATCATCACGACCGCCAAAACTAGCTGTCAAGACAAAATTAGGCAAATAATCAACAAAACCCTTATTAGCTATCCAGTATCGCAATGATTTTGTATAGGCATAAAATAGAATATGTGGATGTAAATTGGCGATTACCAACCAAGCGTAGAAATAATCTTCGTTGAAAAAATCGCCTGCCACATGAATTCTACACACGCCCATATCTTTCGGCATAGCTGATAGAATTTCCTTGATCATCTCTTTAATGTCCAGTTTACGCAATTCGTCAAAATTATTCTTGCGTAGGTTGTAGACGTTTGTATACTGGACTTCTTGAGACGCAGAAAAACATCGAAACTCCGTATCTGGCCCATCCTTAATTTTCCGCTTACCTTCGCTATTTACCGTAGCTTTACTAAGGCATTGCTTTGCGAACGGACACGAATAACCAGACAATAAATCAAAAGAGTAAACTTTCCTACCTTCTAAAAACGGTTTGAGGGACGGAACATCTTGCAGTGCTTCAATTTTAGCGTTTGCTTTCGAGAACTTAACCATGACTTTCCTTTCGTGTGTGAGTTGCTCTCATTATACAATACTTATCGTCAAATGCAACCCCTAAACTTGAGAAATTCTCAGCGGGATTGACGGGACTTGAACCCGCAACCACCGGATCGACAGTCCGGTACTCTAACCAATTGAGCTACAACCCCATAGAACCATTATAACATAGTTATCGGCAGAGTCAACCCCTAAACTTGAGAAAATAAATCGTCGTAAGTCGTTATGTGACAAGGGTTTACGACGTGCGGGGCGGTCCCCTATTGCCGTAAGTCTTTACAGCGTAAGGGGTTAGGTCAATCCGTAATATCCAACTCATCTCTCAATTCTTCAAGCGGTCTCATAATATTGTAGATTCTACGCCAGTCTTTAATATTCATGTGCCATATCACTTGAGCTTGCCCTACGCCATTTTCTCTACAAATTTTCGCAAGCTCACTACAACACCGAAAACGTACGTTTTTTCCTCCTGGAGCTGTGAACTTGTCCAACAATTCCTTGCTGGTATAGTCCTCACCTTCATGTTCATAGACTGTGATTTCTTTTAGTTTCTTTCGTAACATTTCTTTCCCTTTCAATGTGAGGTGAAAAAATCCCGCAGATATACACCGCTGCGGGGCCGGTGGGAAGAAAGGCGTCACCGCAAAACAATCTTCTTGTCGGAGCAAGAACGGATTTGTCCGTTTTCCTCCTGAACCGTGATGAATGGCCCGTTTGGACCTGAACCGTAGTCAATGCATTCACCCTTTACGGTGCGAAGCACATTCATGAATCCATGCACTGGATACTGAAAATTGACCTGGGTTCCTCGTCGCCTCTTGATCTTCAAAATACTCATGACTTCTTTCCTTCCTTCTCAAAAATAGAACTTTCAACTTCTGCGAACGTCGCAGAAACATTTTTGCCATCCTTTGTTAAATCGACACCATTGTTACGGATGGCGGTAACTTTGCCGATACTCAACTCTTCGCCAATAAAAACTAGTGGTTTCTGGTGAGCCATTCTTCTACCCTTTCATACGTCTTTGAAAAACAAAACCTTGGAAACAATCAACAAAACAGGGCCGCACAATACTGGAACCAAACAGAACATGATAAACTCATCGGACATTTTAATTCTCCAAAAAAAAAGTAAAGTGTAGGCTACCCCACCTCGGACTTGCACCGGGAATGTTAGCAGCAGTTACTTGTGGCTAGGCTACCGCACCATAACCACTGACCTATCTAACATCGCCTGCTATGACTGGGGCTCATTGTTTCTTATGCTCTCATTATACTATAATCATCGTCATTGTCAAGGGCTAAACTTTAAACTTTTTTGTCCCCCACCACGATAAAGTAAACCAACAAATAAGTAATAACGCTTCCTACAATCATTATCTTAGTTTCAAACATCACTGACTCCCTAGCCGGATCGCTGACTGACTGTTTTGCCATTGATCCTGCTGGATAGGCTAGGACACTTCCTCATATCCTAGCTGCATATCTTTGGGAATCCATTCGCCCTGAAACTCCTCGAAAATCCATTCCACAATTGCGGTGGGGCTCATCTCCCTTACTAGATCCGTAGGCAACTCAACTTGTAGCCAAGAATCCGTAGCAGGCCGATGACACACACAAACAAACTGATCAGAGTTCATAATAAATTTCTCCATTGTTTTCCAATTGTTTTCTATACAGTTCAACCCTTCGGGCTTTCTCTGCTTTTTCTTTTTCGTGTTTTGATATGCCTTCTAGCTTATCGCATATTTTGTCAATTTTTGCAAGTGAGACATAACCGCCCCTTTCGTTTTGAAATTCTTCTGGTAGAATGTGGTTAGGGGCAACAAAACATTCTAGTACGGCTTGCTCTAATTCTTTCAACATGGTTTCTTCCTTTCGTGTTGTTGTGTCTTACTCCCCCATTATACTCTATTATCGGTCAAAGTCAATAGCCCACAATAGGAATTCTGAAAAGTTTTTAAAATAGTCGTAAGTCGTTGGTATCAAAGGGTTTAGGGCCTGCGGGGCGGGCCCCTATCGCCGTAAGTCTTTACGACGACAGGGGTTACGGAGATTTTACTTGGCAGGAAAGAACGCATCAACAGATCTTTTACTATTGATGGCGGGGCGTCGAAACAAAGCCCATGCGTCTCGTGCCATATCTAAGGGTGGCAGTAAAGCCTCTTTGATATTTATGCTCCAGCTTGATTTAAAGGTTTTTCTACCATAATTCTCCCACATGCGTTCATCACCATAAACCTCTCTAGGAATTATAAACCATACATCTTGTTTTCCAGCATCCCCTGTGTTAATATTTTCTTCTTGACCACTATTGTAGTTATGGATCAAAATTGCTATAATATCAACATCCTTCCTAATGTTTGCAATAGGTTTTGATACTACCCAACTTGGACTAGTTCCATCACCACCATAATAAGACTTATTATTTTCAGTACAACTAGTTACTTGGACGTTGTATGTTCTACGCTTTTTAGGATCTGACGAAGTTTTACTGGTTACTTGAAAATCTATACCAGTATCACTTCCATAGGCTGGAGACATAACTTCAAAACCATGCTTTTCTGCTTCTTCAAAAAACAAAAGTTCTGCTTTTCCTCCAGTTCCTAGAGACTTGCTACTTTCACCCAAACGTGCTTCTTTGAAACTTGTTGCTGACATCTTTCTTCCCTTTCGTGTGCTTGTGGAAATAACTAATTGCTTACTTGTTATATCGTCTATTATACAACATAACTTTATAATTGCAATAGCTAGTTGGGAAGTTTTTTTAATTTAGTCGAAAGTTGTCGTAACTCGTTATCTCCAAAGGGTTTACGTAAAAAGGGGCCCGCCCCCGTCGCCCTAACCCCTTACGGGGAAAGGACTTAGGGGAGAACAACAACAACGCTTATTCAATCGTAGAATGGGTCAGACTCTAGCTCATCATACCCTTCCCGCTCATCATACCAATCTTCCCAAAGCTGGTTATTTGCTTCCTCGTCAAGATGTCTATTATAATCTTCCCAATCTTGGGGAGATCCTGTGCCGTTTCCATACAATTCTTCACAAGTGATATCGTCAAAATGATCCATTGTTTTTCTCCTACAGGTTGTTTAAAAGTGCCAGAGTGCCAATTGCCGCAGTTAATAGTACCATACTTGTCAACAGAAACGTAATCATAATCTCTTTCACCCAATAAAACAGAATTTTCATTTTAACCCCTATTCGCAAGAAAAACGACCATTGCAAGTCACAGCTTCCCACGTTGGCGGGGTCACTTCTTCCGCTGAGATAACCTCAGAGGTTTGTCTGTAAATCTTGCAGTAGGTTTCGCCGTCTTCATTTTGAAACAAACGATCTCGGCTAATGTACAGGTGCTTTTCTTCGCGTCCTGTGTTTGGGTTTTGAACTGTTACGTTGAAGTACTTCATGGCTTTCCTTTCGTTGTTGTTGCTTGTCATGCTCTTAGTATATACTATATATCGGCAAAAGTCAATAGCTATGACCACTAATTCTCAAAGATTCCCAAAATAGTCATAAGTCGTTACTACATAAGGGTTTACGGAAATCGGGGCGGGCCGCTTTCGACCTAAACCTTTACCACATAAGCACTTACCTCTCTATATAGCCGCTCTAGGCGTATACATGGGGTAAGACTATTCATCAAAGGGATTGGTCCATCGGATATGCTCTTGCTCTATCCATCCGAACCATCCATCATCCGATCTTAAGAATACACTAGGGACACCATTCATACAAGCGGGACTATCAAAGTCTACCATGTCAAACGTTGGGCCATGCTGTGCTATCCTCTCCTTGGTACGTTTGTTGGCCTTGCTTGTTGGTACTATCTTCACATGTACTGCGTTATTGTGCCAGCTCATATCTCACCTCCTTGGTCAAACTCTGCGAACTCTTCCTCAACCCACTGTCGAAGGATTGCGTTGTCCAAGCATTCCTCCGCAGCAAGCAGGTCATCCTCTGTAACGCGATCACCGCACAGGGTGAACGGATCAATCTTATCTGAATCAAACATGGTTAGCCTTTCGCTTGTTGAATCATTGCACTCCAACGTGCAACACTGATGTGAGAGGGACGTGGTTGATTGAACTGAATGTGAAGTTGTACTTGTGCGAGTGTCATTGTCTTTTCCTTATGCCCTCATTATATATAGTTATCGACACATTGCAATAGCTATAACAAGTTATTTTAAAAGATTATAGGAATAGTTGTAAGTCGTTATTGTGTAAGGGTTTACGACGCTGGGGGCGGGGCCCTATCGCCCTAAGTCCTTTGGTAGTATAGGGTTATGACCACATGTCCCTATCGTCCTTTGTTGCTTTCCATATTCCACGCCATACCAATATAACTACTATAGCCCATACAATTATGAATAGCTTGAAGTACATCAGTATCCCAACCAATCCAATACTTCCTGTCCAGTGTAACTATCACGCCATCCCTTATCCTTAGCGAATTCCTTAAACTCTATCTTATGCTTATCCAACTCAAGCTCTACCTCTAGTCGTGAGAACGTGTGTTCACATGCTTGTTCGTAGTCCATCTCAACCTCCATTCTCTTCGGTCCAAGTCTTACCATTGGCGTCACATGACAGCCGCACAGTCTCTCGCTTAGTACTAGGAAAGCCATTCATTATGAACTGATGTGTCGCAGCGATACCACCTGCGAATCTCTTACCATCCTGTGTAGTGAATGACCAACATGGTCCTTCCTTCTTGATATCAGTACAACCAATACCCTTGAGATCCTGAATGGTCTCGGTTATAACAGTACGTGCTTGTCTTACTTTGCTCATTGCTTGTTGAGTAGTCATTGTGTTCTCCATTGTGTTAGTTGTCATGCTCTTATTATAACTAGTTATCGGCAGAAGTCAATAGCATGAGACAATAATTCTAAAAGAATATCAGAATAGTTGTAAGTCTTTATCACATAAGGGTTTACGGCGAGCGGGGCCCTCGTCTGTGTGCATAAACCCTTTACTAATATTGATTTACGTCATTTTTCTCAAAATAGTGACCCCGTAGGTTATATCTTCAGGATTTTTTTGTTACTGGACTCTGAAAAAAGCGGGGGTGGTTGAGAAACAATTCGCTCACGCTCAAGGGATGTCTTACCTAATCTATAACCATCGCCCTATAATTGTGTGTTATGGTTACTAGCTTCTACTTGACCCTAAAGACACACCCCGACCTTTTACCATCCACGCAATAGCTTGCAGCCATGCGAGTGGTATAGACTATTCGCTAGTAAGCAACCGTCAGTAGTATTGCGTTTGGTTGGAGCGAGAGGTCTAACTCGCAACTAGGCCGACAGGCCATAGTCCTTCATTACTGAAGTCCGTCTACTGCCACAGGTTTCATGGGAGCGGGTGACTCCCAGTTCCAACTTCTAGCCATCCTGGTCAATATTTCTGCTCAACTTCCGCAGGAATCCTGCCATAGTGCCGGTAGGCCCTAAACCCCGGTCTTTCTTTTGTTGGGCCATAATTCAGAAAAACATCACATTCTGAGTAGTCTTCACGTATATTTTAGCTTAAATCGCCCTAAATGTCAAATACTATTTGGAAAAAACCGCCCTAGAGTGTATAATATAGTGTGAAATCAACACACCTCACCCTTATTATATTGGATATCTCGATGAAAGACAAGAAAAAGAAGAAAAAATCTAAGAAATGTGAATCTCAACTCACTTGTAAAGCTACAGCCGCCCTAGTAGACAAGGTTATGAAGGAATTGGGTGCTGAAGATCGACCCTTAAAGGAAATACTAGAAGATGGCAATAAAAATAACTAATTATCCTCTATGTACAAGTCCTGGAACATATGTTAGTGAAGTAGCTGGTTCAGGGCTTATAAAATTAGAAGAGTATTCTAAGATGCTGTTGGCGAACAGCGTCTATGATTCTGTCAATTCTGGAGTTTCTCTAGAAAACACAATCCCGACTGGAAACCCTTTCTTTTATAACGTAGAGCAGTTTAATGATGAAACTGGTAATGCTCGTGCGGTAGTAGAGAGTGAGAAAGGTATAGGGGAAATTATTGTATCGGGATCTGATCTTTACCTCGTTCGACACATTACACTCGAAAATAAATTACCTCAAGATACATATTCTAGTCCATCTTTTAGTTTGACGAGTTTTTCAGATTTTGAAAACGAACGGGTTCTGACGGTTTCGTCCTACACGCCCTCTGACTATCGTCAATTATGTGCTCCTCCAGACTGTGTCATCTGTAGTACAAATCCCTTCCAACCAGAACCAGTAGAATTAGACCCCAGTGGTATACTAGGAAGAAAATCTGGAGAAATAACGTCCTTAACGGGTCAAGATGTAGGAGATATCCTTTTAGAATCTTCTTTTTTGACAGATGCCGCTAAAACTATTACTAAGTTCGATTTAACCCATACAGATTCCCTAATAACCGCTAATGAGCTAAGATGTAAGGGGACTAGAGTACGCCCTACGAGTCCAGAAGCAGGATCAATCATCTTTAATGAAGTTACAGGAAAGTTTGAAGGCTACAATGGTGTAGGTTGGATTCCCATACAGTTTGAAATTGATCAAACAGTAGCTACATCTATCGAAGGTCTCCACTGGGTTATAGCCGACAACACAGTTATACTCTACGATGCCCAAAATAACGTTGTGAAAAGTGGTGAAGCTGTTTATACCCCACTGTAAAAGGATTTTGTGTATGAAAATACCAACAGGAATGACAGAACTAGAAGTTGTAGAGCAAATCGAAAAGGTTTGCAACAGAATTGCTCCTAAATATACCTTTTATGGATATACTCTCGATGATATCAAACAAGAAGCCTTCATAATTTGTATGGAAGCCCTCAATAGATATGACAACAAACGCCCTCTTGAAAATTTCCTCTCAGTAAATCTCTCAAATCGCCTTAAAAACTTTGTAAGAGATAATCATTTTATACACAATGATAATGGAGACCGTGTTAGAGTACTCAAACCGGCCCAATTAGATCACGAAAACGCCGTCATAGACGAAACAAACAACAATTTATCTTATGAATCCATAGAATACAAAAATATGGCCAAAATTATCGACAGAAAGATACCAGCGGCTATAAGATTGGACTATTTGAGGATGATAAATGATGTTTATATAACGAAACAGCGACGAGAAGAGATAATTGAAACTATCAACGAGATTTTACAGGAGAGTGGCTACTATGAAGATGGGTAGAATCTCCAAAGGGGAGGAAAAATTCATTAGGGAGAATTTAAATCTCGGTTATGAGAAAATTGCAACCGAACTAGACCGAGAACCAGAGAGCGTTTTCGGTTTTATTAAGAAAAAAGTTGCTAAGGGCGATTTTGTGGCCCCCAATTGGATGGAAGAACCGAATTCTGAGGAACAAGCCAAGTTTGATTTGACTTTTAGACCATACTGGAATGAATTAAAGCAGCAATTTACCGACGACGAACTAAAATTATTTCAATATCACTGGGCGAGGATCATTTCGCAGTTCAGAGACGATGTTATTCCAACAGAAGAACTCCAAGTAGTTGATCTTATAAAATTAGAACTGTTAATGAACCGTTCCTTAAAGCACAATAAGGAGAATATAGAGCAGATTTCTTCTTTTGAGGGTTTGATACAGCAGCTTAGGGCGGTTGATGTAGATCAGCAAGATAGGGACGAGATTTTTAATCTAGAGCGACAGGTGGCATCCTTGAAGGCGTCACAGGAGTCCTTGAATAAAGACTACCGCGAACTTCAGGCAAAGAAAAGCTCAATGCTTAAAGAGATGAAGGCAACCCGTGAACAGCGTGTCAAGCGTTTAGAAGATAGCAAGCAAAGTTTTACTAGCTGGCTAGCTTTTTTAGTGACTAACCCAGATGTAGCAAGGGGTTACGGAACTGAAATGGAGAAAATGCGTTTGGCTATGGATAAACAAAAGGAAAGGCTGTCACAGTACCATAAATATCAGGATGATATAGTTGATCAGCCGTTTTTGACACCAGACACAGTAAAAGATTGAGGACTATACATGAAGGCTATTATTTTTGGAGTAACAGGACAAGACGGAAGCCATTTGGCAGATTTATTACTTGAGAAGAACTACGAAGTCATAGGAGTCTCTAGAAGAACGAGCACCGACAACACCCAGAGACTCAAGCACTTAGTTGATGTTGAGAGTTTCAAGTTGGTTGGTGGAGATATAACTGATGTTTTTAGTGTTGGACATATATTAGCTGAACACGCAGATGTAGATGAAATCTATAATTTAGCCGCACAGTCGCATGTCGGAGTATCGTTCAAGCAACCAGCAACTACTTGGGATATTACTGGAAAGGGATGCTTAAATATTCTCCAAACCATAGTGGATCTAGGGCTTCATGCAAGATTTTACCAAGCAAGCTCAAGTGAAATGTTTGGCTCATCATACGACATAGACAGAAACCAAGTTAGATATCAGGACGAAAATACTAAATTTTTACCACAGTCCCCTTATGCCATAGCAAAGTGTGCTGCTCACTATATGACACGAGTATTTCGAGAAGCATATGGAGTGCATGGTAGTTCAGGTATTTTATTTAACCACGAAGGCCCAAAAAGAGGAGAAGAATTTGTAACTAGAAAAATAACGAAGTGGATTGGAGACTTTACAAAGTGGTGTAAAACAAGGGTTGTAAAACCATTGGACCTTGTGATAGATAAGGACGAGGTTTATATTCCTGGTCGAACATCACAACACCAAGGTTTTCAGTTTCCTAAGCTGCGTCTAGGCAATTTGGAAGCGTTCCGAGATTGGGGGTATGCAGGAGATTACGTGGAAGCGATGTGGATGATGTTACAACAAGAGAATCCCGATGATTACGTCATCTGCACCGGCAAGACTTTTACTATTCGTGAATTCTTAGACGTAGCTTTTTCTCACATAGATGTTAATGATTGGACAGATTTTGTAGTACAAGACCCAGAATTTTATAGACCAGCAGAAGTTGATTATTTACGAGGGTATAACCATAAGGCTAAAGCTAAACTAGGGTGGGAACCTAGACACTCTTTTGAAGACTTAGTTAAACTAATGGTAGAAAACGATATAAATGAAAATATATAAAGTCGAAATGGATCTGTCACTTGTTATAAGCAGACTCAAAAAATTTGATTTACACGAATATAATACAGAAAGACCAATAATATTCGTTGAAGCTAAATCTCCAGACGATGCTTGCCATCAAGCGTACTATCGACTAGCAACCGTTATATTAAAACAAGATTGCAATAAAAAGACAGCCACATTTATAGAAGATATTTTACTCGATATTTCAATTACTAAGGTTGATACACCCAAATGAAGAGAAACTACGACGACCCTGTTTACAAAGAGTGGAGACTCAGAGTATATAAACGAGATAAATTTAGTTGTCAGATGCCAAAGTGCAAAGCTAAAAAAGGTTTACAAGCTCATCATATAAGAAAATGGTCATCCGCATCAACACTGAGGTACGATATCAATAATGGCATAACTCTATGTAGAAAATGTCACAAAGAGATAACCGGTAATGAACAGTTTTATGAATCACTTTTTATGGATATTTTAAAAAATAAAAATGGCTAAATACAAAAAAGCACCTTCGTATACGGTAATAAAAGACAGTCGAGAACAAGACGGGTATACCTTTACGCCCTTTAGTGGAAGATATCACACATGTAAGGGTATGGTTGTTAGAAAGCTGGATACCGGAGATTACAGCTTAGAAGGATTAGAAGACAAAGTTTGTATAGAACGAAAGGCTAGCGTGTCTGAATTAGCTATTAATCTCGGAAAAGACAAAAAAAGATTCATGGCTGAAGTCGAAAGAATGAAGGAATTTCCCCATAAGTTTTTAGTTTTAGAATTTTCACTTACTGACCTTATGAATTTTCCAGAAGGATCAGATATCCCAGAAGAAAAATGGAGTTCTATTGTAATAACCAACAAGTATCTTTTAAAAATGTTAATAGAGTTTCAGATGTATGATGATATCCACGTTATATTCTGTGACAGTAAGGCTAAAGCGAAGTTAATTGTTTCAAGCATCTTAAAAAGAGTTAACGAGCAGTATACTATCGGGAGAAAAAAATGACTCTAAATATAGACACTATTTTAGACTCTCACACATGTGGATTGGATGTAGATCATAGAGAGATATATCTTCATAGTTACATTGCTAATGTAGATGAAGATCCTGGGATTGATTATAGAATGGCTTCTCATTTTGCTAAAAATATAAGAATATTAGATTTGATTAATAGTAAACCTATTATTATTCATATGCATAGTATAGGTGGAGTTTGGAATGACGGAATGGCTATTTATGATTCTATAAAAATATGTAAGTCACACGTCACTGTAATATCTTATGGACAAGCAGAATCAATGAGTAGCATTGTCTTACAAGCTGCTGATACAAGAGTTATGATGCCTAACTCATATTTTATGTGTCATTTTGGTTCGAATGGTTGTGCTGGAAGTTTCTTAGACGTTCAAAACGCAGCAAAATTTGAAAGACAGATGACAGAAACTATGATGGATATTTATGTGGCAGGTTGTATTAAAGGAAAGTATTTTAAAGAGAACTATAGTCCTCCTACGGAAAGTAAGGTTAAATCTTTTCTGAAAAGAAAGCTTAAAGATGGCGATTGGTACTTAACATCAGAAGAAGCTGTTCATTATGGATTTGCAGACCACACCTTACAGACTAAAACTCACCCTACGATAGACAGTTTAAAATAATGGCAAGTTCTGAGCTTAAAAAAATAGACGACGCTTGGTTACACCTAGACGTTTCGGAAAAAGATCTATTTAATCCATTTGACGTTGTAAGGATGAACGACGATGATTATCATCTCAAAATTACTTGGTTAATGAGTAGGCCGGAATACTTTTCTTTTTTATGTAAGTACGTATTTAATATTACTATATTGCCGTCTCAGGCGTTGATGCTGTGCGAAATGTGGAACAGAAAGTTTCCCATGTTGATAGCCAGTCGTGGATTTGGTAAATCATTTATACTATCTTTGTATTCTCTAATACGTGCTCTTCTATTACCAGAAAGAAAGGTCGTAGTAGTAGGTGCTGCGTTTAGACAATCTAAGGTACTGTTTGAATACATGGAAACTATTTGGGGTAATGCACCTATACTGAGAAGTATATGCACTCCTGAAAGCGGGCCCAGAAGAGACGTGGATAGATGTGTAATGAGAATAAATAAAAGTAGAATTACTTGTTTACCTTTAGGTGATGGTCAAAAGATTAGAGGTCAGCGTGCTAATGATATTATAAGTGATGAGTTTGCGTCTATACCTCGTGATATTTTTGAAACAGTCGTAGCGGGTTTTGCTGCTGTTAGTTCTGACCCAGTTGAGAACGTAAAAAGGATAGCTTCAGAAAAAAAAGCTCGCAAGTTAGGAGTAGATATTACGCAGGAATCAAAAGATACTATAGAAAATAAAGCCAATCAAATTATATTATCGGGAACTGCGTACTACGATTTTAATCACTTTGCCGAATACTGGAAGAAGTGGAAAGCAATAGTAAAAAGCAAGGGCGATAAAAGTAAGCTGAGAGATATATTTGGAGGTGAAGACGTACCTGAAGAATTTGATTGGACAGAATACTCAGTCATTAGGATACCCTATGAATTGCTCCCAGAAGGCTTTATGGACTCTTCACAGGTCGCCAGATCAAAGGCAACGGTTCATACTGGTATTTATCAGATGGAGTTTGGAGCGTGCTTTACACGCGATTCTCAGGGCTTCTTTAAGAGAACCTTAATTGAGTCTTGTGTTTCTAATGACGGTACAGATGACAAGACACCTATTAAAGATTCTAAGGGCGAAGATATTGTGTTTGAAGCCAAGTTAATGGGAGATCGGAACAAGAAGTATATATTTGGAGTAGATCCTGCTTCAGAAGTAGATAACTTTAGTATTGTTGTTTTAGAATTACACGAAGATCACAGACGCATTGTCCACTGCTGGACAACTAATAGGTCAGAACATAAAGAAAAAGTTAAAAGAGGATACTCTTCTGAAAGTGATTTTTATGCATATTGTGCTAGGAAAATTAGAGATCTTATGAGATTATTTCCTTGTGTGCATATAGCTATGGATGCTCAAGGTGGCGGTATTGCAATAATGGAGTCTTTACATGACGCTGATAAAATCCAAGAGAATGAACACCCAATATGGCCCGTTATCGATGAAGATAAGCCAAAAGACACAGACGATCAGCGTGGGCTTCACATACTGGAAATGTGTCAGTTTGCTAAACATGAATGGTTAGCTGGAGCAAATCACGGTCTACGTAAAGACTTTGAAGACAAAGCTATTATATTCCCCAGGTTTGACTCTATTACATTGGGTATATCAAATGCTGAAGATGGGCTTAAGGGCAGAGTGTTTGATACTTTAGAACAATGTGTTATGGAAATTGAAGACCTTAAAGACGAATTGACAATGATTCAAATGACACAAACAGCTAGCGGCAGGGATAAATGGGATACTCCAGAGTCTATTGTGGGAACTGGAAAAAAGGGTAAACAACGAAAAGATAGATACTCTTCTTTGATTATGGCTAACATGGCAGCTAGAACCTTATCTAGAACTCCAGAACCTGAAGAATATGAGTTTTATGGAGGTTTTGCCACTATCTCTCCAAAAAGCGAAAAAGAAAAACAACAAGATTTATATAGCGGTCCCAGCTGGTTTACTGACAAAATGAAAAATATATACTAATTGTGTATAATAATTCGGAATGATTTTATTCTAATTGGATTGTCAATTGGATTAACAATAACAAACTCAACAATAAGGTTTAAGCATGTCTGATAACTCTATGATTACTTGGAATGACGGAGATCATTCTGGCAAAGAAAGGGCTCTTGCTGAATTTTCTGATTCAATAGATGCTTATGAGGGTGTATCCAAAGCTAGTCATGGTAGAGACTTTTTAGATATCGAAACAAACAGATCTGTACGTCCAGGATTTAAGAGTTCTGATTATTATGCGTTTAGATCAGAAGAGCAAATTCCTACAAAGCAAAAGAAGATCATTAAGATGTGCATGGATGCCTATGACAAAGTAGGTATTGTAAGAAACGTCATAGACTTAATGGGTGATTTTGGTAGTCAGGGTATAAGCATAGTGCATGAAAATAGAAGTGTTGAAAAATTCTTTCAGCAATGGTTTAAAAAATGTGAGGGTAAAGAACGATCAGAGAGATTTTTAAACAATCTTTATCGAACAGGACAGGTTATAGCGTACAAAAGCTATGCTAATATAACGCCAGAAATCACTAAGTATATTAAATCTATGGCAAACGATATTGTTGTTGAGGTTCCAGAGATTGAGAAGAATACTATTCCGTGGAGGTATAATTTCTTTAATCCAACTACAATTGATATGAAGGATGGAAATGTTAATATTTTTCTTGGTAGAAAGAATTTTGAAATTACAGCAAACTCATTCTTTGACAATTTTAAAGATGGTTCTATTCCGGCAAAAGTATTAGAGACGCTACCCTCTAACGTAAAACAAGCAATTAAAAGGGGTGATAAGAAAATTGCACTAGACCCAGAAAGATTGTCTATTTATTATTACAAGAAAGACGATTGGCAACAATGGGCCCACCCGTTAACCTACGCTATCCTTGATGATATTATCATGTTGGAAAAAATGAGACTTGCTGATTTATCTGCTCTTGATGGAGCTATTTCTAATATAAGACTATGGACTATTGGAAACTTGGACCATAAGATTCTACCTAATAAAACTGCTATAAATAAGCTTAGAAACATTTTGGCCAGTAATGTTGGTGGTGGAACAATGGAACTTGTGTGGGGTCCAGAACTATCCTACACTGAATCTAATAGTCAAGTTTATAAATTCTTAGGATCTGAGAAATACCAATCCGTATTAAATAGTATTTATGCTGGATTAGGAGTTCCTCCCACTTTAACCGGAATGGCTGGAAATGGTGGTGGATTTACAAATAACTTTATATCTCTTAAGACTCTTGTTGAAAGACTTCAGTATGGTAGGGATCAGTTGACCAAGTTTTGGGAACGAGAATTGGAGACTGTTAGAAAAGCTATGGGGTTCAGAAAACCAGCACATGTAGTTTTTGATCAAATGAGCCTGTCTGATGAAGCTGCGGAAAAGAATCTACTAATACAATTAGCTGATAGAGATATTATTAGTCACGAAACAATTTTAGAAAGGTTTAAAGAAATTCCTTCTGTGGAAAAAATGAGATTAAAAAGAGAGGGTAAAGAAAGAAATAAAGAGACTATTCCCGTTAAAGTTGGACCTTTTCATAAGCCCGAAGTTGAAGAATCTCCTTCTAAAGACAAGAATAAAGATCCTGAAGGGGGTAGACCTATGTTTAAAAAAGATGAAGAGCCCAGGAAAAAACGTGTTGATACTCCACGATCAGCACCTGGATTAGCTAATGCTGTTGTTTGGACCACCTCTTCTTTTGAAGAAATTTCTAGCACGACAAATAAAGCTTTCTTAGCTATTAATCAGAAGAGCAACATGCGTCAGCTTACAAAAGCTCAAGTGTCTGAATTAGAAACTTTAAAGCTACACGTACTAACTAACCTTAAATTTATGCAACCAGTTACAGCTGAAGACATCACCAAAATCGTTTCTTCCAACAAGAAAATGCCCGAAAACTTTAAAAAGGCAATATTAAAGGATAATATCTCTCCTTCTGAAATGCCAATGGAGGAATATAAGAAGCGTATTGTAGGCACATATTTAGAATGTTTCTATGAGGCATAAAATAGAGTTTTTTTGATGTTTTTTATAAAATGTGTATAATTTTTAGAGGTAATTACATATGAAAGAAATAACAATTTATCCCCAAGAAGAGAGGGATGGGATAGCTGAGACTATAAAGTCTCAAGCTTCGATAGCATATTGCTCTCCTGCCAATCTTCACAAAGGCGATTTAACTACTACCCTGAGTAACATTTCTAATGAGGAAGTCAGGGACAGGGTGGTAGCGGAAAATAAGGATCAAATAGATTTGCACTATCTTGAATCTGTTTTGGTTTCTACTGGCTGGAATAAGAATGACGACGTTTTTACGGTCGGGGCAACATGGGAAGCTCGTAACACGCCAGAAGATAAACAGTTCAATTTCATGCACGATGAGAATGACATCATAGGACATATTACTGGGAGCTATGTTCTTAATAAAGATGGAAAAAAGATAGAAGCTAGTTCTGAAGCAGCTCCCGAAGAGTTTGACATTATAACACAAGCGGTTTTATATAATAGTTGGACTACTCCCGAAAATAAAGATCGAATGGAGCAGATCATTGCCGAAATTGATGAAGGCAAATGGTTTGTTTCAATGGAGTGTTTATTTGCTGGTTTTGATTATGCTTTAATCAACCCAGAGGGTAAGGCTCAAATGGTTTCAAGAGATGAAACGTCCGCATTTCTTACTAAACATCTAAGAGCTTATGGAGGAAGTGGAGAGTATGAGGGATATAAATTAGGGCGTGCTTTAAACAACATTTCTTTTTCCGGTAAAGGATTAGTTTCTAAACCGGCGAATCCTAGAAGTATTATTTTAAACTCTAAGAGTGTAGCCACTTTTAATGTTAACGATAATGATTCTAACTTATTTATAGGAGACCTAGATATGTCTGATGTTACTCTATTGGAGAAACAGCTTGATGACGCTCGTTCTGAATTGGCTTCTGCCAAAGAAGAGAATGAAGCTATCAAGGCCCAAATCGAAGAGGCTAAGGATAAAGAATTTGCTACTAAAGTAGCTGAGTTTGAATCTTCTGCTGAAAGCTATAAAGCGACTATTGCCGAGATGGAAGAATCCATTAAGTCAACTCAAGCTCGCGTTGCTGAACTTGAAGATGCTTTGGCTCAATCTCAAAAGGAATTGACTGAAGCGACTGAGACTGTAGCTTCCATGAAGGCTCAAGAAAAAGAAGCTCAACGCAAGGTAGCTTTAACTGAAGCTGGATTTGATATTGAAGACGAAGAAGTGCAATCTTTGTTTTCTCTTGAGGATGCAACTTTTGATAGCGTAGTTGCTATTATGAAGAAAAAGTATTCTCAAAAAAGTGAAGAAAAAGAAGAAGAAAAACCGGTAGCAACTGAAGAGACTGAAGAGACCGATGAAGCAGAAGTTACTGCTGAAGTTTTTGAAGAAGTTGAGTCATCTGAAGCTACTTTGGTTGAGTCGGAAGAGACAGATCCAGTAGAGACAACTAGAGCCAGCGTGGCTGACTGGTTGTCTAAAAATGTACTTACCAAATAAATACTATTAAGAGGAGAATAAAAATGGCTCTTAAAGCAGATAGATACGAAGAATCAACTGATATCAGTTATTTCTACAACGCAGCAGCAGCTACTCGTGGTGGCGTTGTTTGTTTGGATGACAGTGGTCAGGCTTCTGGTGCAGCTTTGGATCAGGGTGAAAACCTTGTTTCTTATCAAACCGCAGCGGCTACTGATATTCCTATTGGTATTCTTTTGAATGACGTGGTAGATAAAGATCTTACTAGACAGCATATTAATCAACATAAAGATGAAGTTCAAAAGGGTGGAAAAGTTACTGTAATGACTCGTGGTTGGGTTGTAACTAACAACATTACTGGAACTCCTGTTGCAGGCACTTTAGCTTATGCCGATGCTACAACCGCTGGAAATATTACCACAAGTGCCTCGACAGCACAAGCTTCTGGTAATTTGGCTGTTGGTCGTTGGGGATCTCGTGTGGATTCCGATGGTTATGCTAAACTTTATGTCAATCTTCCTAATCACGGTTCTGACACTGTGGCTTAAGCTCAATTAATAAAAGGAGACTAAAACATGTCATATAAAGAAAGACCAAGCGATGAATTCATTGCTTTGCTTAGAAAATCTGGCGATAGTGACCAGAATGTAGCTTATGCTGCACAACGTGAGTTTGCTAAAGCTTTGGAATTGCCTTTGCGAAAGGGCGTTCTTGTTGGAAATATCCTCGGTGATATTTTTGAAACTATTAATGTCGAGCCGGGCGGTTCTACGGAATTTCCTTTGGACTTGATTTCACCTGGACTTGAAGGCGAGCACGTTGCCTATACTAATCCAGGTCACGGTCGCGTTCCTGAAAGAGCAGTCGAAGGCGACTACGTGATGATTCCCACTTACAGCATTACGAGTAGCATTGATTACCTTCTTCGCTACGCCCGTGAAGCTCGTTGGGATATTGTCGGTCGTGCCATGCAGGTTTTGGAAGCTGGCTTTACCAAGAAGATGAATGACGATGGTTGGCACACTATTTTGGCCGCTGGCGTTGATCGTAATATCTTGGTCTATGACGGAGATGCTACTGCTGGTATGTTTAGCAAGAGATTGGTATCGTTGATGCAGACTGTTATGCGTCGAAATGCAGGTGGTAACGCTGGATCTGCCAATCGCGGTCGCTTGACTGATCTTTATGTTTCTCCTGAAGCGTTGGAAGACGTGAGAAACTGGGGATTGGATCAAGTCGATGAAGTTACTCGTCGTGAAATCTATACGGCGAATGAGGGCGGTGCTCCCATTACTCGAATCTTTGGCGTGAATCTACACGATCTTGATGAGCTTGGCGAAGGTCAAGAATATCAGACGTTCTTCGACAGTGCCACTGGATTGAATGGTAGCCTTCAGACTTCTGATGTAGAATTGGTGGTTGGTCTCGATCAATCTTCAAATGACAGTTTTGTCATGCCAGTTAAGCAGCAGCTAGAAGTTTTTGAAGATCCTGCACTCCATAGACAGCAAAGAGCTGGTTTTTATGGATTTGCTGAGATTGGATTTGGTGTTCTTGATAACAGACGGGTTATTTTGGGCTCCTTCTAAGACTTTTGGTAACTCTGCCTTAAATGAGAGTCACCCTCAGAAAATTGGGGGTGGCTCTTTTTTTGTGTATAATACAATGTAAACTGTTTAATAATAGGACTTTTTTTAGGAGAAATTCATGGCAGCTCTATCAGATTATTTAGAATCTGGTCTTCTGAATCATGTTTTCAGAGGAACAACCTTTAATGCCCCACCTGCAATTGCTATTGCCTTGTGTAGTGGTGTTCCCAAAGAGTCAGATACTGGGGTTAATGTCGAAAAAGGGGGTAATTTATGGGAACTCCCTTCTGGCGATGGCACTACGTTGAATGGATATAGCAGAATAGACCTTGGAGATCCTGACACCGTTGGTTCTACTAAGTGGACTCATACTCAAGCAGATTATGATGCTGGAAGTGGTGTAATCAAAAATGCTGGAACTATATTGTTTGATCAAGCTCTTGCTGATTGGGGTGTAGTTTCAGGAATAGCAATCACAGATAGTAAAGAGTATGGAGAAGGAAATCTTCTTATGTACGCTGAATTGGACAACTCAAGAACTATTTATACTGGCGATAGCGTAAAATTCGATGTGACTACATTACAAATAAGCTTTAAGTAGAATTTTAAATAGGATAAACTATGATTTTATCTAAAACGGGCTATATAGCCTCTATTAATGCTTTATTACCAGATAACTCTACTCAGCAGATTTCTCCAGAAGATATAAGAAACAGCTTTGTAAATTTAGCTGATTCAGTTGACACTTTTTTAGGTCTATATCCTGGCACTAGGACTACACGAGTAGGCACTCTTGCATTAGATAAATTAAATCTTGCTGGAAGAACAAGTGTAGATAACTCTGCGTTTGGTTATTATGCTTTATCTGCCAATTACGATGGTACTACAAATACTGCTTTGGGATCTCATTCTCTAGGATGTAATCTATATGGTAGTCATAATGTTGCTGTTGGTCATAATGCTATAGCAGGTAATGTCGAGGGGTCTGGTAATGTTGGTGTAGGAAATTTTACGTTAAACACAACTAAAAAGGGCGATTTTAATATCGCAATTGGTCATGGTGCTGGCCATTATATTGGAGATGATTCCAATTATAACCTTTATGTAGGTGCTCACCCTGTAAGCTCTACTACAGATTGTGAAAATTCAAGTGAAGCTTTACCCCCTCTTCTTTTTGGTGATCTACAGAATAATAAACTTGGTGTTGGCGTAAAAACACTTCACGGTCATGGAAATGTTCAAGTTTCTGGAGATATTGCCCCTTCCACAAGCGGAAATTTTAACTTAGGTAACTCTGCTTATCCATGGGCCTCTATAAATGAGATAATACATTATTCAGGAGGGAAGTTAGGTGTTGGAACGTCAACTCCCTCTGGTGATCAGGGGTTGATGACCGTTCAGGGACACATAGTTCCACAAGCCAACGATATATACGCACTGGGTCATCCTGGATTGAGGTGGGATGGCTACTTTAATGACGTGGTAATTAGTGGTAACGCACATATAAATGACGCCCAGTATAACACTATAAATGATTGTTTATACGATTGTAAGACGCTTCATCTTGCGACAAGCGGTGTTTGTGACGATGGAACAGAGTTTGGATTTCATAATTCAGCTGTGTGCGGCTATTTAAGTGATGAGTCTTTAGATGGAGCTGGTTTTGAAGTTCACTCAAGCGGATCGGACTATAGAAGAGATTATAGGTTCATTTATAAATACCCCGATACTACGCTAACTTGTTTAGAAGTAGACGATCATTATGCACGCTCTAGGTGGGAATCGAATATTAGTATCCAGATAGAATCTGGTAAGCACCTACAAACAGATAGGGTATTAGGGGATTCTAAGCTATCTTTAGCCACTGAGAGTGGATGTTATGGATTGTTTTTTAGAAGTCATAACCCGTCTGGAAATAGAGCTTTTGTTGCTCCAGAAGCTAGTATTAGCGGGAATTATAATTATGTAGAAGATATCAATTTTATAGGAAATTCCGGCACTAATATATTGGCAAATGGAAATCCCTCTGGTTATGATTTTATTGTATCTTATGGGGTAATAGACTCAGGTGTTACCGTAGGACAAAAGTTTGCTAGTAGAATAAGCCAGTCCATGTTAGGGTTTGGTTTAGAGTACCATGACGACATCTCTAATAGTGGAGATAGATTTTCTACCCATGTTTATAATAACCAGTCAGGTAATTTAGAAGCTGTTACTGTTTTACGAAACGGTGGAACAATTGAACAATCAGGGTTGTTTGGAATTACTAATCTAGTATATCCTTCTTCTTCCTCTCCCATTCTTCCAGAAACTATATTTAACATACAAACCTCTGGCGGTTGCGATGTTAGATTTTCTTCAAGTAGTGGACATCTTGATGACAATGATCAGTGGTATAGTAGAACTAGTTTAGAATTATTAGGCAATGGTAATGTTCGTTCTTCTGGATTACATATATCATACAATCCAAGTGGTGATCAAGAGTTATCAGGAAATCCCGTAGTTGATTTTTCTCTTATAAGACCTAGTGGTACTATTGGTCGTGAACTGGGATTCATGACTGTATCAGAGAGCGGTTATGTAGCCGTAGGATCTACAAAAGAAGACGGTTATCGCCCATTTGATGTACATTCGCCCTTAACTGTTTACCACAGTGGTGGTTCTTTAAGCGGAACTGTTGCTCTAAAAGTGCAAGATGGAATTCCACCTAATACAACCGACTTTGGTAAGATTTATGTTAAACCTAGTGTTCGCGTGGGTCAGTCACAGTCTTTGTTCTTCTTAGACGATACTGGAAATGAGTTTGAGTTATCAAAGAAGGACGACGATACTACTGGCGGTCTTTTGTATGGAAATACTTATGGCAATACCTATGGAGGATATGCTTCTCCTAGAACTAGATCTCTAGACCCCCTTGCTAGCCATAATACGTTTTTAGGACACTTTGCGGGTCATTCCGCAACTTTGCATAACGATAACACATTTGTAGGTAGTAGAGCTGGCAGTGGCTTATCAGTTGGGAATAAGAATACGGTACTAGGATCTTTAAGCTTTAGTCATACTGTAAATGGTACTGGTAATCTTATTATTGGAGCACACAACTTAACTGTTTCAGACACAAGTTTGGGAGCTGGTGGTGAAGTAAGCAGTGTAATTCTAATAGGTACGGGTTTATATGTAAATAGTCAACCTAATGATTATACTCTTTCCGTTGGGTTTGGGGAAACACCTTTGATTAAAGGTAGCTTAGGTGGAAGCAATGGTCGAAAGTTTACATTACAATCTCTTGATCCAGATCCTGCTATATTTGAGATAGATTCTGATCCACAAATATTTTCTATTCAAAACAAACATGATGGACAAAGACACTATACGGTCATTGACGCTAAAGACAAGGCTACGGCTGGAAATTATTTAAAAATATCATTCACTGATAGTGACAACGCCGTCAAAACACTGCTTGATTTAGATCCTACTGGAACCATGACAAATGTTCCTACCTTTACGGAACCTAGTCCTGTTAGGCCATTTATGGCCGTCAGTGGAGATCTTAGACTATTAGGTGCTGTTAGGTTTGCTGATGGTACATCTTTAGATACAGCCAGTAGCTACCAAGTAGAAGGTCATCGAGGAATTAAGAAAACACAGGTTGATGGAACTTATTATTATGGGTTAGACTATACAGATCTTGTAGCAGATTCTACTCTTACTATTACATCTGCAAATACTCATGTTGCTATTCATGACGATAATAGTAATATGGGTAAGATGACCCTGGATTCTTTAGCAACCTATGTGAGCAGTGCGTCTGCAAGTGTAGGTGCCAACTGTAACATGCTACTCAGTAATGATAAGCCCTCCATAGATACCGCCAACAATAAAAATTCCATCTTTATAGGTTGTAATGTTGCAACTGCCGCAACTGGTTGGGTTAATTCAGTTATTTTAGGGACTGAAGCAGGGGCTAATGCTACAACACCTAGTAATGGGTTTCTTACTGAAACCGCCGCCGTGTTTATAGGCTATAGGGCAGGACATAATGCAGACAATGTTTCGAAAACCATATTTGTTGGAACAGAAGCTGGAAAGAATGCCACAGGTGCAATGGGATCAATATTTATTGGTTCTTCGGCGGGAAATGAAAGCAGCTTTAAAAATTCTATAGGAATAGGTGCTTTTGCCTTAACGGGCGATGGAACTACAGAAACTGGCGAAAATAATATTGAAATTGTTACGGGTAAATCAGATGACCAGCGTCTGATGTATTCTTATGGAAGTTATTCTGATAGATTAAATATTCAAAATATTATAGCGGGTAATACCTTGCAGTACCGCTTATCAATAGGTGATGCTGTTCTTTCTCCAGATGCTCCTCTGTCAGTAAGAAGAGACGGAAAGGGCGACGGAAAACATGAGGACACAGACTACGTTCAAACTTGGCATAATGATGATGTCCTACAAAGTTACGTAGATGGTTCTGGTGATTACTTAGTACATGAAGATGGATTAGCACCAGCGTTCTTTGGTCACTACGAGGGTGTAATGATTGATTATATTTATCCCGCCGTTAGTGTAAGTGGTAAGATGAGAATTAAGAATCAAGACCAAACTGACGGAGGAATTGTGTGGGTCCACCATAGAGATACAAAGCTAGACATCCATGGCGATGGAGCTACTGGAGGTGCTGCTTATGTTGTAACTGCAAGGGTAAACGGTGAAAATAGGCCGATTTATATAAGCTGTTCTGGTACTTAGGAGTAGATCATGTCGAACTGTTGTTTATGTACGGCACCTCCTACGTCTTCGCCCACAGGAAAATGCTGTTTTGCTTCTTGGGATTTAGCGGGGGATTATGGCACGACATCAGAGGATGTTCATTTCTATTGTCAAGATCAGCTGACAAAGAATGAGTGCGAAGTTAAGCCTCTTGGAACATGGTTCCAGGGTCAGGATTGTGCTCAGAACAGCGTAGGTCGTATTAACCAATCCGTACCTGGGTGTGAACCAAACCAAGGTGTGCCTTCTTTTGATATCTGCGAAGGATGTCAAAACTGTGAAGAATGTCAGTACGCAGTTACTTGTTTTATCAAAGGTTCTAAAGTCCTAATGGGCGATGGATCTTATAAAGAAATACAAGATGTATCTATTGGTGATACTGTTAAATCTTTAAATGGTGACAACAATGTTTTAGGATTCGAGAGTACCATTCTTGGTTCTAGAAAACTAGTTTCTTTAAACGGATCTAAGGCGTTCTTTAGCTACGATCATCCAATCTATACTGAAAATGGATTGAAGTCTGTTAACTCAGAAGTAGCCTCTGCTTTATATCCCCATTTAGATATCGTGGGCGATCTTGAGGTTGGTGATACAATCGTTACGCCTAATGGCCCTAAGTCTGTAGAGAGTATTGAGTTAGTAGAAGATGATCCCCTGACTAAACTATATGAGCTATCTTTAGATGGAAACAATATTTATTATGTAGAAGATATTGCTGTTCACAATTGCACGTTAGAGAAATGTTGTGACACTGAAACGGGTGATTGTGATATTAGTAAATGGTATCCTAAATCAGATAGTAATGCCTGTACTGATCAAAATACCGACTCTAACCCCAATAGATATAAACTTGTTACTCATTGTGCGTCTTGTACGACCACTCCAGAAGCTACAACTCCAAAGCCACCCGAAAACCCCATGGGTGCTTGTTGTCAGGTGAAAGCAGAAGAGGTAATTTGTATTTCAACAACGCAAACAGAATGTACGGACCTTCAAGGTGAGAGTGATATTCTCACGACCTGTTGGCATGAGGGGGAATGTGGCGAAACAATAAGTTATAACATCGGTGAGGCTCCAGAGGGCCATATTTGTACGGAATGTCGGAATTGTACTTGGAGAGTTGAGTTTCAGACTTATAATGTGCAGGATAGCCTTTATATTCATTGTGATCACACCCAAGAGGTTAAATTGGGCGAAACGGGAATGTTGTCAACTAATCCAGAGTGTGAGGATGGTAAATACCCCTGTAGGGACAATAATGGTAATGAGTGGACGGTGGGCAAAAAGATCCAAGGTGGAGGTTATCCGTGGAAATTAGTTGCTGGATTTTATGGCACCGCAGAAACACCTAATTTTACACCTGATGTTTCATATGAATCATTTCATCCTGACAAAGGCTTTAGTACTGAAAGTCCTTTCTTTTATACTGGTCCATGTTGTGAACCTCGCATTTGTGTAGATACCAATGCGGGGACTCGTTGGGAATTTAAAGTTTATGATGGAGATAACAATATAATAGAGCATGAAAGAGGAGGTTATTCTGCTAGTTCTCAATGTTTTAGTGCTCTGGGTAGTCCTTCGTGTGGAGGCGATTGTAAGTGGGAGTTTGTTGAAGAACCTTGTGGACCTACTACGATACAAAATACAGAAGGTATAGATGTTGATGTTACTGAAGGATGTCCAGGAGAATTTTGTCCTAATGATGAAAGAGGGCCAGGGGAACTTACTGATGCAGAAGCTACAGAATGGGAGGCGAAAGGTGTAGCTCCTTCTCGTAGTGTTCCTTGTAGTCAGATACATGGAGATTTAGATTGTGATGGTAGTTGTACTTATAAATATAATATATATGGATGTATGACAACGGAAGGGGGAACTGGATATGGGGATGGATGGAAACTTGATCTAGAAGCATCTACTCAAGGCAAAAATAAGTGCTTAGGTACTCCTAGGTGGGAACTAAAAAATAATTGCACCACAGGAACCAATTGTGGTTGTGAGGATGTAGCGGCCCCCGGTATTAGTGATAAATGTTTGGGTAAGTTTTGGATTCAACTAGGGCATAAGATTCCAGGGGAGCTAGGTACTGATACTCAGGGATATGGCACCTACTTGGATTCCGATTTAATTTCTAGGGTTATTACTCCACAAAATTCCGATATTACAGATAACAATCAAGCTGGTTATTCTGTTTCTTTAAATGAAGGAGAAAAAGGTAATGTTGACAATCCTTTATATGTAGCTATAGGTGCTCCTGGTAATAGAGATGCTGTAGGTCAAGTAAGAGTTTACAAGTATGGTGAATCTTGGACGCAAGTAGGAGAAGATATAGTACCAATCCTAGGACCGGTCACCAATACGTTCCAAGCTAGCAGGTTCGGGGAATCAGTTTCTATTAGTGATGATGGAAAAACGGTTGCCGTTGGGGGCCCAAGCCATGATTACTATGACGACGACATAAGCAATGCTGATGGATTTGTAAGCGTACATGAATATGTTGATAGTGAGGGAACTGGTGAATGGGAATGGATACAAAAGGGGCAGGTTATAGTGAGCGAATTTGCACATGATCAAAGCAATTTCTTTGGAAGGACTGTTTCTTTAAGTGCAAACGGTGATAGGGTAGTAGTTTCTAATACCGCAGGCTCCTTTGATAACGAAAAAAACTATGAAGAAAATATTGTTCAAATTTTTGATTATGAAAATAATTCCTGGAAATTTATAGGAAGCATTGATGGAGCTTGTGCATCATTAAGGCCAGACGGAAAAATGCTAGCTGTTCAAGCTACTGTAAACGATGAGAGTGTAGTACAAGTTTGGAAAATAAAAGTTCAGGCTGGAGATGATACCCTTGAAAAAGTAGGATCTGACATAACTTATGATGGCACTCATGATGAATTTAAATCTTTTGGGTCAGATTTGTCACTAATAGGAACAGAAGAAAACGGAGGAGTGGTTGCAGTTGGAATTCCAATGGATAATTTGGGGGCTTTAGTAGACGAAAGTAACCCAACTGACGAGGAAAACTCAAGACTTCGGGCTGGAAGAGTACAGGTTTTCTCAAAAGCAGGTAATGGAGATTGGGCACAAATTGGACAAAATATTGATGCAGAAAGTTATCAACCCTTGGGAGATGCTCAGAGTATTCCAATTAGGTTCCAATATTTTGGCTATTCGGTGTCAATAACTAAGATAAGTGATGTAATAACTCTTGCTGTAGGGATGTCTTGGGCGGGGCAGGGTCGTGACCCTGGCGTAGTTAGAGTTTTTGAATTTGAGGGTTCCAATTGGGTTCAAGATGGACCTGATATAGTAGCAAATTATAATAGTTTGACTGACGGACTCCCCATGGAACAGGGTTTTGGCAGTTCTGTGTCTATTAATAGTAATAAATATGTTGCGGTTGGAATACCAAAGGATCGTATAGAGACAGCTACTCCTACGAATACTCATGACATAGGTAGTACAATAGTTTATGAGTATAGTCCAACCAGAGATTGTAGTGCAGAAAAAGCCAAAAGTCAGGGAACTCAAGTGGGAAATCAAGTGGTTTATGACGCAGGGGTTAAATTAGGCTGTGTTGGTGGGCCGATAGGATCTGCTGGTGCTTGTTGTTATAGCGATCCACTAACTGGAGACTCTAAATGTAAGGACACTGATAGAGGCGGTGTTATGCTAGAGTTGGAATGTGATCGCTTAGGTGGGACTTTTTATGCAGGCGAAACGTGTTATAATCTTAAAAAACCCGGCGGGGACTGTGAACCCAGGGGAGCTTGTTGCGGTTCGTTTAATTTTCTTGTGAATGGAGTAACGCCAACCTTCGCCATTCCCGCGATTACGAGCGTCGGCCCTGCTATCAATGCCTGCCTCAGTGATGTAAGACAAAGTGAATGTCTTAAGTTTCATGGACTATTTCACCCATCTAGGAATTGTGACTTTGTATATGGGGGTGGTCCGGACGCAGGGAAAAGACTCGACGAAACTGGGGCTTGTTCTCCAATAGTTAATTGTTGTCAAGGATCTCGCCCTATGGGAGCGACAGTAGAAGTAAAAGAATGCCTCTTAACACATAGGGATTGGTGTAACGCAGACGCCAGTAATAGAACATCGGGTGTGGAAGGGTGTGACGATTGTGAAACCGCTCCTACATGGGATTGTAAACTGTCAGACACAAAAGAATGTATAGAAAGAAGTGATGGGATGGGAAAATATACGGATATAGGATCATGTGAAGATGATTGTATTATAAAAGGTTGTTGTTGTTGGTGTCTAAATCCTGGGGGTGTCCAAGCTTCCATCACAAGTAAGGATGATTGCACTGGTGAATGGCATACAGGCATAACTGACTTGCAAGAATGTAATAACAAATGTGTTTCTACTAATTGCGATGACGAAGTCGATCCGGTGCCGACGCCTCCGACAGATACTTGGATATGTGTAGACAATAAGTGTGTTGATAGTAAAGAGTCCGGGAAAATGGAGAAAGAGGCTTGTGAGGGTATCTGTGTAGTTGGGACATGCTGTGTGTACTCTACCGAATACGCTGACGGCGGCATACCCTACTATCGAACTATATTTTCCCTGACTCAGGAAGATTGTAATTCAAGCATTGTGCAACCTGAAGGTGGATGTGTCATCTGGTCCCCAGACACTGACTTCGAGTGCCCACCACAAGATCCTGGGCCATGTTAGACATAAAAAAGATCGATAACTAATAAAATTTTAATTTTTAGGAAAGGAAACAAACATGAAACTTACTATTGGAATGGCTCATTACAGTGATTTTGATGGAGCTTATTTTACGATTCAAGATATTAGAAAGGAACTAATTTTTAACAATAGAACGGATCTGCTACAGAATATAGAGTTTCTTGTAGTGGAAAATAATAAGCACAGCGATCACGGTAAACAATTAAATAAGTTTGTTAGGTCAAATATTGGTCCCCAAGCAGAGATAATCAATTTAGATGAGACTTTTGGAACTTCTGCTACTAGAAATAAGATTATAGAAGAGGCCACAGGGCAGTTTGTATTAGTACTAGATTGCCATGTAATGCTGTGTCCAACGGTTAAAGTCATAGAAGATCTATTTACCTTTATGGAATACAATAAAAACACAAATGACCTTTATACGGGCCCTTTGGTGTATGATAATATGGGGAATATTTCAACTCACTTTGATGATGAATGGGGAGGTCAAATGTGGGGTAAATGGGGAAATGCCTGGAAATGTACTTGTGAGAGGTATAATTTCTCTATTATGGAACGAAATAAGAAATGTAAGTTTGTTTCCCTGGTAGAACAAAAGGAAGTTAAGAAGTGTGGTGACTGCGGGAGAGAACTTCCCCAAGACCTTAATTATTCAGGTCATCAGGGCGTTTTAAGTAGAGAGGGATTTGTTCCTCTAGGGTATGATAGATCTCATGAGCCTTTTGAAATTTTTGCTCAGGGGTTAGGACTATTCTTAACCAGGAAAAATAGCTGGCTAGGATTTAATGAGCACGCACAAGGGTTTGGTGGAGAAGAGTGTTACATCCATGAGAAGTACAGGCATAACAACAGAAAAACCATTTGCCTACCATTCTTAAAATGGGTACATAGATTTGATAGGGCAGAAGGGGTAAAATATCCACTTAACCTAGAAAATAAGGTTAGAAATTATATCTTAGAGTTTGTAGAACTTGGTTTAGATCTAGCTCCTGCTAGATATCATTTTGTAACAGAAAACAACTTTGATGAAGGCCAATGGAACGATTTTGTTGAAGAAGCTTATAAATTAAATAATAAAGAGTTAACCAAGGGCGTTGAACAATCCCAAAAAGAACTTATAGACGAAATAGAATCTTTAAAGTCTAGGTTAGCTAAAATTAGTAGTAAACAAAAATGCTGTAAAACAAAATAGTAGGAGCCTAATATGGCTTTAGTAATATCAGATAGAGTTAAAGAAACCACGATTACTACCGGCACGGGAACTGTTACCCTTGGTGGAGCTTTTGGTGGTTTTCAGTCGTTTTCATCCGCTATTGGTAATGGAAATACCACTTACTACACCATCGAAAATGAAGCTCGATGGGAAGTAGGTATAGGAACGTATAGTTCTGGTGGAAATACGCTGTCTAGAGATACAGTTTTAGCTAGCTCTAATAGCGGGGCTAAAATTACCCTTAATGGCGTTTCTTTTGTATTTTGCACATTACCTGCTGATCGAACCTTGTTTAAAGATAGTAATGGTATTATTGTTTCTAACAGTGGAACAATAGGCTGTAGTGGTCTGTTTACTATACGGAAGCAATCTGCTGGTAGTTTTTTCCATGCTTACGTTGATGATTCTTACGATGAAACTATCTCTTTATATTCAAATGCTGCAAGTTCACCACAATGGAAACTAGGTCTTAAGGGTTCGCCCTCTGATGTTACTGCTGCTCCTACTTATGCGTACCTATACGGCGAAGACGGCAGCATGGGGTTAGTGGCAAGCTCTTTAAACCAGATGAATTTAACCCATAGCGATGGTTTTGTTGTTAAACATAAGGGTTATGATATATTTACGGCAGATAAGGTAAATGGCATACATATTAACTCCGTAGCTGTAACTGAACCCGCCCTTACTGTTAACGGTGGAGTTTCACTCTCTTCAGACATACAACGATGGACTACTTCGGCGGGAACCGTATTAGCCTCAATAGATCAAGACGGAGATTTAACTGCCAAGTCTTTTACGGCTACTGGTGGTTCCTCTTCTGGCGTTATATTTTTCAATGCTGATGGCGTTCTTAGTTCAGATTCGTCTTTAATTTATAATAGCAGCAGTGCAAGATTGGGTATTGGTACGGATTCACCGGATTATACTCTTGATGTTGCTGGAGATATTGGTGTTAATCAATATATTTATCACAATGGAGATACAAATACTTATATTAGATTCCGAGGGGATCAGATAGACTTTGTGGCTGGTAACCTTACTATGCTTACGCTGGATGAAGCTAGTAATGATAAAGTTATAGTCAATAACGGAAAAAATAATATCGATTTTCAGGTTGAAGGTGATGGCGATGCTCATCTTATATATACAAATGCTGGAACTGATAGGGTGGGTATTGGCACAGATGAGCCTTCTTATAAGCTAGATGTTGTTGGCTCAGGTAGGATGGCTTCTGTTATCTTTTCAGGAGATTCTACAGAACAGACTACAGCATATACAAACCAAGAAGTAGCGGTTTCTGGTTGGGCTGATGCCACCTTTGTCAATGATTCAAGTACCAATACAAAAATTTTAGCTAATACAGCTTCGGGTGTAGCTATCTCTGGATGGGCTAAAGCATATGTAGATGCTCA
>VTLG01004155.1_pt1 | contig 34354 bp, 50 predicted proteins | sample 4694571 | NCBI WGS metagenome assembly VTLG01 (sample SAMN12604809, study PRJNA352737) | marine metagenome | biome: ENVO:00000447; feature: ENVO:00000209|ENVO:00000569|ENVO:01000036; material: ENVO:00002151; isolation source: viral sequences binned using virsorter ...
CTGGATAATTTGTCAATAAATAGTTTTGTAAAGTTTACAGAGTAGAGGGGAACTTCTTTCCAAATCTTGGCATTGAAATAAGGAGCAATATATTGATGAATAGAGTCACCACCAGTATAGTAATCAAGTAACTTCTCTATTTTTCTTCTTCTTTTTTTAGACTTTTGTAACTTAAAGTCTGAAATTGACTGCTTTATTAAATCCGCTGCATAACTCACCTTGATAAGTACCTCATTTTATTCTGCCTTATAGGAAATCTATTAATAAAAAAATATCGCAATGCATCACAACCATGATCGTGAAACCCATCTTTAATTGGAACTTTTTTCAAGTCCATTCCCTCTTTATGGTCAGGGTATCTGTAGTTTTCAAGGTCTGAACAAATCTCTGTACACTTGTTATGAACATGAAGAAATCTTTTCCCATCTGCATTTTCTATAAAACCTCTAACATGACTGCATCCTGCATCAATATTTCGACTAACTCGGTCTTTTACCGATTTGACAACTATTCCAAATCTACGGAAAATCTCAATATCGCCCAAACCACTTTGACCTTGAACATTTTTTCCTGCAGGATCACCGAAGTAATGTTGAACATTATATTTTTTTGCTTTAATCATTTTAGCCAAGTCTTCTGTTTTAACATTTTTTTTATGCAAGAACTCATCAATGATGTAAATATGCCATTCTCCGTCTATGCGATTTGTCTGAAACCACAATACAGCAGGCATCCTAAAGCCAAAATCAATAGAACAGTAAGTTTGTAAATCAGGGTCATAAGGGAAATGCCCAGCATCTTTTCTTCTATCAAAACTCCAAACACGACCAGCAAGTGAAGTAAATAAAGCACCATATTCTTGATCGAATATATCTCTATCCATGTTTCTTCTGGCTTCTACAAGATCAGGGTCATCTTCACCTTCAGGATAAGCATACTGATTTTCCCATGATGGAGAATTAAATGAATACCACATTTCGTCTTCAAAGCCAAGTTTGTAATTATCGTAAACCCAGTTATATCCTTCAGGAGTAGTGATGAAAATAGCACTACCTTTCCTATCAGACAGAGTAGGTCGCAAGTACATATCCCAAACCATTTTTTTAACTTTGGCTGCTTCATCAATAATCAATAAGTCTAAACCTTCACCGACAAGTGAATTAGGGTTGTCTGCTGATTTGCCTTCAAAGACACTGCCCCACTCAAATTCTATGTATTGTTCTTTGTAAGATTTTCTTCTAACAGGCATATTTTGTTTGAATATGACTTCATTCCAGACTTCTCTGAATACTTTTTCAGCACCGCCATAAGTTGGAGCAACAACCCATACTCTTTTATTTTTTTGAGTTAGGATAGTCTCGGCTTCTTTGGATGCAGAAACACTCTTGCCCCAACGCCTGCCACAGACGGCTACAGTAAATCTAGCATCTTTAGTTGGGAAATGCAATCGCTTTTGCCCTTCATGTGGCTTATAGCCTGTAAATTCAAACCAATTTTGTTTATGTTCTGAGATTATTATATTATTCATAATCCACAATGCCCTTCACATTCATTTTCAAATAAATCTAATTGGTCTTCTCCAAAATAAACTTCTTCTAATGGTTTACATTGCTTATGTAAATAAACTTTAGATATTAAATAATTATTTTCTTTATAAGAATTTCTAATTTTTTTATCAACTTTTACAGCAGTTTTCCATTCGGTATTATTACTTTTTTTTCTTTCTCTCCAAGTTGAATTAGAGGTGTATGGGCAAAAAACACAAGATGATTTTACTGGTATAGGGAAGTTATTTTTTTTAAAAAAATCTATACAATCTTGCCTTGAATACATTTTTTCAATTAAAGGAAATTTATTTTTTAAAGGTTTTATTCTATTTTCTTTCATTCTTGAAACTTCGTCAATACTAATCCCTAACCATAGTTCTGTTTTTGGAAGATTGAAGTGTTTTTTTAACTTATATAATTTTCGTATTTCTTTAACGACAGGTCTTATTTTATATTCCATTGTGCATTGCCTAGTAACAGGCTTTCCTTGTGAATTGAAGACAGGAATTGTTATATAATTTTGTCCAGAAGAATTTGTCAAATTTAAGACATCTTTTAAGATATTTTTTTCTTTATTGATTATTATTGGTATGCCATTGTTATTTTTTCCCCAATTCAATAACCAATCAAGCATTTTATATGTTTCATTGCTTTCTGCTCCTGGGTCTGCAAAAATAGCATAATCTGCTTTTTCATACAAATTCATTGAAGACATTAGGTATAAACAGGTAGATTGAACTCCCATTCCTAAAGAAATAATTTTCATAGTTAAACTTTTACTTTAAAAGAAAGTAACACAAAGAAAATAGTAATATATATATTATATTAAATATATACCCCCCTTTAGGGGGGTGTATATATAATATATAATATAATATATATTAACTGCTTTAATCTTAAAAATCTTGGGAGAAATCATAGGTTGTTTGAATCTCGCCAAATCTTTCAATTTCCATTACTTCAAGTTGTCTTAACCATTTCCGCATTTGTCCAGCACTTGGTCTTCCTTTAACTTTAAGTCTTTCCAGTCCTACTTTTTTTGCTCTCATCTTTCTATCGTAGTGAACTTTGTTCCTGTCTTTCTTGTAATCTTTTTCCTTCCCACTTTTAATCGCTGATTTAAGTTTGGCATTGTCATATTTCTCTTTGCCTTCATAATTAATTCTTTCTGGAAGACTCTCAAATTGTGTATCCTCCACATCAATCGGTTCAAATACCTCAACAGGGGTTATCTCCTTACCATTGTTCTTGCTATGCAACCATTTATCAAATGGACTTTCAATCTGTAACTTAACCTTATTCTCCAACTTGCCATAATGTTCTAAGACTAATCTCGCTGCAGGTACATTTCCATGCTTTGCCTCACGAACCATAGCCATAACTACTTCAGTTAAATGAATCTCACTCAATACCATGAACTTATCGTAAACTTGACGGATAAACTCAGGCTCTTTCAACCAAGATGCAACTAAACCAGGCGTAATACCACTACCCAATTTCTTGGCAATCTCTGGAGTCTCCAAATTCACATTACTCGACATTATCTCTATAGCCTCAATCTTCTTACGAACTATAACTCTCTCGTCTATTTTCTTTAAATTACTCATAATTCAAACTTAAAAAGACTAAGACTTTAAAATTAAGACTTTTTTTACAACTTTTCGTGGAACAGAGGATGTCGCCACTACCTCGGAATAATCCCCCTAATACAAAAAAAATAAAATATTATGGTGTGAATATTGGGTAAATTGTGTAAATTTAGGGGTCAGCAAATCGGCGAGGGGTCGATTTCAGATACTAACAAAAAAGAGGGTTTAGAAAGTGGAATTTATAGAACATTACAAATTACTAGAATCGATTTTATGGTTTTTAATTGGATATATTTGTTTTGGCTTAGGCTTAATAGATTCTCTTAAAAATAGAAAGTAAATAAAGATGAATACTACAATTAGTCAAGTAATAGAAGTTTTAAAGCAAGATACCAACAACAAGGGCGAACCAAATAAGGTTAGGCTTTCCGTTGCTACGATGTTGGGTAATTTAAATGGTTTTGCTTGGGAAGACTTTAAAACGGCATTAGAAAGCAATAATCTATTAATCGGTGGATTTGGACAAAAATCTACTTCACCAATGGAAAAACTATTGAAAGATTGTGCAACTAAAGTTTGTTTAGCAATAGAGAACGGCAAAAAAGTTGACATTAATGATTTTGATTTTAGTAAAGAAAATTGGTCTAAATTAGGCAAAAAATATGTCGGTTTAGACCGTTCTAAATTGTACGATATTTCCGAAAATGGTTCATATTCTCCAATAGTAGAAAAAGAAATTGAGTGCTTTGAACCTACTAAAATTCAAATGGAGGCATATGGTCATTTAAAGGGGAAGAAAGTTACAAAGTTAGTTAAGGCAAATTCTTTAAATTTTTCATGTATTGACATATTTGAAAATAAAGAAAATGCTGAAAAAGTGAAATAATACTAATTTAAAATAACAATAGGTTAAAGCCCTTCAGATTAGAAATAATTTGGGGGGCTTTTTGGTTTTCAGTTAAAAAATAGTTTGACTGACTCAAAAAAAATCTCAGTCAAATTAGTAAGCCTGGATTTACTAATATGGCTTTATATATATAAGAGACTATATAATCTAACTAACAAAAAAAGAAAGTAGAACAATGATTTTACAATTCATACTAATAATATATATAACTATTAAACTAATACATTTATTCGTAGATGCAATAGAAAGGGGTTAGAAATGATAGAATCAACCAAACACTGGAGCAATAAATACTGTGATTTTTGTGGTCATAGTAAAAAAGTAACAGGAGGTCAAAAGGAAGTATTATTCACATTCTCTATGATTTACTATAATATCTGTAAATCATGTGAAAATTTAAAATTAGACACAGAAGAATATTATGAATATTCAAAATATGACTTCGACCTATGCCATATTAAATCTAGACTAACTGATATTACAGGAAGAAAATAAAATGATAGAACTTATTAATTTTCTACACTTTTTAATTAACCTAGAATCAGAGAACTTCGGATTATTCAGTATTCTACTGATACTCTTATTCCTGGTGCCATTATTCTTATATACTCTAACCCTAACAGAAAATGATTAATATGAAGAAAATATATCTATTAACTATACTTTCTATAGTCAGTTGTTATAGTAATAAGTCTTGCCAGGAGGAATGTATGGCAGAAATTACACCTATAGAAATACAAATAACAAGTATGAGTGATACAGAATATGCCGACTATCTGTATTATAAACATCTTAACGATTCATTAAAAACAATAGGAGAATAAAATGACAGGCATTGAATTTTCATATAGAGAATATCGAGAAATGGTGAAATTTTATTTTAACAATAGAAGATATTCTAACCTTGTTTATGATAGACAGTATAAACTTTGTATAAAAATGCTTAATAATGCTATCGAAATAATGGAACAGACAATTAAAACATTAGAAGGTTTTGAAAGGGGTAAGAAATAAAATGACAGGCAAAAAACACTATACACCAAGTCAAGTTCTATATAAAGCACTTGATTACCTGGACCGAAAAGGTTTAGCAGAAGACTTTTATATAAATGAAATTCTACCTAAAGATAGCCGATCTCTAGTAGAAATTATATCAGAAATAGCACACAAAGATGGTGTAACATTTCCACCAGAAGAATGGATGTAACAGGAGGAAGAATGAACAGAGAAGAATATCAAGAAAAGTATAATGAAGACCACAGTAAGTGTATTAACTGTGATGAATGGGATAATCTATGCCATTGTGTTGTCTGTGATGTAGATGGCTGTGATAATGTATTTTTAGATATGTACAAAGAACTACCTGTTTGTTATGATTGTAGAGATGAAGTTTTATTAAGTGAGTGCTGTGGGGGACAGGCTATACTTAAACATAATTATACAGGAATTTGTTCTATATGTAAGGAACATGCAGATTTTTCATAATAACCTAACAAAAAAAAGGAGACAGAATATGAGTGAAAACGACCTATGGTGTGATGATAACTGTTATGATGACACCTGGGAAGAACAAGATGCTTATTATGTACCTGACAACAGTGGTCGTATTGACACAGACAATGAAGGTAATAAGTATGAAATAGAGAAGCATCATTGGAGATGCGATAAGTGTAATAAAGTAGTACAGATAGGTTAATACTAACTAACAAAAAAAGGAAAAACAGATGACAACAATAGAACAGAACAACTATGATGCTGTTAAAAAAGAATGTGATAGCATATTGATAAACAAAACAGGACTATCCTGGGATTGTCTAGCCGATACAAATTCTGTATGGGATTATATATCAGATGAGCCAATGACAGATAGCCATATTACAGATGTCGCAGAAGATGCCTGTTGGAATAGACTATATGATGACGGCATGGACAGAGACTTGGCAACTGAACTAATATATGGGGAGACAGAATAATGGCTCAATTTAGAGGGACAGTTCAAGGAAACAGAAGTGAGGCATCTCGCCTGGGGCATAAAACTTCTGGACTCACAACTGAGTGTAATGGTTGGAATATAGGTGTAGAATGTTATGCCTATTATGATGATGAAAAGAACAGAGATGTAATAAAAGTATACAAGACAAGGGGTTCTGGTTATAGTTCTATTAGGGATTTAATAGCCACTGTAATAGAAGGAGAATAGACTATGAATTGGTTAGATATAGGTTTATTAATTTTCTGTATTCTTGTACTTCATGCAGGAATAGAACAATTCTTTAATGATTTTTTTAACTAATAAAAAAAAGGAGACAGAAATGTCAAAACAAACAGATAAGTATATAAATAATAGAGAATTTAGTCTAGCACTACAATATGATGTGGACTATCAAAATAAACTGATAAAGAACTTATTTTCTGTTAATGAATGTCTAGAAAGGTTAGAAGGTGAATATCCAGATATTTATGATAAACTAGGTGCTACAAGCGTTCTATCTAATAGTTGTTCTATAACTATTAGTGACTTAGACAAAAAAGAGTTATTAGAAGTTAGAACACTTTTCGGACTTACAGGTGAAGGGAAAAAATCTATTGATAAATATGCAGCAAAGATTGAATATTCCTGTGAATTATTTGAATCTCCTGTATTTATTAGATTTATATGGGATACACCTGAAACCTGTGAAGTATCTTATGAAACAGAGTATATAGAGTTAGACCAGGATAACTATATAGTTTCTAATGGCAAAGTAACAGAGAAAAGAACAAAGGCTGTTATTGAATGTAAAGAACCATTTATGGAATCAATATTCAAAGGAGAGACAGAATGATGCACTATAAATATACTGAAATAAATGGCAGAGCATACTTTAATTGGGTTAAAAGAATTAGACAGGCTCATCTTGCAACAGAAGGTAGTACTACTCTGTGTAAGATGCCTATGCTTGGTTCTAACTACAGTAGTGCATACCCTAGAGATACTTGGAAAACCTGTGAAAAATGCTATTCTATAGCGAAAGGAGTTGCAGAATGAAAAAGAAAGAAACTAAACCTTCTTCTGATAGAGACTTGTCTCAAAGATTGAAGGACTATAAAAAAACATATAAAAAGACAGGAGATCATAAAGCAGCCATAAGATCTTACTGTGAAGGAAATAAATGGCTAACTGAAAATGCTAAAGCAGTGGGGAATTGGTAATGACAGAGAAACAATGGACTAATAAAATAACAAATCTCCTAGTAGGTCGAGAGATTATTAATGTAGAATATATGACAGATGAGGAAACTGAAGAACTTATGTGGGACAGTAAACCTATATGTCTTCTACTACGAGATGTAAGACCTATAAATAAAAAAGGTGACAGAAGACCTGATGTCTGGATTTATCCATCAAGAGACGATGAAGGTAATGATGGAGGTTCTATCCATACAACAGACAAAGACTTACCTATAATTCCAATAATCTAACAGAAAGGAAACTAATAGTGACTATAAAAGAACTACATAAATTGTTAAACAAAATAATTAAAATCTATCCAGACTGTGAAGACCTACCTATTAGACTTGTTCTTCCAGATCATAATGCTATTACAATTAGTGAATTAGATATTATCCACAACTATTGGCTTGATGGTATAGATATGTCTACTACAGGAAGTAGTGGTTATGAAGTGTCTGGTGAGTTAAGATTAATAGGAATATAAAAACAACAGAAAGGAAACTAACAATGAAAGAAAACAATGTAACTATAAACTTTAAAGTAGTAAAAGATAAACAGATAGAGATGACTATAGATGAATTACTTAAAGAGATAGTAAAGGAAATAGAGGGATTCTTTAAGGATAATTACTATCACATCTATGAAGGAGAACCATCCCTAGATACTTATGAAGAAGAAGAAAGAACTACAGTAGAAATTATTAAACAAGAGGTGTTTATAGAGGATATAATACATGACTTAATGAATGATATATCTAAAAAGATATTCAAAGGACATCTAACAGAAGAAAATAATGAGGATGTATGCGAAGATTAAACAGATGGAAAGTAGGGTCTATAATTAAAAATACTAATGGTAAGATATTCTCTGCTAAATTCGTTAAGAAAAATGGCGATATTAGAGATATTACCTGTAGACTAGAAACTGAAACAGGTAAAAAAGGCACAGGAGTATCACCTGAAAAGTTAGACAATCCATATATCTGTGTATATGATATGCAGAAAGAAGGATATAGGCTAATCAATCTACAAACTATAAGGTCTATAAAGGCAGAAAGAGAGGAATATCTAGTAGTCTGATCACCAGGCAAGAGAAAGAGCAGAGCCTTAATTGGCTCTGTCTCTTTTTTTATTTTTTTTTAATTTTTTTACTCATTTTCCATTATATTTTTGGACTTATATTTTTGAACTTACAAAAATCATAAAAAATCAAATTGTTATATTTGTGAATCCACAAAAATCATAATTTACCGAGAAGAAATAAATAAAATAATTGAATTATGATGTTGGTACTTTCCCCTAAAAAAGTGTAAATTATACCTCAATTTTGAGGGTAAATATGGGATTTGAAAAAGAGTTGAAAAAATTAATAGTAGATGTCTATGAAAATTTCATTAATAGTGAAAATGATGCTACACAATCAGACTATACTAATAGACATAGGGCTAGTTCTACAGGATTTTGCCATAGAAAGCAATATTATTCATTTTTGGATACTACACCTACTGAACCAATAAAAGTCGAAACAAACCGCATTTTTAGGCTTGGAACGATATTACATAGAGATATACAAGAAGCATTTACAAAACATATAGAAAAAAATAATAATGCAAGTGAATAAAAGACTTGCATATTATCTATAACATACTATATTAATAATATATATATATAATATATATATATATACAAGATAGTTTTACAGAGAGGAAAACTAACAGAACATGAAAGTAACCAGGGTTATTAACGAATACCAGGTCAATTTACCGACTCTAAAAGTCAAAGGTCATGTAGATATGATTCTGTTTGTAGAACATGAAGGACAGAGTTATATTCTTATAATTGACATTAAGACTATTAATAAATTTTCTTATAAAAAGAAGTTCGGCAGAAAGCCAGACCCAAATCCATCCAATCATCACGAATTACAATTATCTACTTATGCTCTTGCTATAGAAAAAGAGTTTGGACAGAAAGGTAATATGTATCTGGTTTATTATTGCAAAGATGATTCAAGGATTAAAGTTATAAAAATTAAAAGAGATATGTTAGACCATGCTATTAAGTATTGGGAAGATTTGAATAAAAGTCTAGATAAATGGATCCCTAATGGATTGGATCCGCTAGAAGAAGGTATTTCGCCTATGATGAAATGGGAATGTTCCTATTGTAAGTATAAGACGAAATGCGAAGCAGATGAAATAATGTTGAATATTAACATAGGGAGTTTGCATGAGTAAACAAACAGCAGATATAATTGTTCCTAATGAACAAATAATAATATCAGAAGAAGAACAGAACATTATATCTAAACATAAAAAAATGTCAAATAGAGTAACTCCTAAACCTTATATATCACAAAAAGCAGGTTTCGACTATGTAGATGAAGGTTATATGAGGTATATGCTTAATCAATACTATCCTGTATGGTCATGGGAAATCATGAAGTATGAGTTTGTAGGTGATAAGTATATAAGCGTACATGGGAGACTTACTATATCTGATGAGGGATTAACTAGGTACTTTGAATCAACGGCAGCACATAGAATCCAGACTAATAAAAAGTCTGGTGAATATGTAGATATAGGTAATGACATGAAGTCTGCTAATAGTGATGCTTTTAAAGTAGCGGTTAATAGACTATGTAATGTAGCAGATGATGTGTATAGAAAACAGGTTAAAGATTATTCTTTATCTCAAGAAGACCACGATGTAATAGGTGAGATTATAAATAAACTAAACCAAACACCTGGAAATACACAAGTAGTAGATAAGATTTATTCTGCATTGAAAGATGGCAGAATAGATAAAAGTAATATGGATGCTTATATCCGTAGAGCAAAGCAAATAATAGAAAGTAAAGGAGATACAAATGAGTAGTTTAGTAGATATTTCACTTAATGGTGAAGCAGGTTACTATGACCCAAAGGAAGATATTAAACCAGAGAACTTTGTCTTAAAATCATTATACCCTTCGCATATAGTTGAAGTAGAGAGTAGAGATGTTGATGTTAAGCAGGGTAAGCATAAAGGTACTGTTTATAATATTACAGTCGAAATTGCTAAAGAGTGTTCAGAGAAGACTTATAACAATGGAGAAAAAGATATTAATGGCAGTTCTTATGTAGGTAGAAAAGTTAAAAGTCGTGGAATCTGGAGATTTCATCAACCAGGAGACAATGATTCATTTGAAGCTAATAATGGTGGCAATGAAGGTTATCTATTATTCTGTGAGGCTATTGGCTATAAAACTGAACAAACAGAGATTGTAGTAAATGATGAACCAAGAGTTGTTAATAAGTTCCCCCTCTTAAATAAAGAAGATATGATAGGTAAGGCAGTATTAGTCTATATTGATTCTTATAAGTGGAAAAATAGAGATGGAGAATATATTACCTCTATACAGGCAAAAGAGTTCTCTAAGTGGTCTGATGCTAAAAATCGTGATATTGAATTAGAAGAATTGCCATTCTAATGAAGTATCGCAAATTAACGACAACACTCCGTTTAGTTATAATGATGCACAAATACTTTCGACTCGGAATTAACAGTGCGAGGTTTATTTGTCAAAAATGGGGTATTTCTATATCCTCATTTAGAAGGTATAAGAAAAGTCTATAAACTAAATGGTAAATTCATGGGGAGGGGAGACTCTCCTCATGTTTTTATAGATTTTATGAAAAGATTTAAACATATTAAGAATGTACATGGAAATTGCACATTCTGTGGTGATCATGTTTTTAAAGAATGTTATAGTTATACAACTATAATTACAGAAATGAATGTTATAAACTGTAAGAAATGTTTTATAAGAGAGTTTGGTAAAAAGTTTGAAAAAACAGTGAGAAAGGAAAATAATGAGAGTAGCAAAGATGAAACTCGATTCTAGAAATAGAGTACAAATACCATCTAATCTTGCATCCGCTAATGATTGGAGACCAGGAGATTATCTTGTTCTGCGAACAGCAAAAAATAATATAGACCTTGTTCTTCATCATGAGAAAAAAGACAGACAGGGTAAGTTTGAGAATAAGCCTTTGTATGGCGTTGAAAAAGATTAAATTATTAGACTTATTTTCAGGCATAGGAGGATTTTCACTTGCAGCACAAGCCGTATGGAAAGAAGAACTTGAAATTGCAGGATTTTGTGAAATTGATGAATTTTGCCATAAAGTTCTGCGTAAAAATTTTGGTGATATTCCTATTCATAGTGATATTTCCACTTTCGATACTACTGAATTTCGTAGTGTTGATATTATTACAGGTGGTTTCCCATGTCAAGATATAAGTCAAGCAGGGAGAGAGAAACTTGGCATTAAAGGAAAAAGGTCTGGTCTTTGGTCAGAAATGTTTAGAGTTATCAGCGAAATACGACCAAGATTCGTTGTCGCTGAAAATGTCGCAGCAATCACTTTTCGAGGACTCGACAGAGTCTTATCTGACCTTGCCGAGATCAGGTATGATGCGGAATGGCAGTGTATATCGGCAGCAGAAGTTGGTGCTTGGCATAAAAGAGATAGGTTCTGGCTTGTTTCCTACCCCTGTGGCGAGAGATTGGAAAGGAGAGACTCCAAAGTCTTGGAATACAATTACGCTACCAGACCATATAAAGATGTATCCGACTCCAGTAGCATCAGATCACAACGAAAGAAGACCGACAGAGAATTGGGAAGGAAAGTCAGACCTACCAAGTGTAGTATCAACAATAGAATACAACGGAGAGAAAACAGCGAAGTTGAATCCAGATTGGGTGGAATGGCTGATGGGTTATCCTATTGGTCACACGAACCCAAAGGAATCCCAAGAGTAACAGGATTAAACAAATATAGAAAGGATAGAGTGAAAGGACTTGGAAATTCTATAGTTCCACAAGTAGCCTATCAAATTATGAAAAGGATAAAAGAAATAGATGGAAATAAAAACCCTTCCACAGATAGTGGAGGCAGAAATGGCGGTGCTAGGCTCTATATTGATTGATAACACTGTTTATAACAAAGTTTCTCCCTATCTATCTAAAGATTATTTTTATGATGGAAGGAATCAGAGACTTTGGTCTGTAATAGGTGATATGATAAAAAACAATGAGCCTACTGATTATATTTCTATAATTGCAAACTTAACTGATCTGGATAAAGAAAATGGAGTCACAGCATATTATCTAACAGGTCTTAATGATTATGCCAGTGTAGAATTGGCAGAACATCATGCCAAAAGAATATATGAAAAGAAATTACTTCGTGATGTTATAGGAAAGTCAAGGGAAATAGCAGATGCCTCATTTACTAATAATAGAGATGTATATGAAATACTTAACGATACACATACAAGTATAGGACAATTAATTGCACACAAGCCATCAGCAGAATTTTCAATAACAGATTCTATGGATGAAGTTATGGAATCGGTTGTAGAGGGTGATTCTAATTTAGTTAAAACAGGATTTGAGGGATTTGATGAATTGTGTGGTGGGATGACTAGAGGTGAGATTACTGTTATAGGTGGAAGACCTGGACATGGTAAAACTACTACAATGATTAATATGGTTAAGTCTTGTGTAGATAAAGGCTTAAAAGTAATAGTATTTAACCGAGAAATGACCAATGTAGAGATGTTAAAGAAATTGCTTGTATTAGAGTCAGGTAAACTATCCTACTTAAATGTAAGACGAGGTTTTATAGGTGATATACAAACATCAGAAGAATTAAACAGAATTAAAAAAGTCTGTAATGAAAAATATAATAAAAATGCATTTCAAATGTATGACAACTTAAAGAATTTCGCTGAAGCATCAGGAAAAGTTAAAAGATTTAAGCCAGATATTGTATTTGATGATTATATCCAACTAATTGTTCCTGATAATCCTAAACTTGACAGAAGATTTCAGATAGAGAAGATTTGTAGTGATTATAAGTGGTTAGCAAAAAGTGAGAATTGTGCTGCCGTACTTGTATCTCAATTAAATAGAGCATTAGAAACAAGAGATAAGCATAGACCGAGAATGTCAGATTTGGCAGAATCAGGTACTATAGAACAAATAGCCGAGAATGTTATATTCTCATTCTATCCTTATAAAATATATATGGGAGAAAAAGAATCTCCAAATGTCATTGAACTCATAGGCTCTAAAGTAAGATATGGAGTATCAGGAGTATCTAAATTGGGTTATGATGGAGATAAATGTAAACTATTCCAGAACGAAGTGGAATTTAGGAGAAGTAAGTTAGGATGAATCTTGAATTGTATTGGAAAACCGCAGAAGGAGAATGGATAAAAGTAGAAAATATGAGTACAGGGCATTTAATTAATTCTGTCAAACTAATAAACTCTATGGCAGAGAAATACAATTCATTCGAATATCCAGGATGTTATGATACGATGTATGAGGAGTTAAATGCAAGGGGCATAGATACAGACTGGGAACTAGATAGTTATTATCCCGAACTATAGGAGAAAAAAATGAAAAAAAATAAACCAAAGGAAGTTTTTCCAGATTTAGAAGCAGAAACTGATACTAGAGAGATTGTAAAAAAGGCAAAAAGATTTGCTAGATTTCAAAATGCCTGTATATTGGATTTGATGGTGGAGCATAATGGAGAGGTTAGTGGAGATGCAGGTCATGGTGGTTTTATAAATCTAAAGTTAGAGTTTGATTCTTTTGCTATAGATGTAGATTTTAAAGGGGAAGAAAAGGCTGATAGTATAAATAATTTGCAGTCTATGAGTATATCTATACTTGGGGAGTATGAGAGGAAAACCTTTATTTCTGCATTAAAGATAATTGTTGATGAATTGGAAACCCCAATAGTAGGAGAAAAAATTGATTGATTTATTTATAGGAGTTGATCCTGGAGCATCAGGTGGTCTAGCATATTATATATCTAATGGAGATAAGTCTTTTTATGGTGCATTTAAATGTCCTAAAACTGCAGGGAAATTATATGAAGCAGTATTTAAAATAAAAGAAATGGTTAGTTCTTTTAATGATAGTAGGCTACCATGTCCTTATTCTGTAATGTGTATAATGGAAAAAGTTCATTCTATGCCAGGACAAGGAGTTAAATCTACATTTTCATTTGGAAAGAATTTAGGATGGTGGGAATCTGCTCTTGAATCTAATAGAATACCTTATCAATTAGTTCATCCAAGAAAGTGGCAAAAACACTTTGATATAAGTTCTGATAATAAGAAAGATAGAAAGAAATTACTTCGACAAAGAGCAGAAGAATTATATCCAGATGTAAAAATGACTTATTATGTTTCGGATGCTGTTTTGATTATGGATTATTGTAAGGCTATTTATGAATAAATTATCCCATCAAATAGAGATGGAGTTATTGATAATAAAACATTATCTGAGGGAATTAGTTTTACCAATAAAAGAAAGTGGGATAAGGATGAAAAGCCTAAAAAGCCTGAAGAACCAGTTGAAGAACCTATTAAGGAAGATAGAGGAGAAGACATTGAATTTATGCTTCGGCAGGAAAGGTTACAGAAAAAAATTGGCACAGCAAGAGGGCTTAACTATACTGGACTTGCTGCTAATACTGGTGGTGCTTATTTCATTCTTTTTGGCGTGTATGGTTTTGTCAGCGACCCTAATTCTGCGATGGTAATAAATACAGTTAATGAATTATTGCTTATTGATATTACACATGAGGAAATTTTAGAATTTATAGAAACTTGGAAAGCACATTTATTGTCTTTAATGGCAAGTGTACAGACTGGACTTACCTGGTATCAGGAAATGAGAAAGAAGATGAAAGAAATGGATAATGAAAGTTTTTTTCAAGTTATGAATGAGGAATTAGGGAGAGTTCTGTAATCGTGAGGTGCAGAAGCGATTTATACTTTCTTTTCGCTGTTAGGCTCTCCCTCATAAATATAGGGGTATGGTGATTAATATTTTTGAATTTGGTAAGGGAAAATCAACAAAATAGACTATACCCCTAAAGATTTAAGGTCAGAGAGCAATGCAATCGAGTGCCTTAATCGCCTACGATTGTGCGGAACAATCGAGTAAGATAAAGGAACAGTTGGTTAAGAGGGGAAGATTGATTATCTTCCCTTCTTTTAAATAAAGGAGTTACATGAGAGATACGGACAGTTTTAATAAGATAACTAAAAAAATGAGGGATTTCTTTCAAGATGAGAAAGGCTTTGTAGAAGTTCCAACACAAAGCAGGTTGAGTATATTGGCTGCCTGTGAAGACCCTAAAACAATATCTAAATTTAATTTTGATGGGATAGAGTATCCCTTACCACAAACAGGACAGATGTGGCTTGAATATGAACTACTGAAGAATCCTAAAAGAAAAGGTGTTTTCTGTGTAAGCACAAGTTATAGAAACGAACCTAATCCTGTAGACGGCAGACATAAGAAAATTTTTCCCATGTTTGAGTTCGAGTCTCATGGGGGCATGGATTCTCTAATAAAAATGGAAAAAGAATTACTAATACATCTAGGATTTAAAGAGCCGTTTCATCATCAGACCTATGATGGTTTATGTGCTAAATATGATACTCCTACTATAGAAATAGAGCATGAAGAAAAATTATGCAAAGAATATGGCAATGTAGTCTTCCTAGAGTTCTTCCCACAAAGGTCACAGCCTTTTTGGAATATGAAAATAAATGAAAATGAAATTGGTACTGCTAAAGATAAATGTTATAATAAAATTGATGTGATTATACATGGACAGGAGACAGTAGGGTCAGCAGAAAGAAGTTGTGACCCAAATGAAATGAAAAACAACTTTTATAATATTTCTAATGGAGAATATGCTCAACTATTATTTGAGCAGTTTGGTGAGCAAAGAGTTATAGATGAATTAGATGAATATTTACTGTCTTACGATTTCTTTCCTAGATATGGTGGGGGAATAGGGATGACAAGAATGGCGAGAGCAATGAAATTAGAGGGTTTACTCTAAACGAAACACAGTAAGGTGGTGGAATAGGCATACACACATCCCTGTTTAGGATGCAAGGATTTTCCTTTTGTTGGTTCGAACCCAACCCTTACTGCTAATTTAAAAAAGGATAAACAATGAGTAGAGCAAGTCAATTTATTGAATATATCAATGAGAAGTATGAACCTGACTATTGGGAAACTGTAGAAAAATATACTGATATAATTATTGATAAAAATCTAAAAAAAATCAGGAAAGAATATCAAAAGAAAAAAAGAAAAAAGGAGAGCAGTAATGCCAATTAAAGTATATTGTGATATATGTGATAAGCACAGAGAATGCTGTAAATATGATTCTATTTGGAGTTGTGATGAATGTGACGAGAAGTACCCACATCCAGACATGAAAGACAATATGTTGATTGTCAAGAAAGAGAATCAATTAGATACTGTATAATGAATGATAGATTATAAGCTAGAGACTATTTTACTTATGGCAGATAAAGATTATAAATTTGTAGTAAAAAATAGCGATGAACACATGACTATCAAAATTCCAAAAAGATGGATAGAGTCTATGGGATGGAAGTCTGGGGATGAAGTAGAAATATCCAATGCTTGGTGGGATAAAGATAATAAATGTCATAAAATTCAAATACAGCTTGTTAAAAAAACTAAAAAACAAGGTAAATGGGCGAAATGAGTCATCAACTAACATTTAAAGAAAGAATAAATATAACAGATTATGCCGATATTGAGTGTAAAAAAGCACTTGAAAAAAAAGGTGTATATTATACAAAATTTGGATTTGACCATAGGGAATGTAAGATACCATCAAAACAGTGGTTTAAATTCCCTAAAATGCTTCGTGCTGCTCCAGATTTTATCGTTGTAGCCGATAAAACATGGTTTGTAGAGGCAAAGGGTTGTTCTAGTTCTTTACGCCTTAAAATAGACGATTATCATGCTTATGATGAATGGGATGGAAATATTATAAAGGGGGCAGGGCTTCTTTTGTATATATATTCTACTGATTTAAATTATGGTGAGTTCGTAGTGTTTAAGACTTTAAAAAAGAAAATACTATTAAATTGTTATCCTGTTGAACAATATAATGATAATAGTAAAGAATATTATTTAATACCTATAGGAGATATTTTTGAAAAAAGAAACTAAAGATGAAGCGATTAGGTCTTTAATACTTTTAAAGGCAAGAATGATTCAAAGACAAGATCGAATTAATAATTTATACAAAGATCAGATAGATGATATGGAAGATTTGCTAGTTTTAACGACAGACCATGAATTAAGAGAAGGTATGGAAAAGTTTTATATAGATGCTTTGGAGATAGTAAGGGGAAATTAAAGGGAAACTGTAGGAAAACCCAATTATAACCCCTACTATCACCAAGTCTCTACTATTTTTAAAGATATATTAAATGTTCCTGGAGCAACTTCTTCAAGATTAAAATCATCTTGATCAAATCTACATATATATAGATCATCAAAATCTGTATTATCAGGTTGAAATACAAAAGGTAGATGTTTGCCGATAGTTCTATTCAAGACATTGGATACAAAATTATCAGATGGTTCGTAATCCTCTGGCTCCCCAACTTGTACTGCATAACCAAGATTCATAATATCTTCCCATGAATTAGAATGCTTTGGTAACATATTTGTATCGTCTAAATATGTAAAATTTAAATCCCAAGACTTCCTTCCAGATCGTGTGATATTTCTGTCAGCCTCTTGACCATCTTCTTTTCTATATGCAAAAGGGTTATTTGGTTTACCAGAATATCTCATATTTGTTAAAGTTCTACCACCAATAGTGGTTTTTTGATCTATACCATCAAATAAATAATTGTGATTTATAGAAAACTCTGCTCCATGAGGAAAGTCATAATAACTACAAAAAGATGAACCTGATAATTGTGTAGAAACAATATCATCTGGTGTAAAAATAGGCTGCTCCCCTGTTCCTACTCCAGTAAAATAAGAATTATAAGGTATTTCTATTAAAACTACAAAACCACCATAATTTTCACTATTATTAATATTTGACAATGAATCCCATGTCATTACTATAGGTTTATTATTAGATAGAACATCGAAATTCATAGTATTATCCATCTGATTTGCATTATACACTTTAAACGAATCTCCGATATCGAAATAATTTTGCATTTCATCTGTATAAGCACCACCAAATAATTCATCATAATCTTCATTAATTAATCTAATTTTTATTACATAACCTGTATTACCAAAATTATGATTTGGAATTATTAAAGAATTTATATTATAATGATGATGACCAAATTTATAAAACCAATATTGCCAAATTGGTGCTGATGCACCAGTATTATTCTCTATGGCTTGATTAATTGTTTCTACGCTAGTTGGAACGATTTTTTTATCATAAAAATTATTTATAAGCTGTAAATCATAAGTTGATGGATAAGATGTAGTCCAACTAGTATTACTATTTGAAAGTTTCATAATCATACTAGAGTCATCAAAGCTATGCCCCATGTTTTTCATCCAATTTCCATAATCTACATATATTCTAGGAGTTGTGATTTTACTATAAGCCATAATGTCTTCTCCTTGATGCCATTCTATTCTTCATTTTTGCTCTCTTTAGTGGATTTAATGAAATAATATGAGTATAAGTCCTTCTATCGTCTTGCCATTCTATATTATCATCTTCCCATTTAATATTATTATGTTCCCAATAAGACATACCAAGTGGCTTTAAAGTTATATTTTTATTAATATTAACTGCTATTGCCTTATATGGCTTAAATTCTCCAATATAATTAAAAATAAATTGAGAATCACTTTCTTTTAATATTAAAAAAGATAAATATTCTCTCATTTTATAAATATTTACATTTTTATCTAAATTATAAATATTAATATAACCATCATAATAAACATTAATAGTCTTACCTATATAACTAGAATTTAAATAAGAAAAGACACCATCTCCATATAACAATTTCATTTAATCTGCTCCTACAATATTTAATAAATTGCCATCTTCATCAAATCCTAGCATATCTGTTAATGCTTCATTAATTAAGTGATAAAATTTTGTTACAGACCAGTTAGAACCAAGAAAAGGTACTTCAACATAAAAAACCGTAAAATCAATAACCCTAACTGATTCTATGAAGCTATTATTATCTATATATGGAAAGGTTTGTATATTAGAATATATTGAAGGATTACCAAATATCTGACCATTAAACTTTCTTGGGATGTTATCGCCATTGTTAATTAAATACATATTACTACCAGGAGGCGAATATTGTTGTTCAAATCCAGGATTACCTCCAGAATTTTCAGGATTTATGTCTGAATAATACCATATTCTATTACCACCTTGCAGCCAATCTTCAGAATTTTCTGTATTTGCATTTCCAAGTGGTGTGAAAGTATTTCCATCTAAAAGATATTGCGGATATGCAGGATTAGTATAATCTCCAGGAGAAATCCAAGTATAGTTATTAATATTCTCTATTTGTTGATAAATAGTACCTAAAGCTACAGTTGATTCTAGAGTTACTAGATATTCATTTTTTTCTTCAGAACCAATTCCATGAAATGGTACTATATTTGGATAAGTTTGAGATAATCGAAATTTAAGCCTTACTTTAATAGTAGTATTTGGAGGATAATCAGAAGAACCATATGATTCACTTGACCAAGTACTAGGGCTACCATCTTCAGATGATTTACAATTTTTATATCTAATTTTTATATCTGAATAAATATCAGAATAAAAATTTCCATAACCTATATCGCCCTCGCTAAGACCAAACATATTCACTGCTGGGTCTTCAGCAATTATTATATTTTCATAAAATTCAGAATTAGATAAATTAGATAAAAATAGCGGAGGATTTCCAGACGGACTTATAACTTTTATTTTCGCTGTTATATATAAATCATCATGTATCTCTGAATTATAAGAAACATTTATTATAGGCTTAAAACTTTCATCAATATAAGAAACAAATCCTTCTTTATTTTCAGGAAGGAACTCATCTGTTATATTTCCACTTCCCCAACCTAGACCATCTCCTGGGTCTATTGGAATTGGCTTGTCTTCTTCTGCTTCAGAAGGGGTAAATAATCTAAATTTAATATCATGTGGATTATTAAATTCAAAATTACCAGTTGGACTACCATCCTCATTATAATAAGAACCAACAAGTGCATTATTAACATTTCCATTCTGATTATTTAAACCTTCATAATCATAAAATGTTGGTGAAGCAATAAAATTATTTTGATCAAAAACATAATAACTATTTATGCCTGGAAGCTGTATTGCTTGAATAAGTATTCTATTAGTCCAACCGCCTTGAACTATTCCACCTTCTGTTAGTATTTTATTAGTATTTGCATTTTCAAATGATGTAGAGCTAGGCAAATAAACAATATTATTATGACTATGACTTGAAATACTATTAGGATCAGCTTCAATTTTTGCTTCCTCTAAAGTACATTGAATTACGGCTAAGTCATATTCTATATAACCATCTCTATTAGGTGCATAATCAGTATCTGTAATTATTAAATCTTTTACCCACATAGGAGAACTACCAACTATATGGAATCCGCTAAAATTTTCAGATTGCCAAGCATTTTCTCCAAATAAATACTGCCAATCATCATAACTCTCATCTACTAAATCTTCAGGTGGCATTAAAATCCAAAGTCTATATTTATAAGCATAATTTGAAAATTTCCATTTCAATTTAACAGTTTGAATAGAGCTATCTATTTTAAAAATATATCCACTATCAGTATGTGAACTTGTAAATAGATTTGGACTGTCAGGAGAAGGATTATTGCCTAAGATATGTTCTTGACCACCAATAACTATTGATACTTTATCTATAGCAGTCATAGGTGGTAAGGGTGGTGTTGGCTGGTCATATTCACAAGTATTATCATCAAATTGAGCATTAGAATCATAATTTAAAGCCCCAACAGAAGTACAGCCATAAAGATTTTGCAAAATATCAAGAGCATTATCTTGACCACTACTTCCTACTTCTTGAAAGACACCTGCTCCAACATTGTTTGGGTCTTGACAATTAGTTTGATTCCAAGCATTTCCATTTTCGTCAAATTCAGATATATTTCCAATATCTCCAATGGTATTTGGTGCATTAATACTAATATCAAAAGCACAAAGACCTGTTGGTGGAAATTCACAGGGATCGCCTATGCCATTAATAGAGTCAAATATAGCATCAGGATTATAATTAGTAGCACTAGAATTTGTACAACCATAGTATTGATGAAGATTCTCTGGACTAAACTCATCCCAAAAACTTAATCCCTCTCCTTCTCCAATTTGACAATTAACTTGAGTTATTCCAGATTCTATGCCATTTGCCGTAGCACAATATCCAGTAGCAGGATATTCACAACTTCCATCATCAGTATTAGCTTCAGGATTATAATTAGATGCATCAGGATTTGTGCATCCCCACACAATGTCTTCTTCTGGAATATCAGGTTGCTCGTATTCACATTCAGTAGCATAATTTGCATTAGGATCATAATTACTTGCACTAGGATCAGTACATCCATAAACAATAGGAGTGGTTTCAACATCTGTACTAATTTCATGTAATTGATATAGATTAATTTTTATACTATCTTTGTTTATATTGACACCAATTACTTTCCAAAGATTATATTTATTTTGACCATATACTTCATAAATAGGTAAATGATAATCTTCTCCATATAATTTTAAATCTTGTATTTTATCATTAATTCTAACAATATCGCCAATTTTTAAATGTATATATTCATAAGTAAGTTCTAAAGTTATATAATTATGAGGTAAACATGACATTCCAAGCATATATTTTGCAACTTCATGCGCAGTAGTTTCATCATATATATATTCGCATTCAACAATCTTTGTTTTTTTATCCTCATTAAATCCAAATATATGTCTAGATGAATAATTAGGATATAAATCTCCAGCAAGATATTTTATTTTTTTAAGATAAGAGTCTGTTGAAAAATCATAATTATAATTAAATTCGATAGAATCATAAACTTCTTTAATATCAGTTCTACTAAAAGAAAAATCAATAATTGAATTATTATTTATTATATATTCAGTAGAATTAATAGTAGGAGGAATATCAACATTATTAATAGTGAGGCTCTCTTGCAATGGATTGTAGAAACTCTTTATTGTAGTCGCTACAAATCTACTATCTATTAATTGGTCATTTGTAGTTTGATTGCTCACTTCTGTAAAAATATAATATTGTGTATATTTAGAAAAATCTTCTAAAAGTTTTTTAGAATTTATACTTTTATTTATTGTTGCTGCATATCTCCAGGGAAAGTTTTCATTAGAATTAGAATCATAAAATCCCATACCGCCATCAATACCATTGTTATTATTATGATGAGATGAAAAGTATTGTTGATAACCAGCAGTAAGATTCATTTCTTTTAATATTGAAAATATAAACCTATTTGCTGTACAAATACCACTATCATCAAAACTATCAATTCTACCTCTTATATCTACATAAAAATCTTGATCTTTAAAACTAGGAATAACAGCCATATGTAATAATTTTAGATTATAGAATCTAAATGTTAAATCATAAGCTGTATTATCAAGATTAGTCCAATCATCAACACTACTCTTTGGTATACCAAAATTAATATGATTAGAATGAGATATAGTATCCCATCCCCCACCTATAAACTCACCATCATATCTATATGCCCCTTCTAATGGAAATCTTAATGGATTAGAAGATGGTGTAAAATCAAATGATGATTGATTTAAGTCTGTTAATTCATCTAATGAATTATTGACTAAATTATCATCATTACTTAAGTCTAAGTTATTTGTCTGACCAATCTCAAATGCTTTTAATATTCCTTGTGGATTTTTTAATACCTGTTGTATCAATAATGAAGAAGTATCACTTGTCCTTAATCTTATAAGAGGAGTGTCTCCAGTCCATAGTGCCATGTAATCTCTAAGCATATCAGGACCAGTTGTAGTCCAATTATCTGCTCCAGTAGATGTAATTGTTGGAGTATTAACTTCAAATGCAAATAAAACATAAGTTGCACATTGAAAACTTGGTTGAGCTTCTCTAAAGTGTGCTTTCACATAATAGGCTGTGCCTACTCCATGATGAGAACTATAAAACCTTTTAGTGCCTATATATGGTGTCTGCGCTCCATCTCCACCAGCTATATCATTATCATCTAAAAATAGGAAATTATCTGGATTGCCGAAAGCCATATTTTGACCACCAAAAGGTAGAGTAGCCATACCTTCTTGATCTGCTAATAGACCATTATTCATATGCCAATTACCTATAGCATCATTATTTAGAGAGTCTCCCCAATTTATATCTTCATTTAAATTATCTTCATCAAATTTATGAAATGTATATCCTATCGGTCTATTAAGATGTAATATCTGTTGAACATTTGCATTATTTGCAGAATTATTAGGATTTAATTTTATAAATGAATTTCCAGCAGAATAATTTTCAAAAATTCTTATATCACCAGCAATTTCATCTGAAGTCATGCCTCCCCAACCATAAACACTACCATTTAAATTTATACCAGCAGATAAATATGATATAGGAAGATATGATTCATTGCTAGATACAAATATTGGTGTCTTTTTATACCAATAATGTGCATTAATTTGTACCTGATTTGAAGATTCTAAAAAATCATTTTCAGTATCAAGCGATGTAGTACTTTTATCAAATATTAATTTTGTTTCTCCTACATTAGATGATGATGGGTCTATTTTTTCAGTAATAACTGGACTTTTTTTCATATCACCTAAAACCATAGGTATTACTTTATTGGTATCAATCGTTCTTCCTGTTGGTATATCTATATAAGCATCTTGTTCATCTGATGCCTCGCCAGTTATATAAACATAATCTAAATCATGTTCTATTTTCCTTACCAATAAAAGCTGTTCCGCTATAATATCATAATTACCAGTAGTGGTATTCTTAAATGAAGAATCTATATATTTAATAGAAATTCTTTGATTCATCGAGAATGGAGATTGTGAGTCAGAAGAACTTTTTTCAATAATATCAGATAATCTAATTTCATTATTATCTGAGAAATCATGGTATGATCTTAATTCATTATGAAGGGTTATTTTAACTGAACTAATTTTATGTTTTTTATTGATAACATCAAAAGATTGCCTAAAAGATGGAAATTTTGCTAATATTGAATAAACATTTATTATTTTTTCTCCAGAATCTGTATCATATTTTTCTTTATAATCTTTAATAGATACTTTAAAAAATTTACTTGCAAAATCAGACAGATTTGGATTATCAGATATTATATCTTCATATAAATTATAAAATAAAATAACAGGTATTAAACTAGAAGTGCCATCTTTAATTCTTTCTTGGAAATCAGCAATAGAAGACACTATGAAATTCCTATATCAGCACCACGATTAATAGCTTCTTTAATCTGTGGAATAATTACATCTTCAGTATAATCTTCAGACATAACTGAATTATTAAATACAATATTCACAGTATTGCCACTGCTAGGACCAGCAACATTTGGAGAAGATAGTGGAGTGACTTGGACTCTCTCTCTACCACCTGGATTATCACCAACCATTATCATTCTTGGACCAGATGTAACAAAATCACCACCTTGTCCAAATGCAGATAAAGCAAGTCCTTGACCAACTAAAGTCATAGCAGCCTGCATACCAGCATTTTGCTTCGCAGCCCTAGACTCAGTTCCTGCAAATATTCCACCCCCTGGGATTAAAGCCCATTTTGCTTGAATACTAGCTAGTGTTTGTGCAAGTTTTATTGCAATTTGACCTAAAGTCATAGCAGTATCAATCATTATGCTTTTTTTCTGTAATGATTTTTTATCATTTTCAGATTTTTTACGAGCATCATCTTCTCTTTTATCAAATTGCCTATCTTTTCTAATCCTTTCACTCTCAAGCATGAATTGGTTATCCATTCTTTGTCTGTCACTCTCAATAATCTTTAAGTTAGCATCTAATTCAGAATCAATCATGTTTTGTTGAGATGTCATATATGAGTCTCTCACAGAATCAATAAAATCTAAATACATAGACCTTCTTTCTGCTAATAATTTTGACATATTTTTATTATGACTTATTTCGGCATTTAATTGTTGTTCAGTTTTTGCTATATCTGCACTTTTAGTTTCAATTAATTTTTCTATATCTTTTATTTGTTTTTTTAATAATTCAATTTGCTGTATTGCTTGACCATTGCTTGATTTATTTAATTCTATTATAGCATGAGACTGATCAATAAGTTTTACATTATTTTTTATTATTTCAGTTTGTTTTTCAGGAAGAATTTCTATTATTTGAATATCACCAATAGCTGTAGGCAAAGATGTAGATTGAGATTTAGGTAATTCATTATTTAATCTAATCTCTTTTTCAAGTAATTCTATTGATTTCTTTTTTGCTCCAATTTGCTCGTGTAAATCACTTATACTCATTATAGCAAGAGATTCTTTAAGTTTCGCAGACTTATTTATAACAGGCTCTAATGAATCATCAAGGCTATCAAATGCTCCAGTTACTTCAAATATTCCAGATATAAATTCTGTTCCCATAAGAAGGATTAATCCACCTATAGTCCTTTTAAACATTTTCTGAGCAGCAACGGCTGCCCTTGTATTTCTAGTCAATATAAGATATGCGGTAGCTAGTGTTGTTATTGCAGCAACATAATCGGCAATATCGGAAGGATTAAGACTTTCAGCCATTTTTGTTAAAGTATCATTCAACTCCTTCATTGAAGACATTAAAGTAAACCCTAATCTTTCACCTAAATCACCTGCTGCAGACTCTAAAGACCTTAAACTTTTTTCATAATTTTCTATTTTAGCTCTATCACCATACTGATTATTTAATTCCTCTATAATAACTGCTTGAGCCTTTGAAACTTCACCACTATTAACAAATGTTTTAATTAAATCTTTTTGTTGTTTTGTGAATTGAATACCAACTCTAGATAATGCAGACAAGCCTTTTATTGGATCATTTAAGGCTTTACCTATCTGAATCGTAGTAGTTTTTAATGTCTCCATACTAACTTTGCCTTGATTCATGGCAACAGTGACATCAAGTATAGATTCTATCGCTTCAGGGAATGTTTCTTTATTTATCTTTGTAAATGTTGCAAGTAAAGCAGACGATTCAAGTGTTAATTCATCTGAGACTCCTGTTGATTTTTGGAGTTGAACGGCATATTCTTTTAATTGTTTCGTGGATAATCCAGCTGCGCCTGCCGTAGAAATAAGTGCAGAACGAAGTCTATCTTCAGCAGCTTGTTGCTTACCAGCCATTTTGACTAAATTAGTTAGCCTTTCTATAATTAATCCATAACCAAAGGCAACAAGTAGTAATTTTGATCGAAGAACAGAAAGAGAAGTCGCTTGATTCCTCAATCCTCTAGTCCACAATTTACCTTCTTTATTTGCTTTTTTTAAGGAGATAATTTGTTTCTTCATAGCAGCTATATTTTTTTCAATAGCAGCTGTATTTTCATTTACTTTTTTAGTATTTTTAGCCCTACCTCTTGAAGCAATTTCCATTTCACCAAATAAGTCTGAAGTAGTTCCTGCTGATTTTGTCATTATTTATCTCTCATTTTATTTACTTCTCTAGCTTCTAATTTAGTAATAGCAGTCTTAATTATTTGAGCCTTTTGTATCCATTTATATGGCTGTTTACCATAATCACCAGGATAAGGAGAAATATGAAAATCTTTGCAATAAGCATATTTTGATATATCTTTTTGATATTCTTGCTTTATAAAGATATTTTTACAACAAAAAAAGACAAGTTGCTGTGATACTGCTGATGCAATATCAAAATCCTTGCCTTTCTCTTGATTTACTTCTTCTGTTTCTTTTACTATAAGATCAATTACTTCTAATACATCGTCATCATTATTAAAAGTTTTAGTACGATATTTACCATCTATTGAAACAGGGATTTTTGCTGAATATGGAAAATCGTGATATCTGCACCCCTCACACCAAGAATTTATGTGAATATTAAGAGATAATGTGAGGGCTTCTATTCCCCCAGCTTTTGATACTCCTGAATCAAATTAATAATTTCATTCTTCTCATCATCAGTTAATTGTTTTAAGACTTTGTCGGTAGGAAAACCATTACCATCTGTTGTGAAATTTTTAAAATCTCCACCAGCAATACCTCTGCGCAACCATGCAGTTCTTGACTTAGAAAGACCTGAGATATTTTTCATTTCACCATCTTGATAATTAAGAATCGTAAGATCAGAGCAAAAGTCTATATCATCTATAGACATTTCTTTAATTTTTACCTTCTTTTTAGAAGATAATTCTACAGTTTTTGTGTCCATTTTAACCCTTTAATTTATAATTATGAATATGTAGCCCTCATAACAAGTTGGGAACTACTACCACTATCAACCATTTTCCAAGAAACATCCATTGATAAATAATCACCTTCAGATATAGAGGCTTCAGTTATAATTATATTGGAAACTTCAACAGCGAATACACCTGCTGCTGAACTCGTAATAGTTGCATTGTCTGATAATCGAAAACCTGAAGCATAAACAGTATTTGCCCTTGAACCTGCAATAAAAGAGTCAGTATTTTCATCAAGTTTTAAAGAACAAGTACCAGTTACAGAAAGTTGAGGAAAACCTCTTTTTATAATTTCTGGATATACACCAACTTCGCCTGCCTTTTCAGGCAATGAACCACTCGTGCCAGCAGTAGGTCTACTTATTCTACCAAAGAATGAAACAGGATTATCTACAGTCATAGAAAAACTTTTCATCAGAGGGTCAATATTTGCAAATTTACATTCTGTAAGAGAATCTTCCATAGTTAAATAATTACTTGTATAAGCAGTAATTGCTGCACCACCTATTACAGTTGTAGTTGGTTGAGCACCTGTTAAATCCCAAATTGATCTTGATGTAAATGTCATATCAACTTTAATTCTACCACCATCATCATCAACATCACCACTATAAGTACATGAAGTCAGTATACAGCCTATTGCTCTGAAAGATGTATTTATATCAGCACCAACAGTAGAACCATTAAAATAAATAGTGCAAGAACCTGCTTTTGCTATCGGTGCTCCGCCTGAACCTACAACTGCTCCATTAGCAGCATCACCAAAACCTATTGATCCTGGATCATGTCCAGTGTCAATCGTTATATAATTTGCAGTACCAGCCGAAGTATCACCATCAATATCTGCTGACTTACCTTTTTCTGTTATTCCAAAATTTAACTCTACGATCATACTTGCAAGTTCTTTTGTTAAATAAACTCCAGACAAAGATACTTCATGGACTGCGCCTCGTTTGACTGTGAATAAATCTCCTGAATTTATAATTCTACCAACAGATGTAGTCCTCTTTGCATCAATATTTTTTATATCTCCAACAGTAGGAAGACTAAAAGAATCTAACTCAAGTTCTGTTGCCTCTCTAGTAGCATTAAGAGAAGAAGTAGCGTCAGGATACCCTACTACTGGCTCAATAGCCATTGAAATGCCCCAATCTTTATTGCCAACTACATTTGTATCTATAGCCATATCTTATTCCTTTGATTCAGATTTATCAGATTTTTTTTTAGTTATTGATTTTTTTAAATCAACATAACTTAATAATTTCATATCTACAATTCTTTTTAGATGATCTTCAATTTCCACTTCTTTGCCATCATTTAAAGCAACTAATACATCATAAGGAACACCAGAGGTGTCCACATTGGACAGGCTAACATCTTTTTTTAATTTGATTTTCATAAAAATACCTTTATATAATTTATTAAACTTTTGTATATCTACAAGAAAAGTTTATTGTAGAAGTAGAAATCATTTCATCTGTAGATAGTCCTGCATTTACATTAATAGAATCAACATTACCATCATACCAAAATCCCTCAACATCAGAATTATTAGCAATTAATTGTTCTGTTCTGTTGATATAATTATAATATTGTTCAACAGATTTACTGCTATTCCCTTTAGTAAAATACAAGTCGATAGAAAGAAAATATAAATTAGTAAACCTTCCATTAGTATCACGACTTATACTATCTTGACCATTACCATAAATTTCAAAATAAATAGTACCCTTTATCTCTTGTTCTCCTCTTATAAAAATAGGAATTTTGGGATACTCTGATGATAGTATAGTCTTTAATTTTTTTAATATCTTTGTGTACCATATATTTGTGTAAGTTACTGCCATACGCCATAGCCACCTCTTGTCATTCCAACAGTCCTAACGGCATTGATCCCTACATCAGCAAGTTCCTCACCTTTACCCCATACTTCAATTTCCCATTCGTCTGGAGTTGCACCAAGAGTTGCCGTTGAAGAACTATTTTTACCTTGAAATCTTATATATAATCCATTACCAATACTCTGATAATCGCCTGTTATTTTTTCAGCAGTGACAACTTGATTATTTTTCAATCCATCGGAATCTTTCATATATACATCAAATTTCCCTGTCCCTATAACTCCAGCAGTAGTTATAACAACTTTAATTAAGTCATAACTACTTCCAGTATAAGAACCTCTTGTATCAACAAGATATAATGGATTAGCGTTCTGGGGAGAGACTACCTCTCTTACTATGCCTTGAGAAGAATCACCAGAAATCTGATGAGATAACTTTGCTTTTCCACTATTAATCAATTCAATATTAAAGTTAAATTCTTCTTTTATCTGATCTGCTATCTCGGAAACGGGGTTATGGGCGGTAATAAGGAATGAGCAGGCTATAAGAGCAGTAGTTCTCACTACAAGGTAGTCATACTCTCCATTTTTGTCTTTAAATTGATCTCTTGAAATTGTCGCATCTACTCTTGAATCGAAATATCTAGATGCTTTTTTAATAATATCTGTCTGATGACCACTCCAATCCTCACCTGATTCCACTAATAAATCAACAGGAGATGTATTGCTTGATCCAAAATAATACCATAGTCTATCTGTAGATGAATCATAATACCAATCATCTACTGAATCTACAGCACCAGAAGTAGATTGAGGTAATCCTAAGTCTCTACCAGCAGAATATAATCTATTGACTGTTCCAGAGTTATATATGTAAGCAAGATTATCATCAATAACCCAGCCAAAAAGAGGTAATTTCGTATCAAATTCATCTATCTGTGGATAAACATCTCTTAAGTCTGATGATGTGCAATATGAATCAGACAGTGCCATTATCTTCTATATCCTCTAGTTGGACTAAATAATGTAGAATCATCAGTACCATCATCATAAGCCATAACTCTTAATAATCCATCCCTAAAAGGATTTACACTTTTTGCATAAATATTAAGTATATAATTACCCCTACCACTACTAACTTCGCCAGACAAAGCATTATTATAATATGCACTTATTTTAAATTGACAATTTGGATAACTATTTAATCTTATAGCACCTGTATCATAATTAATAGTTCCAGATGTAGATGCCCCTGAAATAGAGCCTTTACCATCATCATAAGCAAATTTTGAATATTCATAGTCAAGTGGATAAGTTAAAACTATTGAATCTCTTATATCACCAATAGCTGGAATCCTATTCACTCCAAATATAGTTGTTCCACTTGTAGGCGCAGCCAATACTATTTTAGAACTAACACCTGCTGTTGTTCCTGATATTCTTGAACCACTTGTAACCCTCACATCTCCATTAATAATAGAAATGCTTGGTAAAATTTTAAAAGTATTGTCTTTATATTTAGCTATAAATTGTGAATTTATTTTAGATAAAATACCATTTGCACCGCCCCATTTAGTATTAGAAGAATCAGTTGTAAAACTAATAGTAGTAGCCGATGCATTATTGTCTAAAGTCAAATCAAAAGCATAAGCAGTTGAGGCAGTTAATCCAGAATCAGTATTTGAAGTAACTCCTGTCATTCCAAATTCTTGATATGCTGGATCAGGAAAAGACAATGTTACTGAACCTGGTACTATACCTGATGGTTCGGCAGTAGTTCTTCCATAAGCAAAAAATGTATTTGCAGAATAAAAGCCATTTCTATTTGTATATACAGCACTATCACCTATTTCATTTAAATAATAATGATTTATAACAGAATTATTAGTATGAGTAGCACCAGTTGTACCTGCTACAGCTCTTTTTACAGCAATTACTGTACCTGATGTAATACCAGTAACAAGCATTATCTCATTATCAATTTTTATTAAATCATTAACACGAAATAAATTTCCTGATGTACTGCCTGGATCAATAGTTATCGCAGTCGCAGTTGCATTTAAATCACCACCCATATCAATTAAAGCAGATGAAGCCACAACTCCTGCGGCAGTTCTAGTCTTTCCGTCAGACCTATCACTTGTACCAGCATCAGGGTCTAAAAATACAGGATTAGCACCATTACCACCTGTGCCAGTTTTGAAAGATGCTGATTTTGTAACTGAATCAGCACCAGTAACATAATTAATAATTTTAGATGTTGGAAAATACATAAAATCATTAGGATGCATAAGCATTACTATTCTATCTGGATTCGTTTCTTTTGTATCAGCATCAGAATTATAGAAATTATAATAAGTAACTTGAACTTCTAGTGTTTGATTTCCACTATTATGCATTAATAATGCATTAAATTTAGATAAATCTGATGTACTATTATTTCCAGATGGATCAAAAGCAATAATAGGCTTCAATTTATCTGCAACAGAGGTATCTTTTATTGGATAAGTGACATCATGGAATACTTTAGCAGAAGAATATTTTGAAACTGCTAATGTTCCTTTTCCTGCTACACCCATTGTTAATGTTGTATTTACTGCCATTCTACTCTCTCAAATTGATTTAATTTACAAAATATTTATATATCATCTCAAATGATACTTGACTGTTACATTAGAAGCATAATCCCCATTAGTACCATCTTGCCTGAAAAGGAATAAAACAACTTTACCTGCATTAACATTAGCACTCTGTATTATCATAGATTGATAATAAGATTGCTCGTAACCAGCCGAAGTAATATCTGCACCATCAGCAAGTACAGTTCCATTGCTCAAATCACCACTTGTTGTGCCATTAGAACTATCTATATCATAAGACATTAAATGAAACCTTAATGTATCTCCAGAGGCTGCATCTGAACCATTCCAAACACTTACACTATCTATAGTAATATTATCAATTATATGCCATAAACAAGTTGCTACGGCTGCGCCTGTGCTTGATATAGTATATGATGTATCTGGATTAGTGCCTGTGCCTATAGTAAAATAACCACCAGTACCAATAGTTGTTCCAAATGGTATAGCATAATGTGTATTTGCTGCGAATAATGCTGATCCTGTTTCACCATGACCAAAATAAGCATATTGTGTATTAACATTATGCCCTAATGCTTTAACTAAATCATTAGTAGAGTCAAATACAAACTTACTATTGCCATCAGTATCCTGAAAGTCTACAGTAGTAGTAGAGTCGGCACTCGGCTTAACTAATACTTTGGTTGTTGATATAGACAAAGAAGATGAAGTACCTTCTCCAGACTTAATAGCTCTTGTTGTAGCATCAACACCATTATTTGAATTGTCTATTTCAAGTAAATCTTTATATGTACTTGCTTTTGTCTTTCCTGTTAAACTCATATCTTAATTCTCCGCAATAGTAACTGTTGCTCCATAAACTAAGGTACTTGTACTTATCCCCATATATTGAATGACTAAATCTAAAGAATCGCCATCAACATCTGTAATATCTTCATTTGTATTTAAAGCAAATGCTTCGAGATTTACTGTTGCTCCTGTTTGATAATTATATGATTTACAATTAACTCCCATAGCCGTACTTGCAGAAGCATGAACTTGAACATGAGTTGCACTATATCCAGCAGGAATCGGCACAAAAGCATAGGCTTCCTCATTTGTATGACCAACCCTGAACCCAAGAGTATTTGTTGTATCATCTTCAACTAAACTTGGCACTCTCATATAATCATCATTAACACGAAATGCATTTGGATATACTTTAATTACAGTAGAACTATATGCTGCCCCTGTATAGTGAGCCTGACTATCAACATACGCTTTTATTGATTGTTGTGTGCAGAGATGAGTGGCACTATTTGATGCCATATTATCTTCATCTTTAACATCTACATCAAAATCTGTTCCTGTTAGTGTAATAAAATCACCAGCCGTATAAGTAGTATTGGTATCAGTAGGAGTAGCCCAAGTGCCATCCTTTTTTAAAAATGTTGTTCCACTACCACCACTAAGATTGGCTAATGCTGCACCACTTGATAATGCGATTGAAACTTTGTCTGTTGCTCCAACAGTAGTATCTATTCCTGTACCACCTTCTATATCAACAGTATTGCCATCTTCTATCGTCTGATCACTACCTGAATCACCAGTTAAAGTAAATGATGAAAAACTACCACCACCTGCATTGTCATCTACATACTTTTTATTTGCAATATGCTCACCAGATGTAGGGGTAGGCACTCTACTTGTGCTAGTAACTTCTAAAGTTTTAGCCCTTACATCATCAGTAGATACTTCTAAAGCCGTAGATGAGCCATTTATTTTTACAGGCTTTAAATGATCATCAAGTGCATTTTCTAGTGTAAGTGTTTTCACTTCTTTTTAGGTTTCTTAGATTTCTTTTTATATTTACTTTTTGGCATCACTTTTCTCAACAATCGCATCAACTAAAACAGATTCAAGTAACTCGTATATCGCTTCAAAAAGTTCTGCTTCATCCTTTTCACTCATTAAGGGTAGATTTAATTTCTTATTAATAGATGCAATAACTTTATCTTTATTTTTATCTAAAGCATCAAATAGAAACTTTAAAGCCAGTTTTTTAATAATCTTTGCAAATTTCATCTATAATACCTCGCTGGTTTAATACAACTTGATACCCAATAATCTTTGGGTAATTTAATAGAGTAAATAATCATTTTTTCCCATTTTTATTTATAAATTTTAAAAGAGTATGTAAAGACTTTTCAATAGCATTAACATCTTCTCCGATTTCTCTTTGATTAGAGATAAGTTTTTCAACAATACTAT
>VTLG01007679.1_pt1 | contig 34342 bp, 36 predicted proteins | sample 4694571 | NCBI WGS metagenome assembly VTLG01 (sample SAMN12604809, study PRJNA352737) | marine metagenome | biome: ENVO:00000447; feature: ENVO:00000209|ENVO:00000569|ENVO:01000036; material: ENVO:00002151; isolation source: viral sequences binned using virsorter ...
TTTTATTCTTCAGGCACTCCGTTAGTAACCAATTGAATCATTTCATGTCTAAAGTCATATAAGGGCACTTGTGCAAGCTTCTTGATTTTCTCACATTGTACGCCTTCAGGCATTGATGCCTCTAATAAGTCCAGTATTTTACCCACCATCCTAGAATGACGTGCTATAACGTATTCTTGTTCTGGTGTAATTTTATTTACGTCTACCATAATAATAAGTTCTCCTCTAGTCTACATATTGTTGAAAAGCATACCTTGTTCCTAGCGCTTCTCTAAATAACTGTGTTACAGCTCGTGTAACGAATAATCTACCTTGTTGGCCGTCCCTGCCAGCTCGTGAAACAGATCCATCTTCGTTTTGTACTACTTGAACCGTTCTATATTCACCAAGTTCTTCTATATACATAGGTCTTTTACCGCCAGTATATGTACTAAATCCAGTTTTTGATCGTGAATTTCGGACTTGAAATACAGCGTTTGGGTCATAAGTTGATTCATCGGCATCGCTGCCAAATTCTACTTTTGTTGCATATGGAGCAGAATAGCTTAACACTGTTTCAAGCATAAACGTAGAATTGGCTGTTACAACAAAGCTACCAGATGCTTGCAATCTCCCAGTTTGTACTGGAACATACCCGGCTCTATCTCCTATACCGGAAATAGGAGTACGTGGCGGACGTGCTTCTTGTGACCGGTCAAATGCCGCTTTACTTAATTTAATAAAGCCTGCATTAATTTTAGCGGTGGCTAATGGCACTTTACTTGATAGTTTCGGCATAGGAACATCCCCCTTCTAATTATTATACTTAAAAGGAGGCACTTTCTGCCCAAACTTCAGGTAAAACATCTACAAATTTACTATCTACATTATCAAAAGCATTTAGATATATAGTTTCTTTACCTATATACCCATATTTAGGATGCCAATAGGTTACAATTTGTTGTGGTTTAGTAATAACTGCTAACCGTTGTAAGGCAAACTCATCTCCGCCTTTCATACAGCCACATATAATAGCGTGCCCTGTACCAATATCTATTTCATCTACGCGATGGAAATGACCTATCATTACTGAATCAAAGCTAGTAGGAAGTATGTTAGGGTCTACTATATCCATATTTGCATCAGCATTTTCAGGCTCTAGCCCTTTTCTAAACTGCAATACCGATCTAAGATTAGTAAGCACTCTAGTAATAGTTGTAATAGATCCTGCTCCAGAAGCACTATCTCCATGCATTATTAAAACATTTTTATCGTACACCTGGAAAATATTCATATAGCTAGTGTTAATATGGAATTTAATGTTAGTTTGTTTAGCGCAAAACGCTGCTACCCACTGATACAGTAGATAGTCCCAGTCCATATACTTATCTTTCATAGGAGGTTTTCGTGTCATTCGACCGTGGTTGCCTACTACGCATGGTACAGTAATGGTTTTAAAGTGTGGTGCAAAAGACATTAGAGCTTGTGCTATTAAATTAGCCCCCCTAATCATTTGTCCCATAACGTTATCTTGATTAGTTTTTATGAGCTCATCATGTATATCGCCGGATATCATGTCGCCAAGCATAGGCACAATTAAATCATCTATAGGCACTGAAGCTCTGCGAAGTTCAACTAAATTTAAAACTTGCTCTGCCCACCCAGATAGGCGTTTGTTAAAGATATCAAATGAATATGAATTTAAACCCGCCATCTGTTGGTAATCAACATCTTCGCCAATGTGTGTATCAGTAAGTGGGGCTACTACAATTTGGGTGGATTCACCTTTTCGTTTACCAGTTGGTTTTGTATGACGGATAGGGGAAACTTTAGCAAACGGAATTGTAGCTTCATAAATTGAGTCTACTAAATATTCGGCTTTTCGGTCTTTCTGTAGTGATTGGTTATATAAACGTCTATAGTATAAAGCTCTAGCATTAGCAGTAGCTAAACGTTGGTCTAATTTTAAACGATCGTCTAAAGTATCAAATTCAATAGAATCAATCTCTGTATTTTCGAGATTAACGGTATTCTTATACCATATTGCGATGTTGGTTCGGTGTACTTTGACCCCAAATTCCTTTTGCAAATACGTTACTAGTTCGGGCCACGTTGCTCCGAGTAGTCGTTTCTTTATTAGGTACTGTTTTGCCTCTTCTGGTATCTTTGACTTCATCTGGCTCTCTCCTTAATGCTATCGTTTTACCGCACATCAGACAACTTAAATCTGTGTCGATATTTACGTATAACGAACCTGAACACTTAGGGCATAATGTATTAGTCATGAGCTTTTTTTATTACCCTTTATATGTTGAATATCTGGTTCGTTTTTCTCTTCATCTGGTTCTAATGTGTCCATTTTTCCACTGCGAGCTAGTTCGTCAGCTTGGACACCGCCACTGCCCCACGCTTTTTCCATTTTCTTTTGCGGTGAATTTTCGTTTACAAATAATCCTAATTTTTCGATTCCCGTTTTTTTCTTCTTTCGTGTTGGATAACGCCCACCATAAGTAGGGGTAAAAATGCCAGCATTAGTAGAAGTGAACACAGTGCCGCCGCCAGCCAGTCCACCCTCCGTTTTCGTAATACTTTTTTCCTCATTAGGTTCAACATCTCCTTCATCATCTAATTCAGGATGAAATTTAAACGTAACTTGTTTAGCATCTTTTTTAACAGATTCTCCGTCTACTAACACCTCAACTGGATATACTGTAAAATCATCATACCAATAAGCCACGTCATAACCACCGTTTTCAAGTAACTCTACTAGCAAGCCTCGTTTATAGTTATCGTCCTCAGCTTGCAGGATTTTAGTTTCACCTCTAGGTAATATAAGATCTGCTTTTTGTTCTTTTTGAAAATCAAGCAATTTTTGAACTGATTTAGCGTACCCTGAAGCATATGCAGCTTGAGCCACCTCTTCAGCTTTAGTTTTAGTGTTGAAGGGACCTTGATCTCCCCAATACCATTTATTATCTTTCTGTGTAATAGGCATTAGTTATCCTCCGCATCTTCAATAGTATCTCCCATATACGGTTCGCCTTGTACATTATCTCGTTCTAACCGTTTTTTGGTAGTTTGTGCAGGAGCATACGAAACAGTTGGGTTAGCGAAAGTAGCTTTCTCAACAAAAATATGACCGTTAGATAGAATATTTCCTACATAATCTACGCCATCTGAAATAAACCATAATTGTTTTCCATTATCTTGTATCTCTTTAATTACTGGCGAAGGGAATCCCTGATCCGTTAAGGATTCTACCCATGTAGTAGATTTAATCATTTCTTTTGTAGCACCTTTCGGTGGTCTACCTGGCAGTCTTCGATAACCCCATTGTCTATCTTCGCCCTTTTTCTCTCTAGCAGCTGCCCATTCGTCAATATCTCGTTCTTGTCCCGGAATTGCTTTTTCAATAGCCTCATCCGCCATATCTTGTTGTTCTTCAAGGGCTAAGGCTTGTTGCTCACCTTGTATTTGCACTATAGGTACGACTTCGCCTTCAATCATAAATTGAGCTTCTTCCATTACTACACCCTGTTCTTTTAGTTTAATAGTAAAGCCCATATTATTTAATTGACTTGCCATAGATACGCGTTGTTGCGCAAAAGATATTCGAGTAGCCTCAGCTTTTTCTTCAGGAACCTTTAAACTAATGTTCCAATCAGTTACGCCAAAAGCCTCTAATAACTGAGGAAATACTTTTTCGTGAAATAATCTTTGATCCCCCTCTACAACCCTAGACATAACTACTAATTGTTGGGTTTGCGTGGAAAGCCCCCCAAATGCTTCTGGGGACCCTTGCCAAGCGGGAGTTACACCCCACATAGCAGCTACGCGCTCTCTAATTTCAGCTCTAACAGGTAAGTAGTCCATTTCTTGTAATGTATGAAATAAACGAACCATATCCACACGACCCCTGTTATTCTTAGAGGAGACAGCTACCATTGGCACAAAGTTAGGGTCTAAGCGCGTTTGTGCCGCTAAATTAGCACGTTCTCTACGTAAGGATTCTGGGTCATCTGTAAACACCATCATCATGCTACCAGGCATTTTTCTTTCAAAGAAATAACGATAAAGGTTTTTGTCCATACCTATTAAGGTTAGAGCCTTTTCAAAAATAGTTAATATAGGGCTCCAACCATAGGTTTCCGATGGGGAAAATTTAGAAAGATGAATAACTTCCGATTCAAAGAAATATAAATGCTTATTGCGATGGTAATATTTGTACATCACAGGTTTAGTTTCAAATTTGCAACCTGGTTCTGGGCATTCGCCTTTAGCTTCGTGAATTTCCTCACGATGAATAGGACATAAGAAATGATAATTTTTCGGTAACCCAGCATTATCTAAGTCAAATTCTACTAGAGCTGGATTCAATCTACGAATCTCTTTAACTTTGGACTGTAACGTTCCATTATCGTCGTAATATTCTTTAGCAATATAGATGAAACAATCGTCAATCGAATTTAAGTCAAAATGAGCTTGGCGTAAAACTTCTTCTAAAGATTGGTCAAATAAATTACAAGATTTCAAAAAACTCTTGAAATAATCTAGGTTAGCTGAATCCGAGTCCTTTTTTAAAGGCTCCCAATCAAACCCACGTCTAAATACTTCACTAGTAATATGATTTAATGGGCCACGTATTTCTTCTACCGACATAGCAATAGTTTGTAAATCCATAACTAACTGCTGTCGATAAGCCATTTGATGACGAACCCACGTATTTACCACATGGTCTAAGCCTATAGTGGGGGCTTGCCCGGAATCTCCAGCTGCTTTCATCAACTGCAGCATATTAATTTGCCCATTTAAATCGGACATTTGTTGTGCCATAACCGGCACTTCTGGTAAGTATGACGATAACTTCATTACTTAACCCTCGCTAAATTACTATAAAGTTGTGTCTCTGTATTCTATTTTACTCAAATTTTCTGATTTTTCAGCGTTAATTTGAAGTTATATCTGAGACTCCATCTAATCCAGCTAACTTCATCATTCTATCGGCTATCTCTAGTTTAAACGCCTTACTTTCAGATAGTACCGGCTTAGTCTCAACTACTGATGGTTTTTGTTCTAATTGCGTTCTTAATTCACGGATAGTTGCTTCTCGATCTTGCAATTCAAGTTCATATGTTTCGGTATCTGTTCCGAAAGAAGCATTTTCCAAAACCCCTAATCTAGCCGCTTCTCGAAATAATGCAATAAAAGCTGCCTCAGTAATAATCGTTACGGCTGGACTATCGTCGGGAATATCATCATCAACATTCATAGCTTTCAGGCTATCATGCCAAGTATTTAAAATTCTCCAAGTATTCGTAACTTCATCTTTAGTAGCAACCCATTGTTGATCTCTACCCTGTAGCATACTGCCTAACATCTACTTCTCCTCAATTCCGGAACGATTCTCATCATAAAAATGGTATTCTTTAAGCAACGATATTAAAAATCTCGATGCATTAAATTCCATAACCGTAACTAAATCTTTTTCTACTTTAGTTAAAAAGTCTCTATAGGCAGCATCGTCCCATTCATGTTCGTGAGTATATCCCAGTTCTTCTCTAAGTTTCCTAATGTCTTCTATAGTCCAAAAGGTTTCCGCGTATAACTTTTCTCTACTTACCATGTTCTTCTCCTTTTCTTATGCTATTGTACAGGCACTCCATCCACAGCTCTTGCATGTTTCACAGCCACTATCCTGTACTATTTGTGGTGTGTCGCAACAAGGCTCTTCTTCTTGCTCAGTAGTACCTTTAACAAGTACTTCTTTTTCTCTACTCCCTGCCCGATAAACGGTTATACCCTTACAACCACTTTCCCAAGCTAACAAATACGCTTGTTCAACATCAATCGTCGTAGCAGCGTTATCAAAGTTTATAGTCTTTGAAATGCCTGCGTCAACATGAGTTTGAAAAGCGGCCTGCATTAATACATGATCTTCAGGATTAATTTCAGGCGCAGTTATATAGACTTCTTTAGCCCAAGCAGGAATATTAAAAGCTTCATCAGCATCACTTAATGTGCCTCCGGAAGCCAAATGTTCTAATAAAGCTTCAGAATAAAAAGACTCTTGCTCTAAGTATTTATTCACATAATGTAAAGTCTTGCCCTCAAGAATGTTCTGTTTTTTCCACGCCAAAGCAAATGTAGGTTCTATACCACTAGCGCAATCAGCAATCATACTAATAGTGCCTGTAGGAGCTACCGTCATTTTGCAATGGTTTCTATAATGAATAGGATCTTCATTTTCATCAACAAAGGTTGTTGGAGTCCATGCAGGAAACTCTCCACGTTGTTCGGCTAACTCTATAGATTTCTCATTCGCCCATTGAGTAATTTGTCGCATCAGTTCACTACCTATTTCTCTAGCTTCTTTACTATCGTAGGGAACTTTTAATTGAATTAATAAATCGCTAAATCCCATAACACCTAAACCTATCTTGCGAGTAGCCTTAGTCATAGTTTCAATGTCCTCAGTAGCATATTCATTTGCGTCAATAACATTATCTAAGAAATGCGTAGCAGTTTTAGTTACTTTCTCTAATTTTTCCCAATTAATTTTCCTGCTCCATTCTTTTGTGACAATATTATGTTGATAAAATCGAGCTAAATTAATAGAGCCTAAATTGCATGACTCATTGGGCAATAATGGCTGTTCGCCACATGGATTAGTAGCAATCATTTTCCCATATTGTTCAGTTACATGATTATCTTCGTTAACCCTATCTAAAAAGATCATACCAGGTTCTCCGTTTTTCCATGCCCCATGCACAATTTCATTAAATACTTCTCTAGCATTTAACTGCCCAGTCACTTGCTTAGTATTTGGGTCAATCAAATCATAATCCATATCGTTTTCTACGGCTTTCATCCAATTGGAGTCAACTCCAACTGAAATATTAAAGTTATGAATATCGCCTTCTACGGACTTACAGCGAATAAATTCTAAAATATCTGGATGTCGGATATCCATAACAGCCATATTAGCACCATCACGCTTACCACCTTGGGTAATCATGCTTGATACGCTAGATAAGGTCTTTAAAACTTGAATTGGCCCACAAGCGGCTCCATGTGTAGTTTTAATATGGGAACCTTTTGGGCGTAATTGAGATAACGCAAAGCCTGTACCACCTCCGAACTTCTGTACCATAGCCATATCGGTTGCAGCTTTCATAATATCTTGCATAGAATCATTTAATGGAAGTACAAAACAAGCAGACATTGTGCCCTGCGCTGTACCAGCATTCATTAACGTAGGACTATTAGGAAGAAAATATAAGTTTCGCATCATAAAATAAAAATCTTTATGAGTTAATTCAACCTCTACTGGTAATGCTCCATATTTTTGATCTACCCTAGCTAATGCCCATGCAACCCTGTCAAATAACCCATCAGCATCTTCAATTGGTTGCGAATTTTTGTCTTTTAAATAATATCTATGGTTAAGAATTATTTTTGATTGTTCGGATAATTCTTTGTATGTCAAAGTTTCCGATAAGTTAAATGATAAACGACTAGATACTGTCATAAGTTCTCCTCCTAAATTTTACCCTCTATGTCCGCAGTATAGACAAAGATTACGTTCTTTAACCCAATACGATGGATTACATAAGCTCTCAGAGCAGGCTTTATTAGGAGCCTCTTCTCTAATGTGGTCGATACGAGCTATAGTATCTTCGGGCGTTTGTTCAGCCCAGGGTTTTCCGTCCCAAGTAGAAGGATCAGCGTCTTTTAGTGCCGACCCATGCGTTAATACTTTTCCCCATTTTTTCTGCAAATCTGAGCTCGGATTAGACGACTTTTGCCCAGCGGAATCTGGGTCCATGTCGCTAAACCAATCCATAACATTACCCATAGATTGGACGCTATAAAGACCGGATTCATAGGCAGCTTGTAATGCCATCGCAATAGAAAAGAATGCATCTCCGTGTCCCATAGGGCCTTCAGGAGCTTTCAATTCATTGTTTACAGACAGTATTTGTTGTCGTTGTCTTTCGTCTGCTAATAACTTTAAGCTGTCAGAGTGTACATATTGTTCAAAAACCTGTGCCATAGTGTTCTTCGATTTTTGAGTAAATGACATAGGGCTCCACACACCATCGAGTCCTCTATCCTCTAGTTCACCCCGTGTATTATCTATGTAACCTCTTTGCAAATTAAAGTTTTCTGCTACTTGATTTAAGTATTCAATTTGGTCTGAGTAGTTCCAACCATCTAACCAAGATTGATGGACCTGCTCTACCGTAGATCCTCGTTTTCTAAATATTACTAGATGTGAAGGGTGGCGTTTTTTACCTACGTCAAACCCTGCAAATAATAAGTCAGATTCATCTTCGTATTTTGAGTACGCTGAATGATTAGTAAGTTCGGGGTACTCACATTTTCTAATATCTTCTTCTTCAAAATATGATTGAGTAGATAAATGCGGTACTAATAAAAATTCGGATGCGAATGATTTAGGTCGAGCTTTTTGTTGTTGTAATAACCATTCTTCCGTATATAACTCAGGCATTAATACCCTACGCCCCGGTACAGGGTCTAATGCTGGCAGAACTCTAGCTAAAAATCTATCATCTGATTGAAGTTTTGTTAACAAGTCTCCTGGTAACATAGGCGTGCCCAATACAATACTAGGAACTCCTTTTAACGGAATATACATAGACTCTGTTAAGAAGTGATCTTCAATCTTATTTATTTGTCCCATATTTAAAGGGTTGTCTGGGTCACGAAGTATGTCATCAGCAATCAATGCTCCGTTAACGTGCATACCTCTTTTAAATGAGAAAAGACCCCCATGTGCAATTTCGACGGGATATCCATTCACATAATATCTAAAAGAATAATCTGCTTTAGGGCTTCGGTTAACCATCCATTCTTTCAGCTGAGGATTTCTATTAACTGTTTTATTAATTTCACTAAGGTGATATCTGGCCATATGGTCGCTGTAAGATAGATATAGCACAGAACAGTCCCTGTTGGCTTTTAAGAGCCTCCAAACACTAAAGGCGTGCCCTAGTATGGTGGACTTAAAATGGAACCGTGGGAGAATAGCAACGTAATTTAAGCCTTCGTCGAGACATTTTTCTAAGTCTTCTGCTACAATCCCAACGTGCCAAGCTTTAAAATATTCTGGGTGGTCAAATGATTGGCTCCAAATATCTCGCACAAACTCCCAAAAACTACCTACCTTAATTGCTTGACGTGCTTCTAGCCCTTGCGCTAACTTAGCAAACGCATCATCAAATGTAGTTGAATTTGGTCTATTCGTCATTTTTTGTTTGCACCAATGCCTTTAATTTTAATGCCACCCTATTTAATATATCGGGATCTTGAATTTCATCAATCAAAACTCCCATAACATCTTGAATAAATTGGAGGTTAATCATGCCCTCCATTACAACTCTTTCGCCTTTAATGCCTAAATCCAATGCTTTAGCTGCGTCAAAAGCTCGGTCAAAGGTTTGAACATTTAATTCAGCCGAAGCTTTACGTCGTAAACTTTCATACGTGGTCAAATGTTCTTCTTGTAGCCGCGCATATCTCTGAGTTTCGGACTCTGCTACTTTAGCTACTGCATCAGTTCGGGATACGGCCCGTGTTTCTCCCCACTTAAACTGGTTTGCCCAAGCGTATATAGTTGAAGGCTTAACAACTGTGTTAAACGTATCACTTACTTTTTCGGCTATATCTTTAGCAGGCTTACCCTCTAAAAATAATTCCATAGCTTTTGTTTTTACTTCTTGCGCTATTCGCTTTGGCATAATAAACCTTTAATCATAAATACTGTTTGAATCCATCATTCCATATCCAGCATCAGAAACTGCTTGGGAAGAAATGTTTCCACCTAAAGGACTTCCGTCTGAATTTAGGAACCTAGTAAAATCTATATGCCCGGTAACTCCCGTAACAGATGTAAAACACGCAGGAACTTTCACTTTCTGAGAGCCTCCATTTGCTACATACTCATTGTACGTTAAGGCGATCTCATCTCTTGTGCAAATGTTGCTCCAAATATGTTCTTGTTCTCCAATCGGTTTATAGGTTTTATTTTTTAAAATAGTGCCGGTAGTTCGTTGCAAATCTTTAATTTCTTTATTATGTTGGCAAGCTGTATATTTACACCAAACTACTTTACCGTACTTTGCCTTTACGTCTTCCATTGTCGGGGTTTCTTCGGGATAAGTATCCTTATAATCTTTTTTAACTTGTTCTTTAGGTGACGTAAATGCCACTTTTATTTCAGGGCCCATTTTTTGTATTCCGTCTTGTCTACCCAGCATATGCTTTGCTCCTTTTATAGCTCTTTATCTGTAAGCTCATCTCGATTTTTACGTTTTATCCATAAGGCAATGCAGGCTGCATCACACCAATCTTGCTCAGAGAAAACATCTCCCCACAAATCAACCGTAAACTCTTTGATTGCCTGTTTATTGGCATTACCTTTACCTAGAATATATTTTTTCCAATGCCTATTATCTACAGGAATGCATTCAACATTCTGCTGGTCACATAAAATTCTAACTCCGTGAACAACCCCAGCAATTTCCATAGTGGATTTCGGATTTTGAATAAATATAGCTGCCTCCACAGCAGCTTCTAGTCTTACTTTTATTTTACTCAAATCTTTGGTAAATTTACGAGCAATTTCAAGACTTCTTAAAGAAAAATCTTTCTCTTTACTCGCCCATTTTCCCTGTGCTACAACTGTTTCAGCAGCATCAACTAAGACCGCATGGACTGCCTTAGATGAACAGTCAATCCCCATATATACAGTTTCAGGGAGATCTTCAAAAATTTGCCAATTGCTTTCATTCTGCACCGAACTCTGCCTCTACTATTTCATTCATGTCCAAAACACAGTTCCTCAAATCCGTTACACATTTTCGTAAAGTATCAATATCTTGATATAAAACTGCATAACGTAATCCACGAATAACAATTTCAGCCTTATTTGCAGTGTCTATGAACGCATGGTCATCTATATATTTAAAACGTTTAGCCATTAGGAACTCCCTTTGCTAAACTCCCTACCTAAGCTTCGTAATGTTACAACTCTACTAACTGCATCATATGCAGCTTTGTAGGCATTTAGTAATCCAGCTACCTTGGTATGCACAGCTTCTTGCTCAATAATTTCACGTCGTAGTTCTTTCAAACCTGGATAATTATCAAACGCAGCCCCCCTAACTTCCTCACGAGTTAATTTTTTCTTACCTGCCGTTTCGCGTTCGTCTGCTAATCTATAAATAGCTGTCGCATAACCTTCATCAAACGCAGCCTCTAACGCCCCTTTTTTCGAAGTAATATCTGATAATTGGTATTCTAAGTAGGCTCTATACCCACCGAACATCGTTAGAAACTCTTCAAGCTGTTTATTATCAGTATTCATAAGATTGGTAAAATCTAAACTATATTCTTTAGTAACGTCTTTGCTTAAAGGCGGAATGCTTAAATCCTCTACAAACGCATCAGCTTTTGCTAAGGCTTTAAATGGAGTCCATTTTGTTTCTCTATTTTCGGATCTTAACATTCTTTTCTCTCCTACATGGACAGTACCGTTGTCCCCCACATTCTTGCGGTTGTTCGGTTAAGTTCATAATGTGTAGACATCTATTTGCTAAAGCCTTCCACATTTCTGGGTCTTTTTTAGCGCCAAAGGCTTTAATCTTTTGGTCATTTTTATCTTCATACAATACAATGCCATATTCGTATATACTTAAGTTTAAATATATCTGTAGTTGGATTGTATGTTCCGGTTTAGGCTCTGTTAAAGCAGCAAATCCTCGATGATTAATAGATTTTAACTCAATAATCGAAGGTCCATATTGTTCGTGCGTAATTAAAAAGTCTAAGCGTCCAGAAATTGGTGGGAGTTCGGACTTAATGGCTAATTCTGTACCAAGTAACATGCCCATTTTTTTAAAATACTTTTCGTATCTATAGCCTAAATAATCACCACAATCAAAAATTCTTCTAGATATAGCTGAAATTTCTTCTTGTTTAACTAAACCGTGAAAACAATTATACAAGTATCTATCACAATCACTGCCTAAAGCAGACGGATAGAAAACTCCTTGTCTAGCAGGGCGCTGTGATTCTTTTAAATGAGTATCAAAACTTTTTAATAACCATTTATCTTGCGAATCACTTACTGTAACTCTTCTTCTGACAATCTGCTCAATGCCCGCCACAACTCCTCCTCAATCTCAGATTTAGTTTGAAACCTAATATGTAAAATATTACTAATTTCGGTTTCGTACAGTAGTGCCTTATCTCGGAGAATATCTTGACGTTTCAAGTGCCCGTAGACACCATCAGCTTCAATCACTAAGTATAATTCTGGAACCCAAAAATCTACTGTGTAATTTCCAAATAAAGTTTGTTGTTCAAATCTTAACCCCATTTCTATTAAACAATCAGCTATGATATTTTCTTGAGTAGTAAAATCTCGCGGTTTAATATTCATAATACTTCCGCTTTTAGCTGTTCAATTTTAGCTGGGATATCTAAAAATAGTTGCTTTAACCCGTTGAGGCCCATAGCTTTGTCCTCTTTATACGTATACCAAGCCCCTGCACGAGTAATTAAGCCTTTATCTAAGGCTTCTCGAATAAAACTTTCTAAAACGTCAATACCGCCAGATACACGGAAAGGAACAATAGCATTACTCCAATTTTCGCCTCCAACTTTACTTTTGCGCAGTCTAACTTCCATATCGAAGCCAACTCTCTGTTTATCTTCTTCAATCCAACCTCTTCGTCTTACTTGTAAAAGAAAATGTGAAAAGAATGTTTGTGCTAATCCACCAGGCATATTATCTATTGCTACTGGACCCAAACTTGACCTAACTTGATTAATAGCAACTAATGCAGAGCCATTCTTTAAATTAGGTAACAGTTTAGGCAGGGCTGAATTAATAAAACGCGCTTGCCATGCCATCGGATTATACGAAAACTCTTCTTCAACCACTGCGGTAGGAACAAGACCTGCTATACTATCTAATACAATTACATCAACGCCAGCAATCATCATTTCTCGAACAATCTCTAAGGCATCTTCCCCATTCGTAGGCTGAGCTACAAGAATTTTTTCCGCATCCACCCCACATTTAGCTACCCAATCCGAGTCCCATGATAATTCAGTATCTACCCAACCAGCTGTACCACCTTGTTGTTGGGCATTAGCGCATATCTGGCTCGCTAGATAGCTCTTACCGACGTTTGTAGGCCCGTAGAGGAGCGTCATACGCTTTTTAGGTATACCACCCCCCGTAAGCGTGTCTAAGGCCGGTATTCCGAACGGAATTCTGTCATAATTAAATTCTTTGTTGTTACCACGAAATAAATTTAAATTCTTTTTTGATAAGAGTTGTTCAATGACTTGATCTGCATTATCTTTCATATACTATTCTACTCAGGAGAATCAATGATTTCATCAATTTGCGTGTCAATTGTATTTTTCACAAACTCCCACACTTTATCAGTTGCATCATTAATTTCAGTTAATTGTGGTTCAAGTGGTAAACTCGTATCAATATCGTCCGCCGTTAAATCAACTCGTCCGTATTGGTTTGTGTCTAATGGGCCAACTCGAAACGTAAACCCTAAATGTACTGCTATCTTTGCCATACCTAACTCCAATCTATATAATTTTCTATTCCGCTATTCTTTTCTATTGCCCAATCTTCATAATCTATTTTCGTCGCCCATGAAGTCAAGCAAACTTCTTTATCTACAAATAATGGTATCTCTAAAGTATTCCATTGCATTAAGTTTACTATTTCTGGAACCACGCTGTCCATCTCATCATCATGTACTTCGCATATAATCTCATCGTGTACTTGTAATAACAACCTACTCAACTTATCCTGAAGATATACATTTACTGCTATTAAACGTTCATTTAAAATATCAGCACTTGTGCCTTGAACTAGGTAATTGACCCCTTTATAGCTCATATCAGCAGGAACTTTATAAATACGCCCATATCTATTTTTAATCCAGCCTCTAGTCTCCACGGCTTTCATAACGCCTCGCATAAAAGCTCTAGCCCCATCAATGCTATCTAAATATTTCTTTTTGTATGAAGCGGCTTCTTTTTTACTGGTTTGTAATTGTTGTGATAACTTTTCGTTACCAATTCCATAAATAATACCAAACGTAATGCTTTTAGCCATTTGACGATAATATTTAAATTCAGGATGATCTTCAGTTAGCCCAAATGCTAGTTTAGCTGTCTCTCCATGAAAGTCTACATCAGTACGATTCAATAAAGCCTTCATATTATCATTCTGCAAGTAACTTAAAAATACACGAACTTCCATTTGTGAATAGTCAAAACTTACTAAATTATAATCAGGTCTTGCCACAAATAATCTACGTATAGCTACTTGCGTACTATCTGATTCATCATAAGATTCATCGCCTAAAAATCCCCAGGTGTTTAATACATCAGTACTTAAAACGGTGTCTACTGAGCCACCTTTATTAGCAACGCTGGCCTCTACTCGTCCTTTTACAACATCAAGTTCTTCATCTGTAAGATTAACGTCTCGTAGTCGGAAATGCGTGCGTGGTATATTCTGCAAATTAGGTTCTCTACTACTTAAACGACCTGTAACAGCTCCCCAATTACAAAATGAAGTATGTAAATTAGGTTTGTCTAAGTATGGTTCTAAATATGTAGAGGATAGTTTAGTCAGAGCTCTATACTGGCGAATTAACCCAGCAATTTCATGGTTAATTTGAGCTAAAGCTGCCTCACTCCACGATTCTTTACCAGTATTAGTAGTCAACGTGGAAGTAATGCCTAAACTATGAAAAATCTCCCCAGTTTCTTGAGTACTACGAATATTAAACTCTTGCCCAGCAATTTTATAAATCTGATTACTAACGTCTTCTTGACGGGCTTTAATTTTTTCCATAGCTTGACTAGCATACTCAATATCTACACTGATACCAGTCCGTTCCATTTCATACAAAACTTTAGTTAAATCGTATTGCATATGCAGAACCTTAGTTTGTCCTTGATTATTAATCTTTGTTAAACAATCAAAATACAACCGATAAGTCCAGTAAACATCCTGCTCACAATATGGACCTAATACGTCAGCTGGCGCTAATGAAAAATCCTTATTCCATTTATTCGATTGAAGATACTTTTTTGTATCTATATCGTATTGCCCCGCCTCTGGCCCATAAATTCGGTTAATTGTCTTTGTTAAACCTAATTCACGCACCGTTGAACTAGCCGTCAAACGAACTAAAAGCATTACATCAATTAATGTTTTCTTCTCAATGTCTAACCCGTCTTTCTCTAAAAAACTAAGGTCAAATTTAAAGTTATAACCTAGTAATTCAGTTCTACAACTCATGGAAGTTAAAAGATCGTCTAAGTGCCTTAAAGACAAATTCGGACCTTGTTGATGTCGAAAGGGAAAATAAAATGTCTTAATAGTGATGCCATCGTCCTTACTAACCGCCACCCCTATCCCACAAATATGATCTGGGCCATACGCATCTATACCATTAGTTTCTACATCAACAGTCCAAATAGGATACTCAATTAATTCATTAATAGTTATGTCATATAATTCTTCTGTATCAACTAACATTTTAAAATAACGTGTCTATGTCAGCTTGAGATATTTTAACCTCTGCTGTAGCTTCTGCTGTCTGAGCATTCTGAGGTTGCCAAATTTCTCCATAACGCTCAACAAAGTATTCTTCAATAGTCGGCAATGTATTATCCGCTTCAGGAGCTTGGGGTTGCCGTGTTGTAGCAGCAATAGTATATGACGTATCTTGCATGCCTGCCCCAGTACGTTTAATCCGTATTATTCCTTTATTTAAAGCTCCCCAGTCGTTATAAATATCATATAACTGATTAAAAACGTACTCATTACGCCCATAAGATAAGCTAACCACTTTAAAATCGTTTACAATTTCTCTATAGATTCTTTTACCTGTTGGGTCTTCTATAGGCTCCCATCCAGCTTCACGCCCTCGCTCAGTAAGCTGCCCGTGAAAGATATCAATAACATATCCCCAAAACGCAAACTTATGTGATGCGGTTGTATCATCTGGAACAACGCTGTCGTCAATTTGAGTATGCTTTAACAAATTATGAAATCCTCTGCCTTGCTCGTTTGACCACGTATACATCTCAATAGCGTCAAAGTACTTGTCATCTTCATGACCAGTCGCTATAGGCTCTATAAAAGCTTGATCTCCATCTTTAAAATAAATTTCTTGACTAGGGGTTGAGGTCCTAGTAGGGATTGGGGTCCTTTGTTGGCTCCGTAGTTGTTGAATTCTGTTTATTCCGCTCATTTGTTCTCCTTAAATATTATATATTGCGTCTACCAATAATAGCGATTTGAAATTAACGTGTCAAGTTGTATTTTTTCTCTAATATCCTGTACATCTTTGTAGGGGTCTGGAATATTAATATACGAGGTTTGGGCAATTTTCTTTAGTCTCCACAGGGCTTTTTCACGCCCTACTTGCCCAGCTTTATCATTATCTAAGCACAGTACAAACTCTTTCGTAGGTAAACTGCGCAATAATCGAGCCTGCATTGCAGACAGATGTATACCTAACAACGCCACGGATTGATACCCGTTTTGTTGCAGCCACATTGTATCTAAAGAACCTTCGGTAATACAAATAAAATCCGATGGTTGTATCTTATCCGCCCCAAATAGTAGTTGAGACTTCTTTAAGCCAGTGCTATACATATATTTTGGGTCTACGTTCTGTCGCCTACTTACAAAACCTACTACCTTTGCTGTAGGCTCACGTATAGGAATAATTAAATCCTCATAAATATTCGTACCACACCCCCAACTTATCAAAAACTCTTTATTAAATCCTCGGTCATAAATCCACTGCGGATACATATCCGCTATAAAAGATTGCGGCAACAAGGTTTCTTGATTTGGCTCATTAATAATTTTCTGGGTCTGTAGCGGCGTAAAGGCTGTGTTAAATTTACTTAAAAACTTCTGTAAAGCTACTGCATCAAAATCCAGAAGTTGTTTAATAAACCCTAATAATGATCCTTGCCCACACCCTGCAAAGCATATCCACACTCCTTTCTTAGTATTAATAGAACAAGAAGCATGCGTATCTAAATGTAACGGGCATGGAATACTAAATTCATCTCTATCAATAGGAATGTCTAAATTAGTCGCTAATAAAATTTGCACCCAGTCGGTTTCACTGTTAATAATCTGATTTAAACTCATAATTCTCTATCTCCTCTATATGCCCCCGATTCACGTCCCATCTAAATATAATATCCCCAGCAAGCAGGGCTCCATCACGGATTTTTAGACATCGAATCTTACGAAGTCGTTCATCGTAATCCCCGTCAGAATCTAAGGTCTTTGACAAAGAAAATAAATAATCTGCAGCTCTAAGTAAACCGTCTCCAAACGCAACAGTGTTCGCATGAGGAGGCTCAAACTCATCTTGGCTCTCTCTATTGGCTTGAGTTGAAACGCAAATAGCCACATTATGCGTCATTGCTAAGTTCTTAAAGGAATTAGCTAATTCATGGGATCTCTCCCATTGTGGCTGACCTGCAGACGCTGAGCTACTTCCAATTAAGTAAATTCCATCAATAATTACAAATTCAGGATTATAACGCCTAATTAGTCTTTCAATAGATTGTATAGTTATGCCGTTTTCTCCACTAATGCTGTGACAAATAGAATGTTGCTTTGCGTTGTTATTTTCTAAAAACTCTACATAGTCATCTTTGTCTGTAATAGGGCGTAAGTTAGCTAAGTCTGAATGTAAAAAATTATAACCTAATTTATGCCCCAAAATAGTATCTAACCTAGTGCTAAGCTGCTTTACAGTTAATTCAGGACTTATAAATAACGTGCGTGTCCCCGATAACACTGAAACCGCAGCCAACTCTGTGCATAACCACGATTTACCTATACCGGATCGTGCAAAAATCCCAATTAATTCTCCGGGTTTCCAACCGCTACCTAAAGCTTGTAAGGTTTTAAATGGGGTTGGGGTTCCAATAATGCCCCCGTTTTCTAAGTAACGTTTTCTATCTTCTTCATATTCTTCTAAACGTTTAAGTGTTCCGTCATCGTAAATAGTTACATCGGCATCAAAATCCATTTCTACATCAGATAATAAAGAAAGTAAATCCACTAACCCTTTTTGTGGGTCCATGCGCATTTTTTTAATTTGCGCTGCCATAATGCTTTCTACGCGCCGATATAAAACCTGCTTTCGAAAAATATCTACTAAATAATCCCAAGTAAACCCTACCGTACTTGTATCAATAGAGGGATACGTCTCCCCAATTTCATACAAAGTTGGAAATTTTTTATATTTATCTACGTACGCTTTTAACCATTGAAAAGCTTCTCCATGTGTACTGAAATGTGTATCTGTATACGGAAAGTTGTCTAATTTGTCTGAATCCAAATTGCATAATATAGCGGATTCAATTTGAGCATACGTAGATACGTCTATCTCATCATACCTAGATTTGTCGTCTAACATTCTACCTCGTGGGCAACTCTGTTAAAATAGCTTTATCCTCTAATAAGTAATAGGTGAACCCTGGTTTAGCTACGCTCTGCTTGAGTACTATGGCCTCATCAATGTTGGAAACTTCGCCAATCTTAACAATAGTTCCGATTTTTTTATTTACTTCTATAACATCATATATTATATCAATTGACGAAGATGTCAAGATTTTAGTTTTAAAAAGTCTTCCAATTTGATGTTTAAGTTTTTTTCTCATTTAACTTTTCTCGCATTACAACAAATGCTTGAATTTTCTTTTGAATTGTATTTCTTACTTTGTACGCCGAATCTTCCAATCGTTCGGATATATATTCCATTGTCATACCTTCAAGACGTAACTCTAAAAACAATAGTTCTTTTTGAGTTAAGTCAGCACGGGTAATAATATCCATTAACTCCACATTATTAATAAACTCTAAAGCTGTAAGATCGGCTAAGGAATTAGCAATTTCATTAGGTAAAAAACCTTGTGGATTATCGTCTACATCCATGCCGTCTATACTATACGTAATATTAACATTTTTAGTTTTTTGGGCTTTTGCTATTAACGTTCGTAAAGTATTAACCATAACGGTATGAAGGTATGTGTGAAAAACAACTCCTTTAGAATCGTCAAAATGAGAAGCAGCTTTTACTATGGCTATACGAAGTTCTTGGGCGATATCATCTCGATCCATACCGTTTACAAAAGTAGTTTGCAAAAACTTTTGGACCTTCGGCTCCCATTTTTCTAAGAGTTCCTCATTAATATCCAAGCCTAACTTATACCATCCCTCTGCCCCAGACCATAACACTTCTGGCTGCAGTAAATATGTTTCATACCTCTTTGATGACGCTGAACCACATGGCTTCGTTGTAAATGAAATTTATGATGGCAAAATGAACATTCTACATCCACATAAAAATATTTTCGTTTACAATCCCCCGTCGGACAAAATACCTGCTTTCGTGGAGTTATACTTCCACAAACCTTACATAGCACTATATTTTTCTTATAGTGCGGTTGCTTGTTATTTAATCCAGCGTCTTTTAATACTTTATAAACATATTCTCGGGATACATTTAGTCTACGCCCAATTTCTGAGCCGGTCAATAACGGTTGCCTTGTTCGTAGTCGAACAATCTTTTTATCGGTGCGCATTTATCCGTTTAATTGATCTTTAATATCGTCAATTTCGGCTTTTAATTCTTTCACAGCTGCGACTAAGTGTGGAACAACAAACCCTGTGTTAATTACTTTAATATCGGCAGTTACTTTTTCTGAGGATTCTGGCAAGTCCGTTCTATCAGTTAGTTTAATTGTTCCATCTTCAAATTTAACTAAACTATGTCCTGTAGTAGAAACTTGATTAGGGAAAACCGTTGCAAACTCAGAGGCTAAATACCCAATTTGAGTCTCGTTATCTGCTAATTCTATTGCGCTTTGCCAATTAGCAGTATATTTGTAGCTGACAGGATTTAACTGTTCAATAACCGTCATAGAATTTGTTAAAGAAGCTATATTTGTTTTAATTCGCTCATCAGAATAGCTGCTCCAATCGCCCGCCCCTGTAGTTTTATAAGCATCTCCCGTAACATAAATTCCACCTGATTGTAAGTTCATACGTTGAGTTCCGCCTGTGGTAAAACCTAAGTTATTGCTATTTTCAGTATACATGCCTGTATCTAAATCAGTGCTAAAACTATATGATGGATGTTTTTCGGAACCGTGAGACTCATTTTGCCAAGCCGCTGCATAATATCTAGGAGCATGAAAAGCTACATTATTAGATTGTAAACGAGATTTAATGGCTAATGTTTCATTTTGCGAGGTAGTGCTATCAGCTAATTCCGTTGTACTACCTTGGTCATCAATAAATAAATTACGTCCTACTCCTGTAATAGTACCGTTATCTTGTACAGTTGGAGAGGCCCCCATGCGATAGAAGTACGTACTACCCGAAGCTACGCCAGTTGTATCAATAGCATTGGGGTTATGGTGAAATATAATTTTTTTATCTGGACCTGCTGCTGCTTCGTTATGTCCTTTCAGACCTGATACCGTAGCATTATCGTTATGGGTAGCTGCGGTAGTGCTGTGGTGTCCTCTCGTAACTGTTAACGTATTACTAGATATTCCACTAATTTTCATTTTTTCGCTATCAACTGTAATTATTGAATTAACGGCAAAAACAGACGCATCGTCAACATCTATAGCAGTTTCACTGTCATCTAAAGCTTCATTTAATTGAGTTGCCCCTGCTGACGGAACGTGCAAAGATAGCCCAACAGCAGAAATATGTATGGGATTAGCAACAACTCCAGAAGCATTTGTAGGATCTTGTAGCGCTATACGGGAATGAACATTTTCAAAGGAAAGAGTATATGAGTTTCCGTGATATCCTGGAAAAGCTCCCTCAGATAATTCCTTTATATCAATAGACCCTGCGTCCCCAAACGACCCAGCTCCATTTATTTTTAAAGTTGCTTTCGCATTAGCGTTTGTATTAGTTCGTTCTCTAACTTGTATTGATGTATCGTCAGCGTGAGTAGCTGGAGTAGTTCCGTTTACACCTCTAACAATTGATAATGTGTTGGAAGAAATCCCATAGACGGACATTTCTTCTTCTTCTGCTAAAACAACATCTCCAATAGAAAAACTGCTACCAGTATCTACCGTAATATCTTGCCTAGTGCCAACCGCTGGAGCGTCAGAAATAGCTCCGTTTAATGGGCTTGAAACACCGCCTCCTAATCCCTCAATATTACTAGAGCCTCTATAACTAAATTTATCCGCTTGCGTCCAACCAATAATTATATCGTTAGAATCGCCAATCTCATGGTAATTAGTGCCTGTCGGACCATGTTTATATGGTGCTACTTGTATTCGAGTACTAGAGCCATATCCAACAGGACGATAGTATAACACTTGAGCTTGTCCTATCGCATATCCACTAGTCGTAACTGCTGTATTATCAGTATGTGTAGCTTTAGTAGTACCATTATAACCTCGCTCAACCCACAAAGTTGAATACGTTGTACTAAAATGTTGAATCTTATTAATTTTCATTTGTTCGCTATCAATAAAAATTACATCCTGTTGTTCAAATGTTGTGTTGTAATCAATTGATACGTGCTCTTCGGAAGTAGTTAAAGCTTCATATAATTGCCCAGTTTTAGCTCCTCCAGTAATGTCTATATGAGGTTTAGCTGTTGTTCCATCTGTTTTTTCAATTTTATACCGATGCCCATCTGCTGTAATTAACGTAACAGTTAATGCGTTTGGATTATCAGGCTTAACCGCAATATGAGTTCCGTCAGACGGAGTTATTTGCCCATCAATTACAGTAAAAGATTGTTGGTTAAATGGTATAGATACTGATAAACCTTTATTTTCAGAACCTCCGCCACCCGTCGAGCTGCGCTTACCAGTAGGTCTACGAAACGTTCTTACGCCTACTGACTGACCTTGTAATGACAATAAACCTATACAATCTAATGTAGTAGTTATTAATCCACCGGCTACATCGTATTTAATAGCATCAACAAAAAAGTCTGCGTCAACGCCCCAATGTTTGTGTTTAATGCGAACAGAATGCCCAGTTTCTACAGGTACAAATACTGCAATATTATTATATAAATGAATATCTGCATCTACACTATGTGTACCTCTAGTAGTATCGTTATACCCACGAATTACCGTCAAATCATTTCCAGAAACAGAAACAACTAACATTTGTTCTGTGCCAATTTTAATTACATCGGTTGCTTCAAACCTAGTTCCAGTATCTACGGTTACTGTGGTAACATCTGCTGAGTTACTTACAGCAGAGGCTACTTCATCCACGAAGCCTGTAAGCTCTAAGAAATCGTTTGTGTCTTTAGCTTGATTCGCGCTCCCTCCTACCGTAATGCGTTTACCATAAGTAATAGTGCTTGAAGTAACCGCCGTGATATATGCATACCGTTTAACTGTAGAGCCATCCCCTTTTAATTGAGCTACTATCATACCCTGTTTTACGCCGAATTTTCTAATGTCATTAGTTGCAGCAGTGCCATCCGCGGGAGTAAAAGTACCTGCGCCAGTTACGGCAGTATCGTCATTATGTTGCACAGCTGTACTTCCATTTACAGCTCTGGTTACGGTAAACGTATTAGAGCTAATAGCGGTAATTTCCATTTGTTCATTTTCGCATGCAATAATATCCCCAACGCTAAATCCAGAGGCTGAATCAACAATTAATGATGTAGCACTAGCCCCAAAATGACTCCCCATATTAACAGCGGTACTTGCAGTAGGAAAGGTAGCAAACGTTAATACATTGTTGCTACCACTTGTGCCTCTACTAACGTTATCAGGACGCGCTATTAATCTCGTGTAGGGGTATCGTGTAGTACGCACTTTTGCTTTAACTTGCGTTGAACGAGCTCGGCGATCTAACTCACTTGCAACTTGTTTTTTAACTAAATCAACAGATGAAAGAGATTTATGAAACGTTAATGGTACTGGTTTATTAATCCCATATTTTTCTGAAGGTCTTCCTATGCTTGGTGTAATATCAATATATGGAACATCAGTTGCGTTCGTTGCTTTACTTTTACGTGTATGTAATCGAATGGACTTATGTACGTAAACATTATCTGCATGCGTAGCAGCGGTGGTTGAACTGTATCCGCGCCCTACCGTCAAAACATTAGTAGTAGTATTTACGCCAGATATATTCATTAATTCGTCTTCTACTCTAATTACATCATTTACGGAAAAAACACTAGCGTCATCTACCGTTAAAGCAGTTGCACTGTCATTAATACCACTGCCCATGTTAATTCTACTATAAGCTCCTGTAGCGAAAGCTTGAAAATAATGTAAATCATATTGATCTTTAAACATAGAAGGAACAGTTGCATCCGAGTCAAACACATTTGACAACAAAACGCTATCTTTATTAGTACCTGAAGCGCTACCAGTAACATAGTTAATTAGCGCGCACGGAAAAGTTTGCCCACTGCGGTATAAGAACGTTGGGTTATCGGTATCACTAGATTGATCGTTTGTCCCAGTAAACACATATTCAAAATCGTGTTCACCATCTTCGATAGCGTCGGTCTGTTGCGTTTTCGTAAGATCGGCTAAATCTTTTGTATAATAATAAACTCTTCGTCCCTCCCACAAACTTTTACCTGATGAACTTCCATCTGTAAAGTTTCCGCTTGGGATAGTTGCTTGCATAAGCTCAAATTTTTGTTTACCTTTAGTGGTACCCATGGATGATTCCGTAGAATTAGATTCATCTAACTCCCACTCTACAATAGCTCCAGTTACAATGCTATCTTCTTCCGTGTCAAAATCCGCATCCTGTGTAATTCGTCTAAGGAAACCTTTTTTCGTATAGTTTGCAATAGTAGCCCAATTTGATGACGGATATTCAAATGTTACACCATATATTTCAGGATCAGAGGCTGTTGAGCCCCCAGCTCCTGGACGAGTTCCTCGTTTAAAATAGTTAAAAGAAGGTACAGGTTTAATGTCTGAATCAGACGTATCAAAAGTAACAAAGTTAGGGTCTACGTAAAAATCAAAGCCAAAATGATTTGAAATATCATTAGCATCTTGTGGTTCATTTAGAGAAAGCTCTTGCACTATTTCTAACGCATTTGCAGAAGATGCAGTTAAATCCCAATAATGAGTGTTAAATAAAGTTCTATTAGAACTCTGAACTACGTCATTACTAGTAAAACTGTGTAAAGAACCCTCAAAACGCGCAGTATCGCTAAAAGAAGAGCTAGTATATGTTTTTGTAACAGTTTGTAAAATTTTTTGGATTATACCACTTCGTTTAGTAGTATCAGGCGTTTGACCGCTTTTAGAAACATCTATTTTCATTAAATCAGGATGAGATTTTTCTAATGGTAAATCCGCTAATTCTTGTAATTCGTCACGTAACTCTAGTTTAATAACACTTCCAAAATCAGCTACTTCATACCTATTTCTAATTTTATAAACTTTTCCTCGAAATAGTACCATACCTGTTTCTTCATCACGTAAAATACATAAACGCATGCTATTAACTCCATCGTGGGTAAATACGTCAGTTAATAACCCTTTGCTTTTAGTAGTATCGGTAGACCGTGCGTTTTTAGGCGGATTAGATAAAGTAACATGTGCTTGATCTGGTTCATCGGCAATTTTACCAATATCGCAAGACATTACGGCATTATTACCCGTATGAGTTACTGCTTTAACCCAACTGTCTTCGTCCCAATATTCTAATGCTATTGTAGGTTGTGGCACGTCAATCTCCTCCTACGTAAACATGATATCTTTTCGTGCAGATGCTACTAACTGCATTTGAAATTGATACCTGTCTTCTTGCGCAGAATCTTGTTGAAATCTACATTGTTGAATTGCTACAACATACACAGATCCTCCAGTTTCTGTATTAGTAGTATCGCTAATAGTGGTAGTACCTGTTTGTGGTTCAGCTGCCGTATTGTAGTTAGGGTAATTTGCGTCCCCAATTTCAAGCTCTAAACCTGTATCAAACGTCCCCATGGTTTCTAAAACAAAACTTTCTAATTTATTTTTATAAGGAATATAATATGTTTCTGTACTAGCTGTATAAGTAGTAGAATTCCAATATTTTCGTGTAACGCTAAAACTTTCCATATTTTCAAAATTTGCAGTTGTGTGGGAAGCTTGCCCAACGGTATCAATTAGCCCACTTAAAGTTATAGTTGGCCTAGAAATACCTAAGTCAATTATCTCTGGAGATGATTCAGGAATAGGTATTTGCAATGGAGATCGAGCTATTTGAATCGTTACATTATCGCACTTTAATCCATAACGAATAGTAGCCTCTTCAGCTGAATCGGTGCTCGTATGTTTACCATTTCGTAATAAAACTGCTAATGTCATAATATAATTCTTTTAACCCGCATAGTCAGGATTCGTCATATGAATACCGCCAGAACCGTACATAGTATCAGTAAGATGGATACCCATACTCCCAGCAGTGCTTTGAATAGTTTCTGCGGTAGTATTTCCAGTACCTTGGTCTTTAATTTGAACCGAAGTAACACCTGTTTTCATTAATGTTCCCGCATCTAATGTTAAATGAAACTGATAAGTCTGACCCGCAAAACTAATTTCTGGTGTTTGGTATACACCTGTTTTATTTTTCATTACCGCATCATCAAAAACACTTTGTAGCCACATAGTCAGTCCCATTGGTGAGCCGTGGAACCCTTTACCCTGAAAACCGCCTAATGCTGATTGCATAAAAGCGTTCATGGCAGTTGCAGTTTTCATTCCTCCCGCGCCTAGAAATTGGTTTGATACTTTCGGACCATCTGACACATTTACCCCATCTGGATTCATCATACCCTCTGTTAGTAATCTACCTCCAGCCGTCAACGTGTTCATAGAACTCGGGGCTAACTTAGCATGTTCCTCTATAAGATTCTTTTTCGTTTGTCCAGTCATCTGTATAAGGTCCATAGCATCCAAAAATTCGTCCTTTGGAAGTGGAGGTTTGGCTGCCCCAGATACTAATTTTCCAGCTCCACCTAAAAATATGGTCCCTTTATTACCAACAAAAATACTTTTCAAAAATCCCCAAAAAGTTTTATTGTCTTTATTACCAGTTAAAGAAACACCAAGAAGCTTAGGTAATATTAATGCTATTGCACCTAATGCAATCCCCCACGGTCCCATACGAGAAACTGCCATAAAACCAAATTTAAAAGCTCCTTTTATTAAACCGCCTAAACTTCTTCCTAACACACTTACAAATGGTCCGGCAAGTCCTTTACCTAATCTACCTAATATTCCTCCAGTAACAAAATTAGCAGCCACTGCTAGCCCTATCCATTTTGCATTATCTCTCAACCAACTTGGTATTCCTTCCCAAATCCCTTGTACGGCTGGGAAAATTTTGTTAACTATATAATCAGCCGTAGCTTGGCCCGCAGCGGCAATATCAGGCATTTTTCTCGACATCCATCGTAAAAACGGAATAAGAATAGGACGAACTAACGGAGCTAAAAACATATCGATCATAGCGCCTAGCAATTGAAATATAGAACCAATTGAACTAGTAAAAACTTGGGACTGTTTAAGCAAAGAGGCTATAGTGACGCTTATACCTAGCGTTTTTAATATATCGAACTTTAACGCTTTTTGCCCAGTTGTTTTTATATCGGTTAAGGCTTTATGTAAAGGGCCTCTAGGAGCAGTGTTTTTTGCAGCAAGTTTTTGAAGACGTGCGCTGTCGCGATCCCCGACGGATCCTTCAGTGTCTCCTTGCCCAAAAGATCCTGTGGAACCGTGCTCAACCTGTATTCTAGCTATTAAGGGTCTTGCGTCTGCCATTATCTGCCTCGATTAAAATTCTGCCTTGAAGTCTGAACTCTTTGTTGTCGTTCTTGTTCATCTTGTTGTCGCTCAGAAACCGCTTTTTCCATCGCTAAAATTATGTTTATTTCTTCTGGCGAAAAATTTATAATTGCATCATACGGATAACCTTCTTTTAGTAATCTTGATAAAGTTAACCAATATGCATATACTAGCCTTTCTTCTATAGGAATATTTCCTACATTACCTAGAAAGGCTTTTATTCGTTTTTTACTATATCAACTTCTGCAGCCTCTGTTTCAAATGCTTCTGGAACTAATGTTTCTAATGCTTTGCCTAATCTGCTATCTATAGAAATTAAAAAAGCTTCTGTAGTTTTACCCCAAGGAGCGTCAACAATCATATCGCATAAACATGCTCTTACATATTCGGAAGCGTTAAATTGTGTGTTGCCATCGTTGTCAAATTTCATAAATCTGGAAATTAATTGATTGCGTTTTGCCCAACTAAGGCTTTTTACCGAAACTTCAAAGGTATCTCCGGTTTCTTCTACCGTAACCGTTTGGATTACGGGATCACCGGTAATTGTATATTTGGATACGTCAAATGCTGACGCGTCTTTAGTTTGACTAGTTGTAGCCATCTTGCCTCCACTATATTTAGTTTTTCTATTATCTTATGGGTAATAATGCTCTGAATCTTGTACTTCTATCTTCAAATTACGGAAAAGAATATCTGCGTCAACTTGGAAAGGATTATCCGTTCCAAAATCATGTGGAGCAGTTCTAATAAATGCTCCTTGTTGATTACCTCCAGTTGCGGAAGTCCCATCATCTGGAATTGTGATAGTCATTTTATCTTCAAACCCGGTGACAACATTTCCTCTTGTAAAGGTAATTGATACGTTAAAACCTGTTTTACCACTACCGTAATCTCCTTCGAGAAGTAGCTCGTTAAACAAAGTTCTCGCCGCTGTTGTAGCAACACCCGAATCGGGTAAAGCTAACGTAACACTTAATGAATATTCTCTTCGCTGTTCTTTTATTTCAGAGGGGCCGCGTCTTCGACCCATCTGTTTACTAACATAATATCTAGGTTCTTCATTGTTATTAATTGACAAACTAAAGCTTCTAATTCTAGCAATTGTTTGTCCAAATATTGTAACTTCGCCATTAGAAAAGTAATATGGGTCAGTAGTCGGCGTATCTACTCCATCACTATCAATAGTTTCCATCATCGAATAAAATGGAACTCCTACTGATCCGTTAGAATTGGTTTTCTGATTATGAATCATGCCTAAGAAATTTACTGAATCCCAGGACATCATTACCATACCACCTTCATCAGCTGAAAGAGTAGCATTTCCAACTTTTCCTCCAAAGTATCTTCTATCAAAATCATGCGTAGCAGTTTCGTTTGAAGCCCGCAGATGCGCATGCCAACTAATAGAATCTAAATCTACCGTTTCGGTAATTGTGTGGGTGTAAGGTATTGTTTGCGTAGTAGCAATCGTAGTATTACTAGCTGCTGTACCTACTACATGCATATCTCCAGCAGCATGGTCAAATTGAAGTGGATAGTCCAAGGTAATAGCCCCTCCAGTATTAGTAGCTAAGGCAGTAGCTGCTTGCCTAACTTCACAACTGGTAGTTCCTCTACCGAACATTACTTTTGTAGTGGTTGCAATTGCTGCATCACCGGAAGCGGCGCCTAAAGTTACATAAATTTCACCTTTTTTCAAAGCCGTGGCAAAAGTTCGTTTCATAGCCGTTACATCGTTAGTAAACGTAGTAGAAGAACTAACCTTACCAATTGGGAACCGTAAAGCACGGCCATTTAACAAAACGAAACCGCCTACCGATCCCGTATAAGTTTGTTGTCCGCTATACACACTGTGAAAATTTCGTTTCGAGGCCGTTCCTAAAAAGTATCTAGGCTCAATAGTCATCTCTGGGTCAGGTAAATCTACTGTTTCGTAAACACCTGGAATTAAATTAATGTATTGACGAGCTGCAGAAGATGTAATACTAGTAGCGCTTACCTCTTTAACAGTACACGAACTTGCGTGAAAAAACGCTGTTGGAGCATTTAAAGTAAAAGTAGCTCCTGATATATGCTCGATAACTCGAATTTCAGATTCTTTTTGCTGCGCAACTGTAACGCCGTTCTCGAAAGCTATGTGGTCGCCAATGGTAAAACTAGTAGCACTTGAAACCGTAATCTCTCGTACGCCTGCAGCGTGGTCAGAGGCTAATGTCGTACTGCCTCCAGAAACGGCTAAATCTGCTTGACCAATTTCTACATAACCGCCTGCAGCGGCTTCTGGGCCAAACGTTAATTGCGCTTGATCCGCTCGATATATTGCCATATTTCCTCCTCAATTGAAAAAGAACATTTTGCGTTCTTTATATTATACTCATTTTTCTTAAGTTTCTGCCAAAACGTTAGTATTTACTAATCGAATTTCAATAGTGCCTACCCATACGTTTAACTGGTCATCTACAGCTTCGTTAAAAGCAACGAACTGTAGTCTTTGAAAATTAGTCATACTATGCCTTCTAGCATGACATATTCGTCGTACTTCGCCCATTAAATCGTATAAGCGTTGACGACTTGTTTTTGTAGTAATTTCTAATGAAACTGCGTAAATACGGTTTACATATTTCCAGTTTCCTAAGGGGATTTCTTCTACTGTAGGGCTACTAGGTTGTCCAATTAAAACATCGCCCCGATTTAAATCAATTCGTGTAGGAGCGCTTGCCCCATTCATTTCTATAATTTGGGGTTCGGTTACATTCGATGCGTTCCATTGCGTATCTAATTCACTTAATACGTTCGTAACTGCTATTGGCTCAGCCATACGTTACCCCTTAAAAGATTTCAAAAGCTCGTAAGCTTTCAAGGTTTTCTTCGATTTCGCGGGACCACGATTCCATTCTTTGTGATAATGTAACTCTATCCATTCCGCTAACTACAGAGCCTCCAAAATCAGCATTTTTGGTAATTTCCATAGCTGCTAATTTTTTACAAGCGTCGTATACAATGCCGCTTTCTCTAACATCTGTATGCAAATCTCTACCATTAAGATATGTCACTTTAATAGGCATGGTAAATTCACCACCACCCCATCTCCAAATTGGAGCATTATAGGATTGAAATCTTGCTGGTAATAAGAAATAACGTGCAAAATGAATAGTTCCAGTATCAGGCACTAAGAAAAAGTCTTGTTTGCGTCCTTGAGTTTTACTATCCCACGAAGACCCATTCCAGATTTGAAAGTTAATAATTTTATAAGGATCAGGTCGGTCTAATTTAAATCCACTTAAATTAAATTCGTGTAGTTCTCCGTAGACAATGTTTGGTCGCCAAGATTTTCGTGTTTTATAATCAATGTGAGATTGAGCTTCGTTAATATATTGTTCAACGGTTGCTTTAGTGGGATACGTGCTAGTTGTAAAGTCTGTTCCTCCCAATACGGCTCCCATTTGCATCATTTCATAAACATCTTTAGTAGAGCAGTATGCCGCTAAGGGACGCATTTGGATACGTTTAAAGGTTGGGGCTGTTGTAACGCTGGTTGGGCTTGAAATACGAACCCAATATTTAGTAGCACTATTTATAGCTACAGTAGCCCAATTATCCAATCTATTTTGAGGAAACATTTCTGCTCCGTCTTGGTCAAAAGCATATTGCGCGTCTTCGCTATCATCTGGATCAGTTGCGTATAAAGCAGACGCTGGGTTAAATTCAGTCCATGCGCTACCGTTGTAGTATTCATACTTTAACGTACCAAGACTTCCTGCTGTATCAATATCAAAAATAGCCATGTCAAATTTACTGTCATGCCCTAAATATAGCAAATGCGTTGTTTCTACAAAAGCTCCAAACGAAGTACCTCCAGGCTTTTGAGCCTCTAAGGTCATATCTCCAAAACTAGAGCCATTATATGTAAACACACTGGAAAAACTAAAATCAGTTGTAGCCATTTATTTCCCCATTTGGGGGGTTTATGACGTTTCTTCTGGGTACTCTGAAGTTCTTTCTAAATCATCTTCAGAAGACTCTTCTTCAACTACTTCATCTTCAGTAGCTAGTTTGCCCCTTAAGTACATCGACACCCCGTTTAAATTTGTGATCTGCGTTACTATATTTTCCCTTGCCGCATCTATTTTCCGTAGCTCTTCAGCAAAGCTTTCAATCTGGTTGTTTACTGCATCCAAATCGTTTTGTACGTCTATCTCTGCCATTGTTATCTCCTTTTCTTATCTTTCGCCCGAAGGCGTATATATTATTATACTATGTATGGGTAAATTATTATCTCTCTACCCACGTTTGATTATCTTCATCCCATCTTCCGTCAAAACCCGCTGGGCATCTATTAGGTGGAATCCATTCCCATTTATCTTCATCAAATGTCCATGACGGATACGGTTGTGGGTCTTTAGGACCTTTAGATGTAGCTCTAGCTCTCCACACCTGTTCTGCATCCCATTTAGGGTTATCCCCCCAAACCCATTCATCAGCACCATTTTTCGTTAATGTGTGTTTTTTAGTGTCAAATCCATCAGGTAGGGTTACATCTTCTATAACCTCAAACTGGTCCGCATCTTGCATCGTATACGTATTACCGTTGCCATGGTCAATCCAAAAGGCATTATTTGCAACTACAGTTATAGAGATGGAGTCTTCTCCAGCAAAAATTACAACATTATCTAATTTTCTTCGTAATATTTTCATTTTATCCTGCCGCTTGACTATAATCGGTAGTACCAAATGCAGACAACCTACCGACATGGGGTGTGCTTGTCCCGCTTACGTTTCGACGACAGGCAAATATAATACCTTTACTTCCGTCAGCCAAATAGTCCATAGCAACTCTGTCAGGAGAAACCCCAGTAGGTGGGTTTTGAGCCTCATTATTAGAGCTACCTTGATATGCTGTAAATTCTGTACCCCACGAAACTGTGTCATCAGAAGCGTTTAACGTAGCACTTCTACCCCTAACATCATCTTCGAATACATACATCACGACAAAATGTCCAGCATCATAATTATACATAACATTAATTCCATAATGAGAATCGGACGATGATGTGATATACCCAGCTTCATTTGTATCAAGGTTAACTGTTATAGAGTTATCGGCATCATCTATAGTAAACGACGCATAATAGCCTGCACTAGTTACACCTGAAGCAGTTCCTTGTGCCACAACTAACCCTTTACCAATTTTTTCATCCCATGCTACTTGATAATTTTCAAACCCATCCTCTCCTGTTATGTTGCTAAAACCTCCATGTGTTGTAGAATCACTCCCTGAATTCATTGAATACGCACCAATCTGACCTATAGTATCACCGCTAGGAGAATTTCTACCTGCATGAATAACTAAATCCTTTCCATTAGTTCCACCATGTAAATTCGCCCATGTAATACCATGGTCTTGTGGGTCGGGAGTTTGGTCACCAGAAAAATCCAAGCTTACGTTGGCTTGGCTGTCGTCGGAAAAGAAAATAAAATCTTTTCTTTCGTTGTTTGTGTCCGAATCATCAAATCTAGTAAAAACTACTTCTCCACTATTTCTCACAGTGGTATAGGTAGAATTTGCATTATCAGTTAATGAATCATCGGATTCGAATCGTGTAGTATAACTAATCGTGTCTGGGGAACCTGTAGATACAGTTCCTCTAGTAGCATAGGTTTTACTATTACCAGCGTCATTATATAGTAAATACGCTTTTCCATCCCGTTTATTAAATGATATGGCTAGCGGTTTACTGCTAGCTTCATTTACTGACATAATCGTACCCCATGAAATCGCGCCTGCGTCAGTTACAGTCCCTACAGCAGAACGTAAATAGTTATTCGATACCGCTTGCCAAACCGCTATAATTCGGTTATTAGTTGTATCATAACAAACTACAGGGCGATAACCTGCTTCACCTACTGAAGTAAATGCTCCGATAGAGGCGTGTTGTGCCATTCCTATAGTTTCAAACTTTTTTACACTTGCTTTAGCTATAGTGTTTAATTTTTTTACGTTAGCCTTAGTTATGCCGTTAATCTTTTTGACGGACATCTTAACTATGCTCCAAAGTTGTTAAGCATGGTTGAACAAACAGAAGCTTTTCTCCAATTGAATGTCCTATAACTTGTACAACATCATCAGTTCCAGATGGAGCAGTATTCGTCATTTCTCCTACTGAAGTAGACACATACACTGGAGCTCCGTCTGTTCCAAAGTCAGTAAAACTTTCATCTCTAATTAGCCCCATTAACATAACTTCTATAGGATTTCCGTCAGTAACATTAGAAGTGTTAATTGAAACCCCAATACAAGGCATGGTTGCTATTGCATCAGCATCACATTCGTGAACTTCGTTGTCCGTATGTAAGTACACGGGACTAAAAGGTGTTACCGTCATTCCTGCGGTAAAGGTAAATATAATACCTTGGGCATCATGGTCATCAATACTGTCATTTGTGACGGCATCAGTAAACTTAATATTGGCTCCCTGTGGGAAATTAAGACTTTTATCAGCAGTCATAGTAAGGTCTTGAGCTACTGTAACTCCACCACCGTCTGCAATCGTTAAAGCATTATCACCATCGGTGTACCCTATACCTGTCGTTTGGACCTCTCCGGGGACGTTGATACCTGCGGCGGCATCTAAGATTTTCATATTAGTAGCATCACCATTATCAGTAAATACTAAGTCTTTAGCATTGGTTTCTAGTTTAACAGTTACGTCACCAGAGTTACCTTCTGTAATGCTAAGTACAGTAGAGCCAGCGTCTTGGATGTTTATAATACCTGTAGCAGAATCTAATACAACCGCCCCAGCTGAGTCGAGAGTAACTGTCGTTCCTGCAAGTTCTGCGGTCCCGTCTGCTGTGATCTGAATGTTAGCAGCAGCGGCTGCGGTATCAGTTGTTTCTATAGTCAACGCACCATTAGTAGCTACCGTCATAACGGCAGTATCATCAGTGCTACCTGTCATGGTTATAACTTTACCGTTAACAGCCACATCATCTACGGTTAAAGCTGTAAGTGTACCTAGTGATGTAATATTAGTTTGTGCTGCTCCAGTTACTGTGGCAGCTGTGCCTGAAGCATTACCAGTTACATCGCCAGTTATATCCCCAACAAATGCGGTGGATGTAATACTGGTTGCTCCTGTGACAACGCCAGCATCAATGCTTATAGTACCGTCTAATAAGATTGCTGATCCAGAAGCGGGTTCAATATTAATAGCAGCACCAGAGTCTAATGTAAGCACTCCTGCTGAATCAATATCTACCGTGCCGTCAGCAGTAATTTGGACATTAGCTGCAGCTGCGGCGGCATCTGTGGTTACAAGGCTAAACGCTCCGTTTGCTGCTACTGTCATAACAGCTGTATCACTGGATGAGCCAGTCATCGTTATTACTTTACCATTTACTGCTACATCGTCTACAGTCAAAGCTGTTA
>VTLG01011148.1_pt1 | contig 34337 bp, 51 predicted proteins | sample 4694571 | NCBI WGS metagenome assembly VTLG01 (sample SAMN12604809, study PRJNA352737) | marine metagenome | biome: ENVO:00000447; feature: ENVO:00000209|ENVO:00000569|ENVO:01000036; material: ENVO:00002151; isolation source: viral sequences binned using virsorter ...
GCCCAAAATAAAACTCTCTGGATGCGGCAACAGACCCGTGGCTACTTAAAAAATATTGATCTCCGGTGCTATTTAATTTGACCCAACCTTCTAAAGTAAAATCACCAGAGCCGAAACTAAAATCAGAGCTACTAGCGGTGCTGAGGTAATCACCACTTCCATCAAACGCCATTGCACCTGCGCCGATCTTTGGCGCAAGCCAACGTACATCACCACCGGCAGTGATTGTATGGTCAGGCGTACTTAAATCATCAAACGTTTGTGACCCATCTGTTCCGCTTTGTATCAGGAGTTTAGTATTACCGTCATTGCTAAATGCGGATGTTGGTGGAGTAAAGGCTTCCGTATATCTAGCAGAGTTAGAAACTCTAAATGAGTCTATGTAACCTTCTAGTTCTGCGCCATATCTCCTACTATCATTAATCCTAGAGGTTCCAGTAACATCGGCCATTGCTGTGCCATCAGAACTTGATCCTACACTAACCCCATCTTTGTATATAACAAAGTTTCCTGCACTTGTATCTCTTACAACTGCCAGATGAACCCAAACATTAGTCGGTAGATCAACACTGGTAAAGTCTATATTTTGAGTGAACCCCGCAGTTGTTCGGGCAAGAATATTTAAGTCTCCGCCAGAGAGAACTCGTATGCCTAAAAAGTTATCACTATCTTCGTAATGATTCCATATAAATGCGCTATCAGTCCAAGAAGAAATGTTAAACCAACCTTCTACAGTCCACGGATTAGAGCCAAAATCCCAATCAGAAGAATCTGGAACTTCTAAATAATCCCCACTCCCATCCATAGAGATTATGCTTGTACCCTGCTTCGGGCCAAGCATACTTGCATTACCATTAGCCGTTATGCCATGAGGCTGTTGCCTTTGATTGGTTGCGCCACCTTCGGCGGTTATAGTGTGTCTTGCGCCAGTGGTTTCACTACTATCCGTAAAAACAGTACCACTATCAGAACCATCCATGTGAAGGAGTAGTAATGTATTCGCATCTGTAGTAAATGCTGTGGTTGATGGAGTGAAAGAACCGGTATACCGCGCTGAACTAGATAGCCGTACCTCATCTATGTAACCATCAAAATCAAAAAGATTGCCATCATAAGTTCCAAAGTAAGCGGTAGCAGTTGATGATCCAACAGTTCCCGCTTGAGCAAAACTAATACGTTCAGTACCATCAATATAAAGTTTTACATTAGTACCATCCCCAACTATCGCAAGATGGTACCAAGTATCTACAGATGGAGTATTAGACCAAGTTCCATCATTACTTCCGGCAACACAATACCAATTGTCATAGTTTTGATCCCAAGACACTCTTATCCCGGCAAGAGAAAACATATAATATGGGCCACTTCCGGGAATAGACTTGAATCTTACCCACCCCTCCAATGTAAACGAATCAGTTGCGGAAAATTCAAATCGAGAACTTGGCTCAATACTTATGTAATCATCAGTGCCATCAAACTCAGCAGAAGCAGTACCTATCTTTTTTACTGACGTATCTGTATGCACATTGCCGTGAGTATTTATGGTATAACCCTCAGCACTATCCGTAAAACTATCAGCCAGTGCTGTATTGTTGTACTTCTGGTAATAACCATTGACACCGTAGTCCATGTCGGTGACTTCGATTGGCTTCCACTGTCCGGTATCGGAGTCTTCCTCTCCGAAGTAAGAGGAATCTAATGCTTGCCCATCGATGAAATGTACGTCTGCAAAATATGAATTAGCAGGAAACTGGCCTACGGGTAAGTGGTAACCATAATTTCCAATAACCTGATCTTTACCGCCAACATTCATAAACAATGAAGGTGTGTCTTGACTTGGCTGAGTCTCAGTACTAAAAGCAGTTTCTCTAACACCGTTTACCCAAATCTGCATCCTGTCACCAGAAGTAGAATTAGTAGTGTCCCAGATAAAAACGAGGTGCATCCATGATGCCGGGTCTCTGAATTTTCTTGTGGTTATCAAACGACCCGCAAGAGCGCCCGATTGGGATATAAACCAATCTAAATAAAACTTATCATTATCATCAGCCATAATAACACATGAATCAGTCCATCCTGCTCCGCCGCCACCACCATCGTCGGAGCCTGAAAACATGCCTAAACTGTTTCCATTGGAAGCTGTTTCAGCCCCTTTTGGAACAACACTGCATTTTACCCACATGCTAATCGTCCATGTGGTAGTGTTCCCACTAACTCTAGGAGGCCAAGTTAAGGCCGCTCCATCACCATCAATCCGCAACGACTGATCAATCGTGTAGTCGGTTAAGCCGCTAGGTATTGCTGATCCGGGGAAAATTGCCATTACGCATAGATCGCCGAGTTGGTCAGCCAGACATCAGTACCATCGCTGAAATAACTCAGTAGATATGTTCCTGCTGTCGAGACTGTGGATGCTAAATTTGCATCAGCTTTAGAGTTAGCGTGTAATGTTACAGTATGACCGCCTGAGTTTACTAACTTTATAAACCCACTCTGACCGTTAGCAATATTTGTAAACGTAAGCGCAAAGTTACCGGCAGGGGTACAGATAAAGTTCTGTCCACCATTCATATCAAATGAACCGTCATTATCTGTTACCGCTGTCCCTCTCTGTGAGCCAGTCCATGACTGATCGTTCGCTAGAACAGCGTCACCCAAAGCAGTCTTACCAGAGAGAAGATTCATCTCAGTAGCTGTCGCAGTTACAGCAGTAGTACCAGAACTATTAACCCCGCTGAAATTCGTTTTCAGAACTTCTTTAATCATCCTCAGATGATCGTCCCCTTCTCCTACGGGGTCACCAACAACGGGGTTGGTCTGGACTAACTGGCTAATATATGTGGCTGATTCAACTGCCATAATAACCTCCTATTAAGCAGATGCAGCAGTAAGAGTAACCGTAACCGTTAAAGTATCTCCAGAGATAACTGAACGAGCAGAACTAAAATCAACCGCTCCGTACAAAGTTCCAGAGGTTCCCGACTTTGTATTGTTAGATGTTACAAAAGCACCCGCTATAGTAGCGGTTCCATTGATAGAATAGGTTGCCAGATTACCAACGTTATCAATACTTCCTGATGCAGCGGTACCCAGAGTTAGAGTCTGCCTCACCGACTGCGAGTAATCTGTATTTTCAGCCCAACCGCTATGGCTTGACATGGTGTCACCTGCTGCTACAGAACCTGCTGCCTTCAAGCCAACATACCAAGCGGTTACCTGCGTAGCTGCGTCAAACGTGGAACTCAGCACATGATTCAAACCTTCTGTTACGATAAGGTTCTTCTTTTTCTCTCTCCATTTTTCAGCCCCATTCGAGTCATAGCAAACTATTTCCCAAATATTGGTAAGGCCAAGATTCATCTTTTGGTCTTCTTTCATCTTTAAGCCTCCTTCGGCTTCAAATGTTGGTGTAATATTCAATTAGGGTACTCCACATCTGTCCATGTTGTTGACTCGTCAGATACATCATTCCACAGGAATCCAGAAGAACCTGAGAAGTTTGCGCTCAACCCCATAGATACAGAATCTGCATGATTAGTATTGTTTATATAAGTATTATCCATAGCAAAGGTAGCAGCACTAACGGCTGATAACGTACTAGATTGGGTATATCCAAGATTGCTTGAGAATGTAGCATCTCCAGTAAACGTAAATCCACCGGCAGAAGTATGTCCCATGTTGTTTCCGAACGAGATCACTCCTGAAGTAGCCAGAGTAGAAGCATGGATTTTACCCATGTTAGTCGCTAGGATAGCTGAAGCTATAATAGTCCCTGTACCGATCCCTGTACAGCCACCTGATAGGGCCATAGTAGAAGTATTTGCTAGAGCCGGAGTATCCCAATCTATCCCTATATTGCTCCATAGAATCGGGGAAGTAGCTTCCGACCATTTAATCGGTGCTGTCAAGGATACCCTCCGGTGTTCATTACTCTCATCGCTGAACCAGAATGCCTATCCTTATTGTCCTGTTCCTGCATTTCATTTATAGCCTTGTCTAGAAAAGTAGACCATAAAGCGACCCTTTCATCGTTCATAATGAAAGGTTCTGCTTCTAACATAGAACCGTACAGATAAATATCAGGAGCGTTTGTCAGGAGCCAGTTAGTTGCTACAGTACCGCTTAAAGATTCAAACTTTTTATAGAACAGCATTTCCAAAGTCATCACTGAACCTGGAATTGGTCCTAGCTGAATCTCATCACCTATTATAGTGTAGAAACTTGGAGTGCCGACCTGACTTCCTCCCCATAACCTATCGTAGATTTCAGGAGTAACATAAGACAAAGTAACAATGGGCGACTGATTTACCTGGAAGTTACGCATCTGAATGTAGTTGGTAGGTAATGCGTAGTTACGCTGACTGGCAACCGTAGATGCAGTCTGCTTTGTTTCCATAGAACGTAGGCGCAAGGCTCTGTTAAACCGTGCTTCTGCCAAAGATATAAACTCTGGTATTCTAGCGGTTAGGTCATCTCGATCTAACCAGTTTGCTACGGCGGTTTTTAATTCGTCGTAGGTTCCAATAGCCATTAGACGTTACGGGCTGAATAGAATATACTTTGGTTTAAGACTCTATATCCGTTTGCCGTATCGGTTTGTGCGCGACCAGCGACACCAAATGCGTATAACCACATAATTTAAACCCTCGTTGGAGTTGTTCTAAAATATTTATTATCGGGATCATTTAGATACTTCTTCATAAGTTTATGATCTTTCTCTATAGCCCCGTTTGTTTCCTTCATCCACTGAGTCCATACATTTAACGGTATGGAAGCAACCCGTACAGCCTCACCTGCTTTTCCGGGAGTAAGTAAATCACCATAGTTATTATAGGATTTCTTGTTCTCTTCCAGTATAGGCTCTGCATCCTGATACGTATTTATAGTAAACTCTTCTTCATCCGCGCTCGAATGAAAAGTAGTATGCAGCATATTAGGCTCTAATTTTTTTCTCATCTCAAATGATACCTTGCATCATCGCCCTCAACAATCTTATTCATACGGGCTTTTGTGTCAGAAAGTTTTTCCTGAAAGGTCATAGGTTTATATTTCTTTTCTACCTTTTGTTTTACGGGCTTGACTTTTTTACCAGCCATAAACCTTACCCACCTTCTTAACTTGCGCGTCTATAGCGTTATCCACAGTACCATTATGCAACGTATGACCTAAAGCACCATCTGTTCCTGGCCCATACTTTTTAATTTTAGGCTCACCTTCCGAGTAAGGTGGCGGGTTCATGTCTGGTCCAATAGCTGTTGCGGTTCCCTTACTGGGCGGTTGTCCTATATGTGCCATCCTATTTCTCCTTTGAGGTAAAGCCCCCCGAAGGGGGCTAAACCAAGACTATTTAGATTGCGCTCTTCAACTGGCCACTTCCGTTGCCATTTTTAGCTCGCAAACCGTACTCAGCAATCAAAAGCTGTTTCACACTATCGCCAGATTTGGCAAGAGTTTCTGTACGGAAAGGACGCAGATAGTCAACCGACCATAGGTCAAAATCTACAAAGTCAACCTGAGTAGCAGGGATATGCCGATCAGGAACAACCTTAAACGTACCAAAGTCCGTAACAAGAACGTCAACAGCATTTACGGCAGTGATAGGCCCAGACCCTGAGTGATTCGCTCTGGGTTCAGCAACCACAGCGCCACCCACCGTTGAACTACTAATAGTACCTTTTACCGTACTATCACACAGAATGGTATCAGGCGTTCCACCTAGGTTCCAGATACGCTCAACAACATTGTTTACCAAAGCAATGGTAATTGCTGTATCAGCACCACCCGTACCTGCCTCTGTCGTACCATCTGGAAAGGTCGTAGAACCATTGTTGGTCAAGCCACCACCAGTGGAGGCAGCAACAACATTAGTCGTAGCAACATCATTGGTCCCAATCCAAGTTGAAAAAGCAGCGGTGTTTCTAGCAGCGCCAGAAGAACCCGCAGACTTAACCGTACCCTCAAGCAGCATGTATTCCATGTCACGCTTCATTTCTTTAGCGCGTTTGGCTAACTGATAAGCCTGAGTTGACTTCCTACCCGCAAAATCAACAGCTTCGGCAGTGCCAGAACTCTGGACCTGCGTTGCGGAGATTTGGGTGTAATTGCTCAAGCGGCGTGGCTCAGTCGCAGCAGTTGAAGTGTAATCGTTACCTTCAATCTGCATATTAGCGGCAGCCTGCTTTAGCTCATCTGTCTGCCACTCAAACAGAGTGTTATCAGCAGAACCACGACCACAACCGTTTAGAAACGGCGTGTCCGTAGGGCTGATGTTGTATATAATATTTGATAGGTCTTCCCTGATACCTACGGCACCATAGGTTTCCCTAGTATTTGTAGGAACAGCCATAGCTTTCCCTCCTGTTATTAAATGTCTATAAAATCCTCGAACAGACTGACCGCATCATTGACATGGCCTGACTGTTGGAGACGTTTCATTTGTTCAGTACGCTTTGACTTGTCGATACTAGCCTTATCTTTAGGTGATCCAGTTCTAGTAACTTTGGGTTTATTCTTTACCTTCTTGGCTTTTATACTCTGCTTACTTCGTTGAGAGTCCTCAAAAGCCTTTGCTTCTAAAAGAATTAATATGGATCGATGGTCAACAAGCTGTCGAATTTCATCTTCAGTAAACCCCTTGGATTTAGCAAAAGTCTGTAATTCCGTTGTAACTTTTGACCTAAAAGAATCATCAGTCCACTGGGGAATGATGCTTGCTAGTTTCCCATATTCTTCCCTGGCTACAGTCTCGAATTGCACTTGCTGAGCATGCTCCTGTTTCGCCTGTTCTGATCTGATGGCTTCCTGAGTCTGATTCATCCTAGACTCAACTTCTCGGTACTCATCCCTTTTTAATAGGTACTCGTCCCGGTCTGTCTCCTTCAGTTCCTCCCAGTTAATATTCGCATAACTCTGCAAAGCGCCGTATTCCATCTGCACCATATTAGCCATTGCATTTATGTACTGTTGTCGGTTCTCCTGAAGCCCGGCAAGTTCTTGGGCATACTGACTAGACATGTCCTCGATCTGCCTTCGGTGTTCAGCAAGTTCCTGAGTTTTTTTAGTATAATCTGACTGTCGAGAATATCCTTTAGCCAACTCATCGAAAGATACTTCAACATCTTCGCCATCTACGCGAACGGTGTAAAGCTTCTCGGTGGGTTCCTCCTCTTGGTCAGCTTCCTCAGATTCTTCTTCGGATTCTTCTTCAGATTCCTCTTCGGATTCCTCTTCTAATGATTCGTCTTCCTCTTCGGGTTGAGACTCTTCAACTTCAGTAGGGGTGGCTTCCTCTTCTACTGGCTTTTCCTCTTCAGGGGTCAGTAAGCTGAGTATAGCCTCCTGCGCTTCAGTAACACTTCCACCGGGCGCGGGTATCGGCTCAATCGCCGGTTGCGGGGCTGTTTGCGTATCCGCCATCTTTTTTTCTCCTTATAGGTGGTATTCTTGAATCTTCTTCGCCATCTCTCCGGTTTCTACAATACTGGTTAGATGAAGGCGTATCCGCTCCAAGAGTCGTAAAGATAGCCAACACTGCTCACGGCTATCAACATCATGCACACTTGAATGAGTCCAAGTGTCCAACAAATTTTTCTCTAGTGTATCAAATGCTTCCACAAACAACTTATCGCTGAGGAGTCGTCTAGCGTGTTCCTCTCTTAATTCGTCGCTCATCCTATAGCCACAGCCCTTTCTTGTTCTGCTTCAAGCTGAAGTTCAGCCATTTTAAGTTGAGCATCTACAGCATTCTTCTGATATTCCTGCTCAATCTTTGCCTGCTTTACTTGAACATCGGCTGCTTTAATTTCTAATTCCTTGTGTTTCAGTTCTAATTCCATTTGCTCTGCTTGCTGTTGCGGGCTAGGTTGTGGGGGAGTCTGGGATGGATCGGTCAAGAAGTCTTGTACGTTCTGGAATCCCATATTCTTTACCATAGCTGCGCCAATATTGTACATATTCTGCGCGGTTGCTATCGGTAGACCACCCTGCATCGCCTGTCCTGCAAACTGCATAATTGCAGATAAATGCGCCAGTTGTTGGTCTTTATTACCATTACCCAATGCCACACTTACAGTGCAGTCATACTTATCGTTCCAAGAGTCGGGGCGCACAGGAACCCAATTATTACGGAGCATGACAACCCTTTCTTTGTCCTGATTCTTTAAAAGCAACTCATATATCTTATACATAAGTTCCTTTACACCAGTCTCTGCAAAGTTTCTTGCTACTAGTTCAACTCGACTCTGTGCAGCAGACATGACAGCATTTACAGCGGTAGCCGTAGTATGCGAGGTTAAGGCGTTTTCGTTCATGCCCTGGCTCATCCTAGACACACCGGCCCTAGATTCCCTTATACCGTCAAGATATTCTAGCATCTGGAAGGACTCAGGCTGTAATGGAGGTGTCGCTAACGGCATTACCGCATTGGGAGACTTCACTCTAACGACTCCACCGGGTCTCTGCGTTAGTAAATCATCTAGATTGGCCTGACCCTCAAGAACAGCATACCGACCGAAGTTCTGGTTATAGGCGTTGTCCATGAGATTACGCATCAGGGTACTCTTAATCAACTGCAGGTCCATAACAAGATCAGCTATAGACAGTCCAAAGAACTTATGGGGTATCTTTACAGGCGTTAGAGATACAAAGGGTATACTGTCAATCTCTTCGTTTGCTAGAACTGTGGAGCCTACGGTGCAGACTTTCCTTAATTCAGTGATCCCATCACCATCGTAATCAGTCTTTAAGTAGGACTCATGCAACCAATAAGTTCTTAAACCATCCTCTCCGTAAGTCGCATCTCCCCAACCTTCCCAATACTGGGCTGACTTATCAAATTGGAATCTTTCAAGTCTTTCAGAGGAGAAGTCCATCATATCGGATGAAGCGCCTCTTAAATCCTCAACATCAAGGTCTTTATCAGGATACATCTCTCGAAGTTCTGAAAGAGTCTTTAATACCCTATGACAGACAAATCTAGAATCCTGTATTGTTTTAGACTCTCTGGCAATTAGGAACTCAGAAGGCGGTACGTTCTCTATACGGACCTTTCCAGTGTAACTCTTCCTCTTTATCACAACGTCATGAAGCATGGCTACAGCGGCACCTGGAACCACCTCAACCGCTTGAGGATCGGGGTACTGGGTATGCTGAATTACCTCAACATTGGTGGACAGGATCAAGGTTTCAAATTCAACCTCGCTGAGTCTCTGATACTCTTCTCGGTTAAAGTCTTCATACTCATCCCACCAAATCTTTACGATCCCATTTTTAGAAAGAAGTGCGTCCGTGAACCAAGAGTAAAGAATCTCCCATCCCGGGTTATCTTTGGTAAAGACGTAATTAACGTAGTCAGTTGCCTGTTCAGCCATCTGAACGTCTTCCGGGCCATGCGGAGTAAACTTCACCATTTCGTCACCGGACGCAAAGACTCGCATTAAGGACGGTTTGATCCATTCAATCGTATCCTGAACCGTGGAATCTACATACTGAGACCGACCTTCAACCTCATTTCCAAATGGAAGGCCATAGTAATACTGCATGGCCTGCTCTCTTTGGTGAGATATAGTATCCCCCATATAGCCTAAAGATTCAGTGATTTCTCCCTGAATCCTTGTAAGCAGTTCTTCTTCTGTGATTTTAGATGATGCCATAATTTCTATATTCTAAATCCTTTGTCCATGTGGGGTCATTTCCTGATACAGCATGACGTTGCGACATAAAGCAATAACGGCTTGCTGACATCAGATCATCTCTGATAGGGATGACCTTCCCACCTTTTCTATGATACATCCTGAATTCTTCCCACCAATCCGAAAGAGTGCTGAATACCTTGAAATTGCCGTTTTCCATAGCCTGGAGCATCGCCATTAACCCCTCTTCTATAGAATTCGATCCTTTCTTTTCTCCTAATGCGGGAGGGTTTGTAAAGTGTTCCAGTATGAAATTACAGCCTAAATTACGGTACTGGTCAGCAAGACCAGGGTTACCCATAGAATCTCGTCTATTGCCATCATGGGGGTAGGCAATGGGTATAAAATTGGGCCTGGTTCGTATAGATTCCGCATGAACAGCAGGGGAAGCTTTTGACATTCGATAGCAATCATAAACATAGAAGGTTTCGGTTTCGTTGTCAATTGCTCCCCACACAACAGCGGTAGGGTGATCGAACCCAAAGTCTATAGCCGCTATTCTGGGCCAATGACTCTCAATGTGGATCGGATCAATCATTATCTTTTCTTCATGCACAGGAAAGACAAGACCTGAACCTATGGAAGGCCTCCCGTATCTACGCATCTCCCTCTCATGCGGAGAATACGAGGAGAGAATCTGCTCCATTACGAGTTCGTTTAGATGGCCTTCATTGCCCTTCATGGAGATTACTTTCTCAGATGCGTCATCCCAGGTCGCATTTGTTAAAGATTGTCCCTGCTGAAGGTTGTTCATAAATGAGGCTACTGTCTCGGTCATCCCGGCTTCTGGGGTAAAGGTCATATAGACCATCCCCTTCCTGTCCAAGGTTCTGGTCACTGCCTGAGAGTAGATATCTCTGCTTGGCTCCTCGTCTAGCCAGATACAGTCTACACTCCTTCCCTGCCATTTCTCGACACCCATTTCATAGGCTTTGAAGAATAAAGAAGAGTTCCCGCCGGAAACGTGCTTGATCAGTGCTACGCTTTTTGCGTTTGGAACACCCGGTTTTCGTTCGGTTTTTATTATGTAGTTTTTCGGTATAGTACCGGAACCGAAGGCTTCCGGGTCATCGGGGGAACCCAATAACTCGAATTGTACAATATCTCTGGTTGTTTCGTTAGATACACCGCCTGCCCATGCAATGATAGGTTGGTCGTAGGTCCGTCCTTCCCACCATTCTGGGTATAATCCTGTTAGATGGTAAGAGATTTCCATACTACCGCAATAGGATTTCCCTATACGGTTAGCCGCCATCAAGAGCCTTTGATTGGCTTTAGCGCCTGTTTTGTGGAACTTTAGCTGGTAAGGGTACGGATCATAAGAGTCGATTCTGGCGTATCGTTCCCTTTGCCGAAGTTCTCGTTCTAAATTTAGTTCCCTCTCAATGTCTTTGTTTGCGGAGGGCATCTAATTCTCTCTGAATTTCATCTGTGCTCATGCGTTCGACAGAGGTAGTTTCTATCCTTTCTACTGGTTTAAGACCACTTCTGTCCAGTATGTCTTTAATTGCTCCTAACCTGACAGACTCGGATTCTGCTGATTCCGCCAGTTCAGACAGGAGGTATAAGGCTGCAGGGATTCTGTCCTGCAGGAGTCTCTGAACACTCTCGTATATCCTGCCCTGGAGTAGCTTCTTTAACTCGTAACCTTTCTGATTTGCAGTTTTTTCTGAATACCCTGCCTCTACCGCAGCACGGGTAGCGTTACCTGTGAGACAGTAGTATTCGATAAACTTCTCTTGTTTGTCGGTCATTTCTTTCTCAAGCCTTTGAGAGTTTTAGCTAATCGCGCTCTCTGGCCTACCTTCCCCTTACGTTTTGCAGCTTTATTTAATACAGATGCAGGAATCTTCTTCCCTTTGGCGATTCCTAAATCTTTCCTTAATTGGCCTGGTTTTTTAATAGCCTTCTTTATCCACTTCTTTGCCATATTAGATTTACCTACTCATCGCCATAAAACCCAAAAGTTGGATATCCTATACCCTCTGGGTCTTTACCCTTCCGCCATTTCTTTACTTGCCTTTCGCTAGGATACTTCTTTCTCCTACGTTTAGGACCACCAGTCTCTAGCTTCTTGATAATCTTGTCTAAATCGTCCATTAGAGTCTCCTTATGAACTGTAATTTCCCCTTTGGTTTGTGGGAAGGATATATATAAAATATAAAAGTCTTAATGGGGGTGCATGGGTCTCATTGAGGCATACAACTACGGGCCTCTCTTATATATTATACTATACGGATACATTTACAACAAGTGCATATAGTAACCAACAGCATAGTTACAACACCTTTTCTTACTGTGTGAGTGTGTAAGAAAGATATCATATACAGTAACATCTACAACAATACACCATACTATAACATATAACAGAAAGAATACCATCGAACATAAAGAGGAGTCATAATGAGTATATAGACATACAGGCACAAGTGCCTTTAGAGGATAGTATCTATCGGCATTTACAGAAAGAAACAGAAACTCGATCTCCCCACTGCTCTCGCACTACGGCACTCCCCCTATCGGCGCTCCCTTTAGGTAGTATAAACCTAGTCTTCGTTAATGTGGGAACGAAACATAAACACAAACAGCTTCCGCGCCGTATAAGATGGCGCAAGCGCCACTTTTCGCGGGGTCGAGGATAGCATGCACTGCTTTCAATATAAATGACTTCGCAAGTCGACGATACAACTGTCGATCATTTACATTGAAAGATTCACATGCTAAAAGACTCCGAGTGGTAAGAATGTACCTTGAAGGGCGGCAAGGAGTTGTACCGTCCAATCAACTTAATACATACTGGAGAGTATATACCATGACTAACGTCAAAATACCGCAAGATGTTCTAGCTATTCCCGCAACTCAATATGAGTTTCTTGGAGAATCTATACAGCAGGGTTCAGTGTCGCAGATGTATTGGCACCTCGTAAAGCACTTTCAGTTCGACGATTCGCTCAATCCAGTGCAAGCAGCAGACAACGATAAGTTCAACGAGCGCATGGCGAGGCTGAGAGATGAGGAACTTGAATTAGCTAATCGACACGATGACGGTTTCGACACCGGACAGGACCGTATCCCAAACATTCAAAACGCCGCACGGTGGTTGCACATCTACGAATGTACCCTCGAAAGAGGAACAGTCCACTGGTCCGTAAGAAACTCCAGAGGGGAAAAGCGGCCGTACACAATCCTCGACGAGTTTGAATACAGGTGCAAACCTGTAATCGCTCCAAAGAAAGATGAGAAGGTTATGGCCCAGATTAAGCAAATCACAAACCTTCGCCCCGATATTCTAGACGCTGAAGTTATCTATAGCGCTTTCAAGGCTGAAAACGAATCGGCAGCCGAGAAGGAATTGGAATACGGAGAGGCCGCCGTAAGAGAAGCACGCTCCCTCGTCGCCGTAGATGTACTGCCTTCAACCTGGGAGACACAATGGCCCTTCATCGAAAAGCGGGCCGCTACCTCGCTACAGCGTAAGCCTCAAAGCAGTGTGATGGACAAACTCAACGATATCATCATCGCATTTGTACACGAGGAAGTAACAGAATAACCCTCCTGCAACTTTGCCCCGGCCGAAAGGTCGGGGCTTTTTTTTGGATTGGAAGAAACGGCATGATACAACGGCAAACGATACGGCCAACACAAACCTCAAAAAAGAAACAGCATTGTCGCGATAAATCGCGCCCATGTCTTCCACAACCTAACACCCTGCCACGCTTCCCACGTTGCTATGCCATCCAGATATTGGCCCACTCCGACCGTCAAAACAGTTCATCGTTTTATTGAGGCAAAAAAGTCAACTATTTTTAAGGCTAATTATATTGTTTTTCATGCAGAAAAGTAATATAATTAATCATTAAAAGGTAAATTAAATGGGTAAGCTAACTAAAGATTTAGTTGAGCAAATATACATAGAACTCAGGGAAGGTACACCTTCTGAAAATATTGCAATAGAATTCGGTATAACTAGACAAGCAATATATAATATTAATAAAGGAAAATCCCACGCTATTGAAGGAATGGAATACCCAATAAGAACTAAAAAGAAACCTTTAAAAACCTACCAAGTTGATGGATTTCACCATATATGGTCAGAAACTTACCCTTCTGATCCTAGAAGGAATAAAGGAAGAACCTCAGGAATAGGCTATACTTTACCAGAGACGTATCGAATACTTTACCCACAAGGAGCAAAGTAATGAAAGAACCACCCCTCGAAGAAGTTGAACATATTCCGCATTCAGTAAAAAAAGAAATCAAGAAGCAGAAAGATCGTGCTCTTGAAGAAAATAAACACCATGAAGAAATGTTATTTCAACAAATGATGCAGGATGAAGAGAATGAATGGGCTATCGCCCAGATGTGTGATGAAGGTACTTATTTTGATCCACAGGAGTATAAGTAATGGACCATACATATATGCTACAAGTATTGAAATATTGTAATGAACTTTTAACAGAGATTAAAATGTCACCAACGCTCAGAAAACCTCCCCGAAAGGATAAATTTCCCACGGAGTTGCAGTCGGCTGTTGCAGAAGTTATGGATCAGTTAAACTCCATAATTGTATCATTGGAGGATGAAGATGAAACACTTATGGGATAAAGCTGAAGAAGATGTTTATATGCGCTTCGTAAGTAAGTACGAAGATTTAGGATTTAGTCATGTTGACGCTTGTAATATTGTAGATGCTTTGCAAAAAGAAGCTGTAAATTATGAGCATTTACTTTGGCAGACGTATAAATCAATCATAGCGCAAGGAGAGTCTTAATGAAAAATGTTCCGCGAATTAGTTCATTTACGCTGCAGCTAAATTCTGATGCAGATAGTGAAGAAGTCCATATTTGTACTTGTCTAGATGATCCTATTGATTGGTCGATTAGTTTTAATTGCGATACATGGACCAGTCTTGAGGCCTTTTATCAGGCGAATCGTCAGGTAAAGGCAGCTATACTTGCTTTAGAAAGTAGTGTATTTCACTTTAACAACCCAAGGAAATCCAAATGAAACAAGGAATCACATCTGTTGAAAATTTGGTTAATGAAGTTAATTCTTTTAAAGATTTAAAGAGAGACTACATCGCTGATGTCCGAAATACTGAAATGGAATATCAGGGAGGCGGTAACTTTAAACTTAATATTGAAGGCAATGTTGAGTATGACGTTAATAATAATGCTATGTCTCAGATGGCAGCTTGGGCGCATGTCCCAATGAGTTATGTCAATTATATGCAAGAAAACGGGCAAGGTAATCTCGTCTCAGATAACTTTAACTCATGGTTTAAATCTCCAGTCCAAGATAATACTCGTCGAATGTACAGAGGTATGAAAGATACTTTTGCTGAAAAGGCTGGTGTATGGAGATCATTCCATTCAAATAGGTTTAAAAGGGTAGATCACGAACACATACTGGATGCAGTTATGCCAGAAATTGAGAATCTTGCAGATGAATACGGTGACATTAGTATAGCATCTCTTGGGCTAACTGACAACAAGATGTATTTAAAAGTTTTATTTCCTAAAACAGAAGCCGAAGCTGTAGGCGATATAGTTCAGTTCGGGTTAACCATCGGCAATTCTGAAATAGGAAAGAGTCAGGCATTCGTATCTCCTTTGGTCTATGTATTAAGGTGTTTAAATGGCATGGTATTGCCAGATACAGGGCTAAAGGTTAGGCATGTTGGCTCTAAAATAGAGGAAGACGGGTACGTAGATTACAGCAATGACACAGTAGAATCTGATCAGAAAACTATCATGTTGAAATTGAGAGATACTATTCGAGCGGTATGTAACAAAGAGAATAGAAATAAAATCCTCAATAAAATCAATGAGTCATCGTCTGAATCTACATTCGTAGATAACCCTATGAAGGCTATTGAAAAGACGGCTAAACTGTATAATTTCACTCAGAAAGAGACGGAAGATGCAACCCTTTCCTTCATTAAGCGTGGCGATTACAGTAAATGGGGTATGGTAAATGCGGTTACTGAAGTAGCTAACACTCACAATAGCTATGACAGAGCATCTAATTTGGAAAGCCTGGGTGGACGTATCCTCACTATGGGCAAGTCACAATGGGAAGAGATTGCTCTGGCCGCATAGCTTTCTATAGGTCATTTAATTCGTAGGTGGCGTGCTTCGGCTTACGCTTATAATCTTTAAGAGAGGCGTGCTTCTTGGCTTTGTGTCGATTATTTTTAGCCACGAAGTTGCGCCTCTTTATTCTTTTAGCCTTACGCTCTGTGTGGTAATCATCCATAAAAAAACATATCCCTCTACTTATATACAGTTTAGAAATAAGTCATTGATTTTAAAAGGTTCCTAGACCTTAAATATATTAGCATATATCGTTTGACTAGAAGTATGTTATGCTGTATAATACTCTATATGGCAAGAAATATTACACCACATTTAAAAAAGATAGTAAATGGCATAGAGAATATTCTAAATAGAATACCACATGATGTTAAACATAAAGGTGGTTTTTATGTAGATCATTATATGGAAGAATGTTTAGAATCTGTTGACAGGGTAAATGAGTTACAAAATGCTACTACTAGACAGAAACTAAAGGCTAAAAAAAGAATATTTGAAGTATACTTTAAACTGCAAGAATATAAAGGACCAGAAGTAGCATACCATGATAAACAACGTATAATATATGCAGGTGGATTAGGCTATGCTTCTGTTTCTAAAGCTGTATTAACAGAAAGGTTAGGTAAAGCAATAGACCACTATTGGAAACCTACTAAAAAAAGAAGATGTTTACAATTAGATGTTGGTATGGTAATATGTAACTTTAAACAAACAACAGAAGAATGGAGGCAAGATATGGTAAAACAGAAAAAGATTATATTAAATGAAATGCACTGATTGTAATAAAAAACCAGGAACCCACTATCATCCTTTTCTTTTATGCGATGATTGTTGGGCAAATAGGTTTAGCACGCAACATATCAAAGGAGTAGATATCCCATTCAAAGAGTTATTCCGTAGTAATCTTATGAAAAGAGGTTTATGGAGGCCAGATGAGGAAATGAATGACGAGATAAAGGTTAGATGCAAAGAAGAGGGAATGAAAAGTAAATGGCTACATGGAAACACTGTGAAAGAATGATTGCTTACCTATTAGGCGGTGAAAGAACAGGTTGTAACGGAGAATCGAGGCGTGATGTTGAGCATCCTAAATGGAGTATTGAGGTAAAACACCGTAAGTCTTTACCTAAATGGATTCATGACGCTATGGGGCAAGCCGTTACTGAGGCAGAATGGAGGCTCCCAATGGTAGTTCTCCATGAGAAACAAATGAAGTATGAAGACAGCTATGTTGTAATGAAACTTAAACACTTTAAGGAGGTTATAAATGAACCCAATACAGAGAATTGATCCAGTTTCTATCTTTGAAGAAATCTTACGTCCTTACAAAGGGAATATGGAGTCAAGTCCTAGAACTTGGGAGGTTGGTACCAAGGATAAACCTACAATCATAGCGCGTAGAGAATGGGTAGAGAAGAAGTACAAAGCATGGCAAGAAGAAGATGGTTCTTATCACGAAGAATTAATCAAGGAGAAGCCGAGTGAATAAGATTGAGATGGCTTTGAAAAGACCTTTTAAGTTATCCCAATTAAAATGGCGAAGAGGTCCGGGTGGTGGTAAAGAACTTGTCTATATTGATGCGCGAGATGTGATGAACAGACTTGATGAGGTATTTGGTGTTAATGGTTGGCAGACTGAGTTTGACTTTGTTGGTGGGCGCATGATGTGTAAGCTATCTGTTAAATGGTACGATGAAGACGGTAGTGTAAACGATGAAAACTGGTACGAATGGATTTGTAAGACTGATGGTGCTGACGATACTAACATCGAAGGAGCTAAAGGAGGTATATCGGACGCATTAAAACGTGCTGCTGTTTCCTTTGGCATAGGCCGTTATCTATATACTTCTAGCGCATTTAATGCGAATAAAGAACCTGCTGAATGGGCAACACCTGAAGGATTTGATAAATTAATGGAAGAACGAGAAGAAACAAGAGGGAATAAATGACATTTAGAACTAAATTTGGAGAGGATATATTCAGAAAAAAGTATGCTCATTCTGAGTACGAGACCTGGGCTGATAGAGCAAGAACTGTAGTAGATTATGTGTGCGGTACTGCAGGAGGCGCTAAAAATAATCTTATGGAAAAGGATTCTCAGTCCCAGTTGGCGCAGTATATTATTGATAAGAAGTTTCTACCTGGGGGCAGGTATTTCTGGTACGCAGGAAGGGAAGCTCGATATTTTAACAATTGTTATTTACTGAGGCTTGAAGACGATACCAGGGAAGAGTGGGCATCCCTTGCCCAAAGAGCTATGTCTTGTTTGATGACTGGCGGAGGAATAGGGACAGACATATCGCGATGCCGTCCAAGTGGTAGAGCGTTAAAGAGGACAGGCGGTATAGCCTCTGGACCACTCCCTTTACTCTATACTATGAATGAAATTGGCCGTAATGTAATGCAAGGAGGATCAAGAAGGTCTGCTCTTTACGGTTCCATGGATGCAGGGCATGGGGATATATGGGAGTTTCTTAATGCTAAAAATTGGCATGAAACTAAAATTCAAGGATCGGATTTAACTATAGCTGACGCTAAAAAGTCTAACTTTAACTACCCTGCTCCACTTGATATGATGAATATCAGTGTTAATTACAGTGATGAGTGGTTAAATGGCGGTAATAATGATGTATTTATGGCTAATTGCAGACAAGCCTTGATGTCTGGAGAGCCTGGATTTAGCTTTAACTTTGGGGAAAAGAGTAATGAAACGCTACGAAACGCTTGCACTGAAATTACAAGCGAGGATGATTCGGATGTATGTAATCTGGGTTCTGTTAATCTCGCCGGTATCGAGACGTTGGAAGAATTTAAAGATGTGGTTAATCTCGCGTCTAAATTTCTTGTTTGTGGGTTGATAAGGTCTCAACTTCCCTACAAAAAGGTTGAACAAGTTCGTCAAGAGAACTCTAGGATAGGTTTAGGTTTGATGGGTCTCCATGAATGGCTATTAAAGAATGGCTATAAATATGAGATGAATGACGAACTTAAAAAATGGATGAGAGTATATGAATCAGAAAGTAAACGATCCGCTGACGAGCATTGTGACAGGCTTTTTCTCAACCGTCCTAAAGGATACAGAGCAATTGCACCTACAGGGACTATTAGCATCCTCGCAGGAACAACCAGTGGTGTGGAACCAATCTACGCCGTGGCATACCGCAGACGCTATCTTACAAATGGAACAAAATGGAACTATCAATTTGTCGTTGATGGTACAGCCGAATACCTCATCTCTCAAGGAATTAAACCCGATGACATCGAGTCAGCGGTGGACCTTGCAAAAGACTACGAGAGGAGAATAAAGTTCCAGTATGAACTACAAAAATATGTCGATCATGCTATTAGTAGCACTCTTAATCTACCTTCATGGGGTAGTGAATTAAATAACGAGGATCATGTAGAAGATTTTTCTAGAGTAATAAGAAAATATGGTAGTGGTTTAAGAGGGTTAACCTTTTATCCTGATGGTTCAAGGGGTGGTCAGCCGATTCAATCTGTATCTTATGAAGAAGCGCACTCTAAACGTGGTGTTGTCTTTGAAGATAACGCTGAAGAGCAATGCTTATCTGGAGTATGTTCAATATGAGTGATTTAATGGAAGTTATAAAAGAATGTTTTGCCAACCAATCTTTAGAAAAGGATGCTGAAAAAGTTCTTTCTTATGCGGCAACATGGGGTAATGATGGGTTTGATGATATGGGTATATTGGCGTATGCTTTAATAAAAGCTTGTAAAGGATCATTTATTTCAGTAGAATGCGGCCCTGAAAATCTTGCTATAGAAATTATAAAGTATATCTCTAAAGCAGAAAATATGCGGCAATGTAATACCTGTCACGAATTTAAAACTGAGGAAGAATTTAGAGAGGATAATCATAACCCCAATTGCTGTAAACAATGTAACAGAAAAGTAGCACGGGCTTGGCAAGACAGGCTACAAAGAACTAAAAATCTTTTAGGGCTTACACGCGATCAGATACGAGGACTTCCCCAAGAAAAGAGATTGCATATGATGGCATGGGCCGATAATTATAATGGCCAGTAGTTTTAATGATACCCAAAAATAAAAGATGGGAGAATAAAGCGTATACCAGATGGGTAGCTACGCATGAGTGTGCTGCCTGTGGTATACACGATGAGACTATAGTACCGCATCACCTAAAACATATATACGCACAATTGTCTGGGGCCACAGGGTATAAAGCATCAGATTGGTTGACAATGCCGTTATGCTTTTCCTGTCACGATAAACTCCACAATGGAAGTAGGTGGCTGATAGATTATCAACCATTTATGATACTAAAGACTTTGGATAAAGCTATTAGAGATGGTATAATAGGGTATAAACCTAAACTATTCGGGGAAGATTTAGATGATTAATAATATCGAAGCAGCAGAGGCTGCTCATAATGCTTTATCTGATACTGATGAGGAGTATGGCAGAGCATCCGCCTACATAAAGATGGCTCCGTACTATACTAAACTCATTAAAGCAAAAGAATTATTAAAGGTAGGTAGCGGCACTGTTGCTGAGAAAGAATCTATCGCTTACTCATCTGAAGATTATGAAAAGTATATATCAAAGCTGAATGACACAATGACAGACTTTGAAATATTGGAGGCTAAACGTGAAACATGGCAAAGAGAAGTCGAAATCTGGAGGACAATTAGCGCAAACCAAAGACGATGATTGGATGTGGCATAAACCTACTGATGTATGGGAACAGTTACTAACTAAATGGGAGACACAAGTGAGCTACGAAAAGCAGGCATTTGAACAACAGGATAATGATGGCGCAGCCTGGGAAAACACGAAGAAAGTAGAGGACTGGCATGCTGATTGGACTGGTAAAGGTATGATTGGAGGGGATATGTACTGGATAGCTGTGACTGATAAGGTATCAGCAGCAGGTAAACCCTACAAGAAGCTAAAGTTCAACAGAATGGAGGCTAGGTCTGAGGTTCCGGCAGCAGCAGCATTCCGGGGAGCGCCGGAGAAGGCCAAGGATGACGTACCCTGGTAGGGTGGGTAGGGGTACAGCCCAAAAAGGCCGTCACGGGCATTACAGAGCCTCTGAGAGGGTATTATGAGAGACGCACACCTTATAGAGTACGAAGATGGGTCGATGTATTACCTATACTACAACCCAGAAAAACATTCGTATGAATCAAGTGACGATGGTAAGGAGTGGGAGAAGGTTCCCTCTGTAACCAGGATAATCGACTCCTGTTTCCCGAAATACCTAACTGATTGGGCTGTACAGGAAGGGGCTGACTTCTTCCTGAAGTCTATTGAGCCTTATAGATTGGCACCTACTGAAGCTGTGGGTACGTTCATGTTACCCGCCAAAGTAGTTGACCATATCTTTAAAGGTATCCAATCTGCCTCAAAGATAATTAGCACGCAAGCCGCTGAAGTAGGAGAAACAGTACACGAATGGATAAGCGATGGCATAAGATGGAAATTGGAATACTTAAAAAATCCTCCCAAACTACCGCATGATGACGAATCTATCAACTGTATTAATGCGTTTAAAAAGTGGGTATCGGGTAAGGATATTACGTTTCATACGACAGAAGAAAAGATTTATTATCACGACGATAATCCTATACTTCGTTTTGCCGGGACTGCTGATGCTGTTGCTTCTATAGGCGGAACGAGATATGTTATAGATTTTAAAACTTCTAAAAAGATATACAAACCCTACTATTTACAGGTTGCAGCTTACTGTAAAGCAATAGATAAGATATATGGAGGAAAATCAAAAGGAATTATATTGAGATTAGATAAGGAAAGAGGAGAGTACCAAGAAAAGGTCTTTGATCCAGAGCCGCATTATGAAATATTTGATTACTGTTTAAGATTAAAGAACTGGAATTCAATAAGAATTAAATTTGAAACTTCACTAGAAATAAAGGGGCCAGACACATGAACCTATTGGTAATTGGCGATCCCCACGCACATCCTGATTACGATAATAGTAGATTCACAGCTTTAGGAAAATTTATAGCTAAAGAAAGGCCCGAATATATAGTATGTATAGGAGACATGGCTGACTTACCGAGCCTGTCCTCCTACGATAAAGGAACCAAGGGCTTTGAAGGAAGGCGTTACATGAAAGATGTGAACGCTGTTATTGACGCACAAACAAAACTGTTCGCGCCAATAAAGAAGATAAGAAACTATAAGCCTAAACTATACATGACTCTTGGTAATCACGAAGATAGAATCTCAAGAGCGATCAACTCTACCCCAGAATTAGATGGTACTATAGGGATAGATGATCTCAAGTATAAAGAATTTGGGTGGAAGATAACCCCTTTTAAGAAGTCTGTAACAATAAAAGGAATTACATTTAGCCATTACTTTACTTCAGGTGTAGCAGGTAGGGCTATCAGTTCTGTGCATATAGGCCATGCTTTAGTAACAAAGCTACACTGCTCTGCAGTACAGGGGCATTCACACCTTTACAATCATTCCGAACAGACGAGACCTGATGGACAAAAGATATTTGGATTATCTGTGGGATGCTTCTCACATCCTAATTACACAGAAACTTGGTGTCAAGACACTGAGTATCAGTGGTGGAGAGGGATTATAATCCTAAAAGGATTAGATGGTGAAGGATACTACAATAGTATAGAAGCGATTACACAAAGAAGTATCATTAAATAGCGTCAGTTATCTCCAGTACACAGCCTTTAGGAAAAGCTGTGATTCCATAGGGGATGCCCTCTTCATTGAGGGTGTTCCCTATTTTTATTTCTTTACTATCTTCGTATACGAACCAACCTATACTGAGAAACTCAGGACAAGTAACATCGTTATGTTCAGTCCAATCTGCATGACAGATAATATCTGTCCATCTTATATAGACTAGCCTTTTTTCCTTTTCTCCAAAGGACCGGGTAGAACCCAACCCAGTATCATCGGTACCACAAAGATTAAGAGTAGCAGCCATCCGCCCATCTCCACAAGAGACCCTAACAGGGTCCAAAAATTATCAGGGGCGCAATTAGTCATGCCCTGCCCCTTCGAGAAACCTGACGGACGACTCGTAATCTCCGTCACCACATCTGCCGCAAAGGCAGTCGTCGTGGCTCCCAGTATCGGCGCAGCTACACCCCCACTCAATACAGTCCCCGCAGTCGCACCGACCGCCGCTGCTGTCGCTGTAACTGCGGCTTTCTTTATTGTCGTGCATCCTACAAGGATTCCGTAGGTGGAGAGGACCACCAACCACTTACCCAACCAATGATTGCAATAACCAATATTACTCCTACCACTATCGCAAACTTTTTCTTTTTTGTAATCCATTCCATATTACCCTCCTATAAGATACAGTATTGATCTAAAGCTATACAATTTGCAAACCATATCAACCCGATCCATGCGCCTAAAATAAGTCCAAGGACCAGTGCGGCAAACTTATTGTCGCTCATAATGTAAAACTATTCCCGCATCCACATGAACTAGCTCCCGTGGGTGGGGTGAAATGAAAAGTTGGTCTAAAAGGATCGTCTATCCAATCCATCGTTGCGTCTGACAACAACTCCAAAGAGATGGGGTCTGAGAAGATTGTCTCTGAAACCATCTTCGAATCTGGCGGGAGTTCTACGCTTGGCTTTAATTTTATCTGATATCCAGAGCAACCACCTCCTTCTAGATGTATACCCAAGAAACCTTCTCCACGTAGAGTTTGGTCTACCTTGTTCTGTGCAGCTTCCGTTACTGTCATTTGAAATCATCATCTGAAATATAGGTATGTTTATTACCGCACCAAGGACAATGTAATTCCTTGTTCAGTAAAGTATGTTCAGCGCCATAGTCTAAAGCTATAGACCAATGTCTACTGCAAAACAAACAAATGAAATTATGTATTGTTTCTCTTATCCAAGTCATCGGATAGCCTCTTTATACCATTAGACGCTGTGGACGTAAACATAAAGGGTAATAGTCCATGCACCAAAGCAGTCAAGGACAAAAGAAGCAATTTCCCAACCAATGTCATCGCGTACCATAGGTGCAAACTCCAACTCATATTATTTTCTTTTAAATGTTTCACTCTACTATCCTTGCCACTACTGGCTTTCCTTCTTTGTTGAATTTCAGCTCGACGGTACGCTTTTCGCAAGTAAATCTCGTCTTTCCAGAGGCCGTATCCTTCCAACCGTTTCTCTTTAATGTACGTTTCATACTCAAGCATCCAGACATTCCCAACTGAACCCACTGACCAGAATCATTCTCATAGTGTCCCATCCACTCCTTTAGGTTATCGTTCATGTACAGCAGTAAAACAAACATTACTTCCATTAGTGTACCCCATTTTTAATTTGAGCGACCTTATCTTTTAATATCTCGACCTTACTCTCTAGTGCCTCTATCCTTTGACGATAGAAGTCTAGGGTAAGCGCTTGTTGCCTATCAAATGGTGCGTTACCAGACTCCACATTATCAAGCAACTTTTCAAACTCACCTGATAGATGTTCAATGAGCATGAACTGCTCAGCATCTGCCGGTAGCGCCCCTAACTCACCTCTGGGCCATTTAATTCTGAACTCTGTGTTCTTTGTAAGATCGGCCTGCATTAATACTTGATTGGTTTCTACTACATTTAGTCTTTCAAGTATACCAAAGTAACCCCATGCCCCAACACATACAGCGCCTATCAATCCAATAAGATTTCGTATTGGCATCCCAACACTAGTCTTATCGCTGAGACTAACGCCATCGACATCACTCATGCGTCCTCGTCGCCTTCCTTCCTTATGTAGGGCGGTTCATCAAAGTCTTCTAGATGTTCGCCATTGAATATAACACAAGTTTCGTCATTAAGCGTACCTACTACGCTGAAGCTGCCATCGTCCGGGTCTCGGGTGAAATATAAAACACCTCCATTCCCCATCATACCTGCCGCAAATATATACTCATTAAATGTACGCTCTATAGCCTCGAACATTAAGGCTTCGTCTTTATGACAGAACAACATAAAAGGAACTTGTTTCGGATACCCTCCAGGCGGTGGGCTTGCAACAACCGCACTGCAAAATAAAAACCCTAACGCAATAATTATCTTTTTCATTTAAACATCAACCCTGTTTTGTCGTCTAACTTCCTGTATAAACTCTAGAATCTGTTCAGCCTTTCTTGTTTTCTTTTCTCTTCTAGCAGCCTTTAGCTTACTCTCTAACATACCTAAAGATCGTTCTGTATTCTTCTTCATGTAGTATTTTTGTCTACGCAAATCTACATCATAAACTCGGAACCCGCTTAAAAATCTAAACCATCTAGCTGCTTCAGGTATATCTGCAGGATGGCTTTCTCTTCTTGCTCCAAGACCAAAGAATGCGTCAGTAGTTTCAATCTGTTTTGTTTCAGGATCAATAGTCCTAGACCCAAATACATTACCTGGGTTAGCCCTGTTGATTTCTGTAAGAGGAACAATCAACTGTGAAAGATGCCATAAGCGCGGTGGAAGAGCAACACCCAGAAAATCTTTAGAAGTTTCATAGTCTTCCTTTATCTTCTTGGACCTACCCGCCATAGAGCGATAAGAATCATAATTAAATATCTGCTCAAATATACTTTTAGGTATAGGGCTTACCATTTCAGTGATAAGGTGTTGCGGTTTTAGAACTCTTTGAAGGTCTGCCATAGGCAGCGTATTCAGAAGAGTAAACGCCTTTACAACCCCATTGCTCTCGTCACCAAAGAATACTGGAACCCTATCCCCCCAGAACTGTCCATACTCGGATTGGTCATAGCCTCCAGTGTTATGCTCGAACTGCTGTCTAGCTATCTCAATCTTCTCTGCTCTTTGAGGATTCTGTACAAGACTTTTAAGTTGGGCTGGAATATTCTTTCTTGTCCAGGTGTAGAAAGGAAAGACTCTCTTCATTACATTCCTTTCAAACTTGGAAAGATCGGTATAGTCGAACAAGGCTTCCTTTACCCTCTGAGATGCGATATCAAATATAGCATCCTCTTTGGTAACAAGCCTCTCGAATCGGCTTGCTCCAAGTACACCACCGGCCTCATCAGCAATGTCGGGTTTATGGAATCCACGAGATGCAACCTTACCTAAAGGAACCTTCTCTCCTGTAGGTGCTATCCAATGGTATGCTGATGGATTCTTCCGTATCTTTTGGAGTTCATTAAGGAAGACGGCATACCTAGCATTCCCTTCTATAGTTCCTCCAAAAGCAAAGCCTGCTTCAATAGCAGGGTTATCCATAAAGAACCCTTCAAGCTTGGCCTTCCCAGATGGGTCAGCTGCAATCTCAGCTTTCGTTTCTAAATCTCTGAGAATATCTTTGTGGTAGTGTCCGGCATTTACCCCACGCATTTTAGCATTCTCTGTGATCTCTCGCATAGAGAATCCAGTGTTTGCAAAATTAGGCTTATCCCATTCGGCAGAATTTATCTTGGGCATTCTGTTGAGAACAGCTTTGTCTGCCTTGCTTATATTTGTACTACGAATATTACGCAAGTTTCTAACTGTCTCCTGTCTAAAGAGATCATCGCCTTCAAAGCGAGAATAGTATTGCGCCTTTGCCGCATCTTTAAATACACCTACCGCCTTTGGAATATTTTCTCCAAGACCAGCTACCATGTAAGCATTAAAGACATTTCCTACGGCATTACGAGTATGGTAGCCAGGTCGAATGGCTAGTGTCCAAGACTTCCATGAGTTCTGAAGCTTGTCATAAAAAGAGAGGAATTTATTTATATCCTTATCTCCAGACATCATAGAGAAGGTGCTTTCCATCTGCTTTTTTATCTGCTTTGGAGCAATAAATCTGTAGGTTTCATTTAGCTTTTGATGGTTAATCTGTTCCCTGGCCCTCTTCAAAGACTCCTTTCTTATAGAGTCAATCTCTTTATCATTGAGAAGAATCCCGGCCCTATCTCTCCTACCTATAGCTTCTGCTTCTATTTCTCTTGCCCGTACAGATGTTAAATCGTCATAGTACGCTTCTCCAAACTCTGATTTGGGCTTGATAAAATCTACAGATTCCCATTCTCTCATGTCGTCGTCGATAGGTTTCCAAACAGAATCACCATGTTCATTTCTAACACGCTGAGAATTCCAATCGCCAGTATCGGGGTCTCTCTTCACCCATCTACCAAATCCATGAACTCTTGGTTGGGCTAAACGGCCTAACCCATCAACAGCAGTAGGCATATACCTTGAGAATCCTGCTGCCTCTCCTAACAAATCTACATCAGTAACCTCATCGAGATACCACTTTCTCTGCAAGGAGTCAAGATGTTGAGTCCACCTTCTACCCCATGCTATAGTAGGATCAGTATGAAGAACCCTTTGATTAAAAGGAATATCCCAAGGAAGGTCGGCAGGGTTGGGTACTTTACTACCGAGTGCGGCAAGCTTTTCTTGGTTGACCATATCAACCGTACCATCACCCATCCTCTGATACATATACCCTGCATTAAGTCTGGCAAATGTAACAGGGTCAATCTCTGATTCAACACCTTTGCTAATCCTTTCCCTTCCATGAGGAGTAATAGCGTGAGGGAAATACCCTCTATTTTCTAAAGGACTTACACCTATACCATAGGCTCTTTCAATGTTAAGGAAGTCTCTCGCTCTTTCCTGAAACTGATCTGCTAGACCTGTAAGGTCTTCACCCATAGTTTCTTTGTAACCATCTATTTCATCAGCTACTTCTTTGGACAGATCACCTGGGTTATCCCCTCTTTTTGCGGGAATAAAGTTATTAGCTTCCCATCTTCCAGGTCTTTCCGAATAGTTTCTAAAAGCAAAATGAACCTTTTCAATATCTTCACCAGTCTCAGCAGCCCGTCTTGCCATAGCATCTCTTAAAGCATTAAGGGCTTTTGTCATCTCCATACCACGTTGCGCTGTCTGCTCACCAGATTGAATGCCCAAACCTTTTATAGCTTTAGCCCTACCAATAGGAACATTCATTCCTCTTGCAAGGTCTTGCATCCAATTTCCTACAAGAGTATCATCTATAAACTTATCCTTGTACTCGCCTGCTTTTGCTGCAACAGATCGTGGAATAGCCCTACGCCCTGCCCCGACAAGAGCAGCACCACCCTTATAGATAAGACCTCCGGTATAGGTTAAAGGGTCTGTAGCAACATCACCCGCAAAACCAAGAACACCTTTGGTTATAGGGTTCATATCGTCAGGAAGAAAGTCTTGAGTTCTTACCTCGTCTTCCCCACGCCAACCTCTTCCTGCACCAGTGAAGAACCCTTCTTCTGGGGTAAGGTCTATACCACCCATACTCCTAAATACATTACCGCCAAAGTCGCTTTCTTTTGCGCCAACCTTTAAGGCTTGAATAGGTCGTTCAAGAAGACCTAGATAATCAAGTATCCCTTTATCAGACTTTTTAGAAGAGGCTCTTTTTTGTCCGTACTTTCCTTCAATATATCTCGACAGTCGCGCAACTTGCTCCTCTTCAGGAAGATTAGCAAATGAGTCATCCACATCTATCTCAAATTTATTTCCTTTGTAAGCAAAATCGATTTGTCTCATGGGGATTCTTTACTACCCAGTATTTGACCAGTAGCGGCTCCGGCCCCACCAGTTCCACCGCTTTTAATTAAATCCAAAGTACCGGCAGCTTCATCATACCAAGCTTGCCTACCTCCATCAGTATTGCGATCTATGCTCTCAAGACGATCTGGAAGTTCAAACTGTTTGGAAATCCATGCACCAATTATAGCCTGTATAGCCTTCTCTCTAGGGAGCGCTAGTATTTTCTGTAGTTTAAATTCTCCTTTGGTGCTATAAAGATGTGGCTTGTAATCAGGTACAAGGTCTTTATACACCCCTGATACATCAGAAGCATCTTTGTAACCAACATAAGGTACAAGCCTTTCAAAAGCATCCCTGCCTGACGTTGGCATATTGCCTTCTTGAAAAACACTATCGTAAGCATCCTGCATATAGATGTCATCATTAAACTCTTGATCCATCTCCATCATCTTCATACCAGACTTGAGGAAGTCTTCAGCACCATCAGGATTAACAGCAGCTATAATCATATACTGATTAAGAAGTCTTTTCATCCCCTTCTTAATACGACTGCGCCTCTTATTCAGGTAAGCTGACCTATGGCCTGGAGACATAGATGGATGATTCTCTACGAGTTGTTTCATATCAGGATCAACATCGGGAGATGGGGCTGCAGGCGTATCTTGACCCTCCGCTTCAGGCTCAAGTAAACCTTTATAAGCCAAGTAACCCCCGCCCGCCGCGCCAGTTGTACCCACCGTTGCTAAAAAAGGATTCCTTACAAACAAACCGCCTTCACTGAGGTCTGGATCGCTGTAACGAACCGGCCCTCTCTTAACTTTATACTTTGTACGCAGCCCAGAACCAGGAGTAGAGACAGTATCTTTCTCGAACTCTATATCCGTTCTATGCGGCTTTCCTTTTCCCGGGCCTTTAAAAAGATACTTACGCGCTTTTTCGGGGTATTTAGCTAATTGACTCCCAAGTTTTAAAAGCCATAACGCTGTAGCCGGAGTAGCCATTTAGTCAGACCTTTTCATTTGTTCACGTTCCTGGGCTAGTATTGCTTCCTTTAAATGATCGTTTAAAGCAGTCCAGGGATCGTAGGATTCATTTCGAGGATCAGAACTGTAGGCACCTACTTTCGGACCTCCAGAACCCATATTCATAGCCATCATTGCATCCCGTCTAGCTATCCTAGCCGCTCTTGCTGCTTCTCTGGGATCAGGCATAGGAATAGCTGTTGGTCGGGGACCGGGCCTATAAGGAGTTACTACATCATCACTTGATGCAAAACGGGGGTCTGGCCTACTAGCACCTTCTCCCGGTAAACTTCCCTGTGGTTGCCATCCAGGTACATGGCGAGGTATTGGTGGCAAATCTTGAACTGGCCTATGGACAGGGACATACTCTGTGCGGCCCTCATCATTGATTATAGGCATGGTAGCGCCTGGAGTAACCTCTGCTCCCATACCTGCTCCTCTCAAACCACCTGCCCATGTCAGGTCATGCGCCATAGCACCAGGAATATTTGGACTACCTGTTCCCAACGATCCCATCTTCGCAGAATGCCATGGAGGAGCAGAAGGGGGAGCGATAGGCATAGACGGAACGGCGGGTCGATTAGGCAAAGGAGTAGTAAATGCGTAATCCCGAGGCTGACCACTCCACGCTTTCGTCATAGCATAGTTATCTTGAGGATGGCCAACCCGCCACCCCATTGGTGTATCATGTAAGGGGTCAAAGCCACCTGCACCGCCCATCTGATACGGGTTTATATAATCTCTCCAATCTGCCATAATGTTACCCTATATTCCAGTAAGTTTTATTTGATTCCCAATCTCTAGACATACTTGGTAGATCAGGTCGCGGTATATAAGTACCTTGTCCTCTAGCGGGAACAGCCTTATAATCTTTCTTTAACCCCTTTAATATACTAGCAAGAAACAATTGATTAGTATTAAATGGGTCGTCATCATCCTCTTTAAGAGAATCTTTTTTATCAGGATCGTCCTTATCTTCTACAGACTTTTCAATGGAATCTGCAAATCTATGCGAGTCAATCCATGCGCGTTTGTCAAAGAAGTCGTCTTCCTCACGCTCAAGACCTTTCTCTCCCAGATATGAGGTAGTACCATAAGCGCCTGCGCCTGCTACGCCAATATTCTGGGCCATACCTCTACGGCTTAAACCTTTACCGCCTCTAGTAAATCCTGCTCCTGCGCGTACATAAGGCCATGCTGCTCGACCAACGCCAAGTATCCATGGAACAAGTGGTGCAAATGCTGGCATAATATTCTCCTAGCTAAATAGACTTCCAAAACCGCCGCCGCCCCAATTTCCCATGGCAGCACCTGCTATACCACCTATGATACTGGGGTACTTTCCTTGAGTTGGGTAGGTTGCTGCCGACTGCCCACCCCAATTACCTCCAGTAGCCCCTTGATATTGAGCAAGGTTCTGCCACGGAAGCATCGACTCATAAGCGTACCTAGACCTATCCGCATCTATACCCGCTTGAGTAAGGTTTCGTCTAGCGTTGCCAATTGTGTTCATCGCGCCAAACATACTTAAAGGTTGGTTCGCAATGGTTGGGTACATTCTTTGCCCAAACTGCTGCTGCTGTATACCCATTTGAGCGGCAGGCAATCTCATATTCTGCGCTTGAGAGTAAGCATTACTGTACATCTGGGCCATTGGTAAAGTCATGCCCTGCGTAACTGCATCAGAAATAGCCCTATTACTTGCTAGGGTACCTCTAGAGCCTCCCCCTCGCTGATAGGCTTGCTGCTGAGAACGGATTCCTGGGAGAATATCTTCTCCTAAACGCCTCATTACACCCTGCGTTAAGGCGCTCTCCATTGCTCCATACGGAGTTCCTGGACCTGTCCTTACATTACCTGCAAGAAGATCAGAAGTCTGTCCTGGGCTGAATCCAGTGTACCCTGTAAGAGACCTTTGGAGCGCTGATCCTGCGTCTCCCTGCATTGCAGCAAGTTCTGGTCCCTGAAGATAAGCTAGAGTCTGTTCCTGGGCTTGTTTCTGTACGGGATCAAACCCCGCAACTGTTGGTCCCGGATAAAATCCGGGAAGACCCATATCAAATAAAGAAGAAGCAGCGTCCCACCCCTTTCTTATATAAGGTTGTTGTGGTTCCCAAGGTGCTTGAGAAGCTACTACTGTTTCTGTAGGCATATTACTATCCTCTTAAATCAGAAGTCCAATCCCTAAATGGGGGTGGAGTATAAGTCCATATATTAGGACGTATATAAGATGGCCTTTCTCCGGGAGTATAGGCTGTATCCAATATAGGATGGTACCATTGAGACCGGTTGTAAGTCGATGAAGGATTAAAGTGTGGTATGCTTGTAACATCTTGTGCAGGCGGTGGTGACGATTGTGTCGAGGTAACAGGAGGTGGGTCACTGCGAGGGTTATAAATATTATCTGAAGAACCACCCGGCGCGCCTTCTCCAGGCGACCAAGACGGATCAGTAAACCACTCTGTAGGAGCGCCAGAACCATAGGGAATACCATTCCACCAACCATGTATTCTGGGATCATTTTCGTCCCATCCATACCACGTATCGGCCGGAGCGCCACTCTCTCCCTCATGCCATACCTTGCTAAACCCTGGATTTGGAGGGGTTGTGTCCTTATCAATATAAGCGTTCTTAAAGCCTATTGCTTGTAACGCATCAACTATACTGTTAGCCATAAATCCAGCAGGAAAGAATGGAGACGTTCTATCGGCACGAGGACTCAAGATAGCTTTAGCTATAGATAAAATATCTGTACTTTCTTTTTCAGGTGCAGCTACTGCTTTGGATATTGCTTTTTCTGTGTCTGCAACAGACCCGCTTCCTACCCCGCTTTTTACTACATCGGACATAAAAGCGTCTCCGGCAATATTCCCCATCGCCGCAGCTATGTCTGCATCAGTAATCCCAAGATTATCTGCAGTCACATCATAGGAACCCATAACATCATAGTCTGTGTCAGTAGGAACCCCCGCTTCCAATGCAACCATATCAGCATGAGTAAGACCTGCTAAATTTCCTGTACTTGCTCCCATAAACTTCTCCTAAAACTCCCACCTATGTGTTATGAAGAATCTTTCTTCTTCAGCCTTAAATCCTAACCCTTTTCTTGGGGTATAGTCGATAGATAGATTGTCATTGTAGTTCATTGTAACTGGATACCCCTTGCTAACCATAAAAATACTAGCTATCGCTAAAGCCCCCAAACCAATGGACTTGTAATTTGTTTCTTTCTTTTCAATAATATTCCCACAAAGAGAAATGTTCCTGCCGTTTCCCGTTCCTACAGCGCCTTCAGCGCAAAGCCTATCACCTAATGCTTTCGCTTTCTCGCTTTCCGAATATAAAGAATACTCATTCGCTACTACTGGCTTACCTAACTTCATGGCCTCCTTCAACATAGCTACGGCCATCTCTGTGTCGGCTACATAGTCACCTGTCAGATGGTCACCAAACTGCAGGTAGATATAATCAGCCTCTGCGTAGTAGGAGGTGTCTCCTTTAAAGCCCCCAACCCCCGGTGCAAGGTGGACAGCTACCGGCTTCTTTGTCTTGCTCTTGACATGACGTACCATCTGGTTAACCTCTGCGGCAGTGAATGTCTCATCACACTCCAGACAGACTACATAGCCAGATGCTTCATTGTCGTAGCTTGCAACCGTCTTGTCTATAAAGGCCAGATGATTAGCCATTGACTCTTTGTAGTCTCCATGCCTTGACTCTGGTATAAGCCACAGTACTGGATGTAATCCAGAAGCGCGGAGTTCTCTCAGTCTGAAGAGGAAGTCACCGTTAGCGTTTACCCTCCCTCCAGGAAGATGTCCATGAGAGGCTCGGGTATACAGATCAATGTGAGTGTCCCCGTTATGTAGAAGCCTGTCTCTTTGGTGCTTTCTTTCTTCGTCTGACCAACTGTCTGAAAGGTATAACAAAGATGTTCCCATCTTGTCCTTCCATATATTCCCCAGGAGGAAGGATGATCTTACGCCATGTAAATCATAGCTTTTCCCAACTTGGGGTACCATCATCAATATAAGCGTAAATACCACGCCCAGAACCAGGATTCCAATTCGTCCCATCTGCATATCTTATATCACCATCTCTCGGTTTATCAGGAGCAACATTAGTTTCCTCAAGTCTAAACGTATCAATATTAAACAGTATATCGCTCAGTCTGTTCAGTTCATTGAACAAGTAATCCGGCAGTTCTTCTGGAGTTACAGGCGCGGGATTGGGAGACCATCTGTTTACACTCTTAAAGTCTTTTGATGAGGCATTAGGCATAAGCCCTTCCTCCCCTTCTTCCGCGAGGAACTACCTCAAACTCAACCCCATGCAGCTTCCAGTCTATATCACTGGTAGATTCAAACTTCACCCCAAAGAACTTACCCGTAACCCTGCAGGAAACCTTTGACTGACTATTGGGATTAAAGAGGTACGGACCTTCCCATGCAATTCCATCCTCTGTAGACATCTGGCTTCCAACGTACACGTTAATATTGTTATTGCCGGTTACTTCTATTTTAGGCCACACAGCTCTGACAAACTTCTGAGAAGAAGGGTCTCCAAGATCGTAACCCGTTCTTTCAATATATGCTGTCATGTTGGTCCCGTCTTCCTGATTACCTCTATCATCCCTGTAGAGTTTAGGCATATCAATATAACCACCACTGGAGTAGGCTGTGTAAGCGGAACCGTTTACAGATGTTGACAAGCTAGAATCACTGTATAAACCAAAGGTCGTAGTAGAATACCCGGTTACCTTTGCGTAGTAAGTCTGCCCATTAAGTTCAGTCATTCCTACCACACCACTGATAGAAACTAAATCACTGTCAGAAAGACCATGCTCGGAGGATGTGATAACTACTGGGTTTGCAGCAGTAGCGCCGCTTATAGTAGCTTTCTGATCCGGCTTTGCAAACACCATGTTCTTTAGCACATTATCGTAGTTGCCAGTTCCCCATATACCCGCTCCTACATTCCACTCTTCGGTATGATC